>Ga0316611_1000210_pt1 | contig 22119 bp, 15 predicted proteins | sample MIS2016202_MG_FD_207675 | JGI IMG/M metagenome (GOLD analysis project Ga0316611, IMG submission 207675) | Microbial mat bacterial communities from Middle Island sinkhole, Lake Huron, Michigan, United States - MIS.2016.202 | ecosystem: Environmental > Aquatic > Freshwater > Lake > Sediment... | reverse complement strand
AGCCTTGTTCACTAGCCTTGATAATACATCTTCTCAAATCTTCTGAATATGCTGCTCCCATTTTTTCACCTTTAACTCTTTCTTTATTTTACTCCCTGTCCTTACTTTCTTGCAAACCGCGATAACACTAGAGCCAGTATCCAAGAGACCCGAAACATTTAAGGATTGACTTTGATAAGTTAACGTCAATGGTAAATAAGGAAGGGTACTTAATGCTCCAAGACTAGGATCTACCTCAGTGAAAGCAAATCTTACTTTATTAGCCATGAGGCAATTCTTGTTTCTCCTTTAATGCTTGAGCAAGAATAGCAGCAGCCTCAAAAGAATCGTGTAAACCTTGTCTAGGTAAATCGTCTTGAATAGATAGCGGCACAATACCAGACTCTCTGAGCAACTCAGATACAAGAAAGTTGAGCAATAATAGCTTGTCAGAGTGAGACAATTGCCTAAGCATTGGAACAAATTGAGTAGTTGTCAGCATATTTTGAGAAAACTATAGATCTTGATTTATTGCACTCAGTCTCAGTATAACATCACCTTCACGCTAACCATCATCCCCGAAAGCCCTCTAACTATCGCAGTTTTCATTCTACTGAGGACAGGTGAAAATTACTCGGAGTGCTTACTCTAAAAAGTTCTAGCACTTCCATCTCATATTAGCCTATGTCCACATTTAGATGAAAACCGCTATAAAGCATTATACCGAACCGACACGCCCGTTAAAGTTATCTATTTCTCGCCAAAATTAAGCACCAAAAATACAAGCGATCGCCCAACTTACAGGTAAGAAAATCGCGATCGCCATTATATCCACGACTAGAATTAACGCGCCTTATTTGTTGCAAGTGTTAAGTGTAAGACTCTCCAAGCTAGAATAGATGAGTCAAGTCGCAACAAGGTCAAATGTATGGCGGTTCGTCAACGGCGCTACAGCAAAGAAGAATTAGCTCGGCGTGGGCAAGAACTCTATGAAGCTAGCATTCGGCAGCAAGTAGAATCTGGTAATACAGACAAAATCGTAGCGATCGATATTGAAACTGGAGCCTTTGAAGTCGCCGATCATGTTTTGCCAGCAACCAACCAATTATTCAAGCGATACCCTGATGCTCAACCTTGGGTTATCCGCATTGGACATCGTGCTGTTTATCACTTTGGCTCACGGAGTTTGGTGAAACCTAAATGATGCAGGGAGTTGTGAATCAGCGCTGTGAGGCAACACTTCCATTGGTTCTAGGTAATGCAAACGGGCAAAGGCAAATTATCGATGCAGTCATTGATACAGGGTTTAACGGTTTCCTCACTTTGCCATTCTCAATCATTACCGCTCTTGACTTGTCATGGAACGCTTCCGACATCGTTACCTTGGGCGACGGTAGCGAAACTTTTTTTGATTTGTATTCTGTAACAGTTCTTTGGGATGGGCAGTATCGAGAAATTGATGTTGCTGAATGAGAGACTGACCCTTTGATTGGAATGTCACTACTCTACAAGTATGGATTGCGGATAGATGCAGTTGAAGGAGGTATCGTGAGAGTTGAAGCATTATGACTCAGTAAAAAGTTATCGGTGAAAGCTGTCTAACACTGCGGTGGAGCCGACTTAACTAAAAGCGATCGCGGGTCAAAAATCTTGCGGCGATACTAATGCTTAAAATTAGCGTGACAACCACCAATGCTGCTGTCCAAGCTAGAGCTTGATCGTTGGGATAGGGCGATAGGGCGAAGTTGTAAATTAGCACCGACATCGAAGCAACGGGTTTCCATAATCCGTTAAATCCATATTGACTGAAGAGAGCCGTAAACAACAAAGGCGCAGTTTCGCCAGTCGCACGGGCGATCGCTAATACGAGGCCAGTTACGATCGCAGGTGTGGCGGCAGGAATAATCATCAAAGTAGTTGCTTGAATGGGACTCGCACCGATCGCGATCGCGGCTTCGCGTAGTTCTGGAGCCACCGCTTTCAATGCTTCTTCCGAGGTTCTAGTGATCGTCGGTAGCATCACCACCGCGAGGGCAACTCCTCCTGCGATCGCCGAAAAGGTTCCCGAAGTGAGTACAACTAAGCCATAGGCAAACAAGCCACAAAGAATGGAAGGAACTCCACTTAATACGCCATTAAAAAAACGTACCCATTGCGATAGAAGTTTGTTTTGTCCAAATTCGACTAAATAGATGGCAGCCCCTAAACCTATGGGAGCGCTCAGTCCTGCGCCAATTGCCACCATTAACAATGTGCCAGTAATGGCATTGCCAAAGCCGCCGTCAGATTCCAATGGTGGTGGTGGCAGTTCGGTAAAAGCGGCAAAATCGAGGCGTGATGCTCCTTTGGAAATTAGACTAAACAGAATTGAGCTAAAGGCAAAAATGGCGATCGCAGTTCCCACGCAAACACCCAGATTCAAAAGCAAAGATCCAATTTTCCGTCTTGTCTGATTTGGCTTCCATTTATCTTCGGCACGATCCTTGGCAATGTTTTCTAATTCCCCTCTTTCCAATCTGGCGATCCCCCCCAGCCCCCCTTGAAAAGGGGGGAGAATTTTCTTCTTCCCCCTTTTCAAGGGGGATTGAGGGGGATCAGTAGTAACTTGCGCTATAAGGGGATCGAGATTTTCTTCGTGATGTGAAGAATGGAAAGAAGTAATAAAGCTGTTGGCAAAGATATTCACGATTAGGGTTAATGCCATCAACACCAACGCCGCATAGAGCAGAGCCGACAACTGAAGCCCCCTTGCTTCTGAAAATTGATTGGCAATTAAGGAGGCGATCGTGGAACTAGGAGCCAGCCAAGACCAGTTAATTTGACTGGCATTACCGATCAGCATCACCGCCGCCATTGTTTCGCCGATCGCTCTTCCTAGCGCCAATACTGCTGCACCGATAATTCCCGACCGACTCGCAGGAATCGCAATTTCTAGAATAAATTCCCAGCGATTCGCGCCGATCGCCGCCGCTCCCATTCGCAACTCAAAGGGAACTGAGGCGATCGCCTCCCGTGACAGCGCTACCACAATTGGCAAAATCATTAAGGTCAATACCAAAATTGTCGGCAATAGCGATCGGTTAGCAGGAAGAGTACTAAAAAAAGGAATCCATCCCAAATTTTGATGCAGTCCGCGCATTAATGGTCGCAGCGCTGGCAACAATACAAAAATCCCCCACAGCCCGTAAACGACACTGGGAATCGCCGCAAGCAACTCGATCGCAAAGGAAATCGGCACACGAACCGCTTTGGGTGCGATATCTTCGTTGAGGAAAATCGCAATGCCCACACCCAAGGGCATCACTAAGGCGATCGCCACTAGCGAACTGACCAAGGTTCCATAAATCTGCGGCAAAATCCCATAGATGTTTTTAACAGGATTCCATGCCATCGTCCAGAGAAAGCCCAAACCAAATTCTTTCAGCGCAGGGATTGCGGCGATCGCTAGTTCAATTACAATTGCTGCAACTAACAATAGGATCGCGATCGCTAGACCTTGGACAATTTTCTGAAAGATGGAATCCAGCCAGAGCGATCGCCTTGGACGACTGAGAACCTGTTCACCAGAAATCTTAGGCACTACAGAGACTGGCTCCCAATTGCTTCTCACAAGTGGCTCGCTCAGAAGCACTCAAATCTTCCATTTTCAGATCCCGTCGTAACACCATGCCGTTATGTCCATTGATCGAACGTGGCAGTTCGTCATATTTAATCGGCTGCATCGTTCTCATGTCATAGGTGGTATAGGTAGTCAGTTCGGGAGAAGCAAAGTTAATATCTAGGATCGTCATTGACTTGCGCGGCGGCATCCGACTATCGAGATAGGGGCGTGGCCCCGCACCGAGAATGCCCATATGCAGCAGTTGCAGTTTGCCCTTGTGCGCGGGGTAATAACCGTGATGGTGTCCGCTAATGTAAGTATGGACGTTGTTGCGCTCCAGCATGGCGCGTAACTCTTCGGTATTTGACATCACTTCGCCAGCGCTATCTCGTCCCACCGTCACCGCATAGAGCGGTAAATGTCCGATCAAAATCTTAATTTTCGCCGCCTTCGCTGCGGGACTTTGCAGAGCCTTCTCCACCCATGCCAATTTATCTTTGGGAATCAAATCCGATGAACCATCCCAAGTCAAAAAGAAGACATCCTTATATTTAAAAGTATAATAAAAGGGAAACTCAAAGCGATCGACAAACTCCACACCTGGATCGTGGGCAGGATCGTTCCAATATTTTGAGGCAACATCGCGTTCGCGAGAGAATAAAAACTTACCTGCAACACTTCTCGCGCTGGACGCATCATGATTCCCCATCGTAAAACCATAGGGCAGTTTCGCTTTGCGTAACGGAGCCGCCACGCGATCGTCAAAGGCAGCCCACATCGCTTTCATCTGCTCTTCCGTTAATGATGGATATTGACCCGCCACCATATCGCCACTACAAGCAACCATGTCTGGCTGCCAAAATGGAAGTAAGGCGATCGCTTTATCCACTTCTGGTTCGTAATCGGTGGAGCCATAGGCACTATTCAAATCGCTGATTACCGCCAGTCTGATATCGCCCCTTGGTGGATTGTATAGCCCATTGGCAACGCGATCGACGATCACCTTAGTCGCTGGCGGCAATACGACTGCTTTTTTAGGCTGATCTTCGGGTTTAGAAGGAACGACGACTTTATTTGCTCCCGAATTTGGAGCAGCGCTAGGACTGCTACTAGTTGCAATTGGTTCGGTTTGGCAAGCATGGAGAGAAATCGTCGCCACCAAGCCGATGATAATGCCAAGAAACGTGCGTAACAGCGATCGCCAAGAGAGCATAGTTAAAGTTCAGCGCGAACTACATAATGATTCAAGTTAAATTAAGCATATAACTTACACCCTTGCAACATATAGAGTTTTCGATTAATTGCTGAAAATTGACGAAAAGCACCCAATTGGATGAACTTGGCTAAGAATAGTTAACCTTGACAAGCGCATCGGTTTTGGCATAACGACCAAGCCCACTGTCGGCAATGGAACGTATCGAAATTGCCATCCGAGTGCAGCACCTTATTATGTGTTTTATTGTCTTCTAAGCAACTTTTATTATGACTGCTTAGGGTATCTAGAGGGATCAATCCGTGTATCCCCACGCTGCGATGATTGACATCGTGGGGATGCGTCTTGAGGGTTAGGCTAGATCAAAGCGATCGGCGTTCATCACCTTCGCCCAAGCTGCCACGAAGTCCTGCACGAACTTTTCTTTGTTGTCATCCTGCGCGTAGACTTCGGCATAGGCACGAAGGATCGAGTTGGAGCCGAAGACAAGATCTACCCTTGTCGCCGTCCATTTAACCTGACCCGTTTTGCGATCGCGGATTTCATACAGATTATTACTGGCTGGCTTCCATGTGTAGTTCATGTCCGTCAGATTCACGAAGAAGTCGTTGGTTAATACGCCTTCGCGATCGGTGAACACACCGTGCTTAGTTCCGCCATAGTTGCTACCCAGCACACGCATACCGCCAACCAGCACCGTCATCTCAGGTGCGGTCAACCCCATCAGTTGAGTGCGATCGAGCATCAGCTCCTCTGCACTGACGGCATAGTCTTTCTTGAGCCAGTTACGATAGCCGTCATGAAGGGGTTCCAGCACATCAAACGATTCGGTATCAGTCATCTCCTCCGTCGCGTCACCACGACCAGAGCAGAAGGGAACGATAATGTCAAAGCCAGCAGCCTTAGCTGCCTGCTCGATGCCGACGTTACCAGCAAGTACGATAACATCAGCGACACTTGCTCCAGTATCCGCCGCAATGCTTTCGAGTAATGTCAGTACCTTGGTTAAACGTGCAGGCTCGTTGCCTTCCCAACCCTTTTGCGGGGCTAAGCGGATACGAGATCCATTAGCCCCCCCGCGCTTATCTGAACCTCGGAAAGTTCTGGCGCTGTCCCATGCAGTGCATACCATTTCGCTGATGCTCAGACCGCTAGCCGCAATTCTATCCTTTACTACCTGAACATCATGGTTGGTATTCCCAGTAGGAATCGGATCTTGCCAGATCAGATCTTCTTGCGGCAAATCGGGACCGATGTAACGAGTCTTTGGTCCCATATCCCGATGTGTCAGCTTGAACCAAGCCCGTGCAAAGACTTCAGCAAAATATTCGGGTTCATTATAGAACCGTTCGGAGATCTTCCGATATGCAGTATCCATCTTCATAGCCATGTCGGCATCGGTCATGACTAGGTTGCGGCGGATTGTGGGGTCTTCGACATCAATGGGCTTGTCTTCTTCTTTAATGTTGACGGGTTCCCATTGCCAAGCACCTGCTGGACTCTTCTTCAGTTCCCAGTCATAATTCAGCAGCATGTGGAAGTAGCCGTTATCCCATCGGGTAGGATGGGTTGTCCATGCCCCTTCAATGCCACTGGTCACGGTGTCGCGACCAATGCCGCGCTGGGTCTTGTTGATCCAACCCAAGCACTGTTCTTCGACATCGGCAGCTTCGGGTTCCGCGCCGAGCATTGCAGCATCGCCATTACCGTGGCATTTGCCCACTGTGTGTCCACCAGCAGTGAGGGCGACAGTTTCTTCGTCGTTCATAGCCATACGGGCAAAGGTCACACGCACATCATGGGCAGTCTTGAGTGGGTCGGGATTGCCGTCCACGCCTTCGGGGTTGACGTAGATTAGCCCCATCATCACGGCAGCAAGAGGATTTTCAAGATCCCGTTCGCCAGAATAGCGACTGTTGGGATTGTTACTGCGGGCAAGCCATTCCTTCTCCGAACCCCAGTAGATATCTTTTTCGGGATGCCAGATATCTTCTCGTCCAAAGGCAAAGCCGAAGGTCTTTAGTCCCATTGATTCATAGGCAATAGTACCTGCGTAGGCAATCAGATCCGCCCAACTGAGTTTGTTGCCATATTTCGTTTTAATTGGCCAGAGCAGACGGCGCGCTTTATCGAGATTGGTGTTATCTGGCCAGGAGTTGATGGGTGCAAAACGCTGATTACCAGTACCCGCACCGCCGCGACCATCTGCGATACGATAGGTCCCCGCCGCGTGCCAGGTCATGCGGATCATCAGCCCACCATAATGCCCCCAGTCCGCAGGCCACCAGTCTTGGCTGTCCGTCATCAGTGCGTGCAGGTCTTTTTTGAGCGCGGCTACGTCAAGTCTCTTGACCTCTTCGCGATAGTTGAAGTCTGCTCCCATCGGGTTGGTCTTGCGATCGTGCTGACTTAAAATATCGAGATTAAGTGCCTTGGGCCACCATTCCATGTTCGACATATTAGTTGTCGTAACACTGCCGTGCATCACTGGGCATTTGCCACGGGTAGTTGTCGTATTATTCATCTTCAGTTTCCTCTCATGGTTTGATGTGCAACATTTGATATGCAACATTTGATATGCAACATTTGATGTGCAACATTTGATATGCAACTAAAAGTCTGAAAGTCCTGATTCTACGTACTGCACTAATGAAGAGTTTGACTTTTCGTTATCTCAAACAACCTCATGGCAATAGCTTACAAATAGTTACACATCTCAATTATGCATGTATCTTCTATCGTTATGCATAGAACAATATGTCTACCCAAAGTTGCTATTTTGGATTACAACAAGTCTGCTCAAAACAAATAACGGCTAAATTGAGAGGCAATCGATCACCTCTCAACTCAAAAGAAATCTCTCAATATTATCCCCTCCAATATTGTGTTATGTTCCGATCGCTTAATAATTATTTGTCTGTAAGATCGTCGATAACTTCTCGAAACTAAATAACCAAGGAAATCATTTTTGCTTGCTTAAAATTGGCTAAAAAAGATATTTTTAACGAGTGTATCGGTCAGGTATAACTGGTATTTATCTATCAAAATATAGCGTAATACTCTTAAACCTGTCCTAAAAAAATAGTCCGCCTATCTCCTCCACAACTGATAAAGTTGAGCCGCCCGCAAAACTGCGCGATCGCCTACTCCCTTCCCAGTGAATAATTAGGCGATCGCGGCTTCGCCGCGATCGCCTAATTATTCACTTTGTAATGCCTGTTTTTTGGATGGGAAGGGAGTATAACTTGAGTGGTGTCTTTAAAACTTCCCAAGCATTCTTACAAACTTCATAGAAGTGTAGGAAGACTTTTCTTGTGCAAGTGATCGCTAGTTATTCAGGATTTTATCTAAATGTATGAGTTGAATGACTTGTATTACAACGTCTTAAAGCTTTACGAACTTACATCCATATTTTCCCTATTACCCACTAAAAGAGAGCTACAGTAGAGCAAATCAGTTAGAGCGGTCACCAATTATAGAATTAGGATATGCATAAACTAATCCAAGAAATTTTGAATAGTGACGAGAGAAATACTCTAGAGCGGCTAGTTGCAAATTTACGCGACAATGGGAAGCGCTATTTCTTGCGAAATGAGATTCTCCAAACATTTACAGAGCTTTGCGAACATTTACCACAACCCACTCAAGCCTACCACAGTTCTTCTCTAAGTCAGTTGATCAACTACATCCACGAACTAATTTTGGATGAGAATTTAAAAGAAGATTTTAAAGAGAACAGTGTTTGGTTAGTGCTGCGTCCTTGGATTGGTAGCCAGCAAGTATGGAAGCTAACCGCAGATCTCACCAAAGAGACTCAGATGAACGTTCATGAACTACTAAATCTACGCGATCGCCAAGTTAATCGAGAACAGCCCCATATTCTCAATATTGACTTTAATCCTTTCTATGAAGGCTCTCCACGCATTAGCGATCCGCGAAATATGGGGCAGGGACTAACGTTTCTTAGCAGCTACCTATGCAACAAGCTAACGAGCGATTTCCCGCATTGGTTAGAGGCTCTGTTTATGGCTCTGCATATACTTGAGCATGACAGAATGCAGCTACTGATCAATGCTCACATTAAGTCAGGTGTTGAACTATCTAAACAGGTAAAACTCGCGCTCAAGCTTTTAGATCGAGTAGATGCTGGTCTTCCCTATGCAAAAGTGCATCTCGATCTCCAAAACCTTGGATTTGAACCAGGGTGGGGAGATACGGTTGGACGTACTTGCGAAACAATGGAACTACTCCATCATCTACTTGAAGATCCCGAACCTGCAATCTTAGATGCCTTCGTATCGCGAGTTCCTGCTATCTTTCGCGTAGTATCTATTTCCATTCACGGATGGGTAGGTCAAGAAAGCGCGTTGGGACTGCCAGAAACCCGCAGCCAATTCGCCTATGCGCTGGAGCAAGCCCGCAGTATTGAGCAACAAATCCATACAAATATCCAAGAATCGGGACTAGATTTGCTGGGTATTCGTCCTCAAGTGATTATTCTCACGCGCCTGATTCCCAATTGTATGGAAACGCAATCCAATTTAGATTGGGAAAAGATTGAAGGTACTGACAATGCTTGGTTTCTGCGCGTACCCTTTCAGAAATTTAATCCAGCCGTGACCGATCGTTGGATTTCCAAGTCTGAGATTTGGCCCTATCTTGAAAGCTTTGCGGTGGATGCAGAACGGGAACTAATTGCCAAACTAGGCGGCAAGCCAAATTTAATCATTGGTCACTACAGCGATGGAAATTTGGTGGCTACGCTATTAGCGAATCGGCTCAACGCCATCCATTGCCAAATTGCCCATTCCCTAGAAAAGCCGAAGCATCTATTCAGTAACCTTTATTGGCAGGATTTAGATTCCCAGTATCACTTTTCATCCCAGTTTACGGCTGAGCTAATTGGCATGAATGCAGCCGACTTCATTATCACCTCATCCTATCAAGAAATTATGGGAACGCCAGAAAGTGTTGGTCAATATGATTCCTATCAATGCTTTACGATGCCAAATTTGTACCATGTCACGAACGGCATTGACTTGTTCAGTCCGAGGTTCAATCGCGTACCGCCAGGAGTGAATGAGCAAATCTTCTTTCCCTATCATCAGATCGAAAATCGCGATCTTGAACAGCGTAACCGCATTCAATCGTTACTCTTCAATCAGGAAAACAGGCATATTTTCGGTCATCTAGCCCAACCCGACCTACGCCCCATCCTTGCTGTGGCAAAGATCTCTACAATTAAAAATCTGACTGGTTTAGTAGAATGCTTTGGGCGTAGCTCAGAATTGCAGAAAGAATGTAACCTGATTTTAGTTACGGATGCTTTAGATGTCAGTGATGTCAGTGATGTCAGTGACTCCGATGCAGCAAAGGAACTGACTAAACTGCATACTCTGATTTATCAATACAATCTCCATGGGAATATTCGCTGGTTAGGTATGCGTCTTGCCAATAGCGATATGGGAGAAGTCTATCGGGCGATCGCCGATCGCCAAGGAATCTTCATACATTTTGCTAAGTTTGAGTCTTGTGGGCGTACCATTCTCGAAGCGATGATTTCTGGTTTGCCCACCTTTGCCACTGAGTTTGGCGGTTGCTTAGAAATTATTCAAGATGGCATCAATGGCTTGCATATCAATCCCTTGGACTTAGATGGCACTACTAAAAAGATCCTGCAATTTCTCAATCAATGCCAGAGCGATCGCGAATACTGGACTCAGATTTCTGAACTCGCGATTCAACGCATTCAAGAGCAGTATAACTGGCAAGATCATACCCAAAAGCTCCTCCTGTTAGCGAAGATTTATAGCTTTTGGGACTGTATCTACTCAGACAATCGTGAGGCGCGGCAACATTATCTAGAAGCCCTCTTCTATTTGCTCTACAAACCCAGAGCCGAACAGATTTTAGCAGAACATATGCAGCGATAAAATGAAAACTTCCAACTCCCCTGATTTAATTTATACAGATTGGACATTGACCGAATCTCAATTCGATCCCGCACAGTTGCATTCTAGAGAAACCGTATTTACGATCGGCAATGGGTATTTGGGAACGCGAGGCAGCTTTGAAGAGGGCTATCCCCGTGCTTTGCCAACTACCTTGGTGCATGGGGTCTATGATGATGTGCCTGTGGTCTATACCGAGTTAGTCAATTGTCCCGATTGGCTATCATTGCTGGTGATTGTGAACGGTGAACGATTTCGGCTCGATCGCGGTGAAATCATCAATTACGAACGTCAGCTTGACTTGCGTTGTGGATTGCTGACGCGATCGCTACGTTGGCGTAGCCCCAAGGGAAATACCCTAGATTTGCAGTTTGAGCGTTTTGCCAGCTTTGCCGATCCTCAAGTGTTAGGCTTGCGCTGCCAAATTACAGCCATTGATTTTCAGGGAAAGATTGAGGTACAAGCCAGTATCAATGGCTATTCCGACAATCAGGGCTTTAATCATTGGGAACAATTAGATCAAGGCAAGATTGAGAAGGAAAGCGATCGCGAAATAGTCTTAGAACATGATCTGATTGGCGGCGCGAATCGCTGCCAATCAGATAGCGAAGGGATTTGGCTACAGGTGCGGACTCGCGGGTCGCGAATTGAACTAGGCATGGCGGCAAAACTTGTTGTGATTGGTGTTGAGGCGAATTTGCAAATAACCAATACCCCAGGATATCCCACGGCGATCGCGGCTTTTAACGTCGTCGAGGGACAGACAATCAACATTGAGAAGCTCGTGACCCTGTTTACATCGCAGGAAACAGAAAATCCTGTTCAATCGGCTCAAGACAAATTGGCGGGATTACCATCCTATGCAACATTACTAGAAGCGCATCGACAGGCTTGGGTGTTAATTTGGGAACGTAGTGACATTGAGATTGGTGGCAATGTTCAAGCGCAGTTCGCAGTTCGCTATAACCTATTCCAACTTTTAATCGCCGCATCTCCCCATAACGATCGCGTCAGCATTCCCGCGAAAACTCTATCAGGATTTGGCTATCGAGGTCACATTTTTTGGGATACAGAGATTTTTATTCTGCCCTTTTTTACCTTTACTCAACCTGCGATCGCCCGCAATTTGTTAACCTATCGCTATCACACCCTCAATGGTGCAAGACGCAAGGCAACTGATAGTGGCTATAAAGGCGCGATGTTTTCTTGGGAAAGTGCGGCAACGGGCGATGAAGTCACCCCTCTCTGGTCCATGCCCAACGATCCCTATGCCAAAGCGGTGAGAATCTGGTGTCGCGATCGGGAAATTCACATTAGCGCCGATATTGCTTATGCCGTCTGGAAATATTGGCAAGCCACGGGTGACGATCTCTGGCTGCAAGATTATGGAGCAGAAATCATTCTCGATACGGCGTTCTTCTGGTTCAGTCGATTGGAATGGAATGCTAATCTCGAACGCTATGAGCTTTGTGGAGTAATCGGAGCCGATGAATACCATGAGCAGGTAAATAACAATACCTTCACTAATCGCATGGCGCAGTGGCATTTAGAAAAGGCGGTCGCAGTCTATGATTGGCTACAGCAGAAATTTCCCGATCGCGCTGCTGACCTATCTCAAAAGCTACAACTTACATCTGAGCAAATGCTTAAATGGAAAGAAGAACTCGCCAAAATCTATGTTTCCTACAACCAAGAAAATCAGGGAACAGCAGTAATTGAACAATGTGATGGATTTTTTGAACTTAAAGATATTGATTTAAGCACCTACGAACCCCGCGATCGCTCAATTCAAGCAGTTCTTGGCATGGACACAACCAATGAGAGTCAAGTCCTTAAGCAGCCTGATGTGTTGATGCTCCTCTACCTGATGCGCGACCATCCAGAATTCAGCGATCGCCATGACTGGCTGCAAAAGAATTGGAACTATTACGCTCCTCGCACCGACAGCACCTATGGCTCATCGCTGACCTCTGCGATTCACGCGATCATCGCCGCTAATGTCGGCTCTGCATCCGAGGCAGATCATCACTTTATGCGAGCCGCCATGGTCGATCTCGAAAATAATCGCGGTAATACCCCAGATGGGATTCATGCGGCATCCGCAGGCGGTATCTGGCAAGCTGTGGTTTTTGGATTTGGTGGCATTCAACTAAAGGGCGATCGACCTGTGGCTAATCCGCATCTTCCGATCTCTTGGACTTATCTCAAATTCAAACTGCAATGGCATGATACTTGGTATAGTTTCCATTTAGCGCCGACACTTGCTCAAATACCTGACATTCAAGGCTTCATCTTCGATCTTGATGGAGTTTTGACAGACACTGCTGAATTCCACTATCGGGCTTGGCAGAAGCTTGCTGACGAAGAAAAGATCCCCTTTAATCGCCAAGCAAATGAAGCCCTGCGCGGTGTGGCAAGAAGAGAATCGCTGATGTTAATGGTCGGCGATCGCCATTATTCCGAAGCAGTTCTCCAAGAGATGATGGATCGCAAAAATCGCTACTATGTGGAATCAATTCAAGATACTACGCCCCAAGATGTTTTATCAGGCGTAATTGAGCTATTAGGAGAACTCAGACAATTGGGAATAAAAATTGCGATCGCCTCCGCAAGTAAAAATGCCCGCCCCGTAATTGCCAAGTTAGGAATAGCCGATCTAGTGGATGCGATCGCCGATGGCTACAGCGTTGAGAATCCCAAACCAGCCCCTGATCTGTTTCTCTATGCTGCTGCTCAGATCGGCGTTGTCCCTGCTAAATGCGTGGTCGTGGAAGATGCTCCTGCTGGAGTTGCGGCGGCGATCGCCGCAGGTATGTGGGCGATCGGGCTTGCGCCTAAAGAACATAGCGATCGGTTTAACGAGGCTGCACATATTGTTCTCCCGAATTTGATAGGATTCCACTTGAGCGATATGCAAGCTAAATTAGGCAGATAAAAGCCCAAACTGTTGTACCGACTGCTATGCAGTCGGTACAACAGTTTGGGCTTGCAATTCAGTCAACTCTTTGCCTCTTGGCTTTTTGTGGGGTAAACGTATTTTATTTGACAAGATTGGCAATGCTCAACAACTTGGTCGAAAATCTCTGGAAAACCGACTTACAGCAATTTGTTTTCAAACCCGCCACAAATTAAAATATAAAACCCGTTGCGGGGCTTCGCCCTGCGACCCTTCTTGTGGCGGGTTTGATCGAGTTTTGCTGTAACAAGGGGCTTAAGCCCCCTTGCCTGTGCAAGTTGTTTCTATAAGGTGTCTAAGTATATGTACTCATTTACAAGACTGAGATGCATCCGCAAGAAAATCCATAAAATCAATTAAGGAATAATCATCAGAATTTTTTTCGATTTCAACTTGTCTAAGTATATCTAGATTCCAGTCTGTTAAGACTTAGCTTACTCCCTTCCCAGTGAATAATTAGGCGTGCGCGGCGAAGCCGCGCACGCCTAATTATTCACTTTGTAACGCCTATTCTTTGGGTGGGAAGGGAGTAGTATCGAAAGATTTTTGAAAGTGCGGCGGAGCCGCACTTTCAAAAATCTTTCGGGGTTTTATGTTATTACTTGAATGGCTATAGCTATAATTTACTTCTATGAAGTGTTATTTGGAGAATTGTTCAAATCTGTTGTACTTTAAACTAAGATTAACCAATTATGTCCAATAAGAATCACAAACCGTTATATATTCTGCTCATCAGCATTCATGGATTAATTAGAGGTCATAATCTAGAATTAGGTCGAGATGCAGATACTGGAGGACAAACAAAATATGTGGTGGAATTGGCTAAAGCTCTTGCCAAGCAGTCGAGTGTAGAGCGCGTTGATTTGGTTACAAGACTGATCATTGATGATGCTGTAGATGCTGACTATGGCTTAGAGACTGAAGCTTTATCCGAAAATGCTCAGATTGTCAGGATTGAAGCAGGACCTGAAGGCTATATTCCTAAAGAAGAGTTATGGAGTCATCTAGATGGCTTTACCGATCGCCTGTTTGCTTGGTTACTCACACAGCCACGTTTGCCTGATATTATCCACACTCACTATGCCGATGCGGGATATGTGGGCGTGCGTCTTTCTCATTTAACGGGTTTACCGCTAATCCATACAGGACATTCCTTAGGACGCGATAAGTTGCGAAGATTGCTAGGTTCAGGAATGCCCCTAGAACAGATTGAAGAACGCTATCATATGCTCCAGAGGGTCAGTGCTGAAGAAGACACCTTAAGTAATGCAGACTTGGTGATTACTAGTACTCGTAATGAAATTGAAGATCAATATGAACTTTACGACTATTACACGCCCGAAAAAATGGCGATCATCCCTCCAGGGACAGATTTAGAACAGTTTTATCCGCCAACTGGAAATAATCAAGCGATCGCTTTTGAAGAGGTTTTAGCCAAATTCCTCAATAGTCCTGAAAAGCCAATTATTCTGGCACTATCGCGCCCCGATCAGCGCAAAAATATCGTTACGCTTTTAGAGTCCTATGGTCAATCGCCCCGTCTCCAAGAATTAGCTAATCTCGTAATTGTGGCGGGAAATCGAGAGGATATTCGAGAACTAAATGAGGGGGCGCAAAATGTTTTAACAGAGTTATTGCTAGTAATGGATTGCTACGATCTCTATGGTCGAGTGGCTCTACCGAAGCACCATAGTTCTGGTGAAGTTGCCGATATTTATCGATTAGCAGCGAAGTCCAAGGGTGTGTTTGTAAATCCTGCTCTCACTGAGCCTTTTGGTCTAACGCTATTAGAGGCGGCGGCGAGTGGATTGCCATTGGTTGCCACGGAAAATGGCGGACCAGTGGATATTATTGGTAATTGTGTGAATGGATTATTAGTCGATCCTTTGAATGAGAAGGCGATCGCTGAGACTTTATTGCAGATTCTTGAAGATGCGCCCCTCTGGCAGCAATTTTCTGAAAATGGATTAAAAAATGTTGCTAAATTCTATTCATGGGAGGCTCACTCTCAAACCTATTTGCAAAAAATTCAACCGCTCGTATTACAACAGGAACCTTTACCCAAACCAACATTTTCACCAAAGGCAGGACAATATCGCAAGCGGGCGATTTTCACGGCGATCGATAATACCTTGTTGGGGGATGCGGAAGCATTGACGCAATTCATTCAACTTGTTCGCCAACAACATCGGAAATTTTTGTTTGGCATTGCCACAGGTCGGCGTTTAGATTCCGTTCTCAAAATTTTAAAAACCTATGGGATTCCCACCCCCGATGTTTTGATTACCAGTTTAGGCACAGAAATTTATTATCCGCCCCGATATACCCCTGATATTGCTTGGAATCACCATATCGATCACTTGTGGACACCGCAAGTATTACGGCGCATTATCGATCCGTTATCAGGGATCACCCCACAACAAAAGGATCAGCAGAGTCGGTTTAAGGTTTCCTATTACTACGATGCCAATCTTGCTCCGTCAATGGAAGAGATTTTGACCCTATTGCGTCAACAGGAGTTATCGGTGAATGCCACGCTTTCCTTTGGTCAATATTTAGACTTTGTGCCTGCAAGAGCATCTAAAGGGCTTGCCCTGCGCTATGTCGCTAGACAGTGGAACATTGCTCTAGAGCAGGTTTTGGTCAATGGGGGATCGGGTGGCGATGAAGATATGCTGCGTGGTAATACTTTGGGTGTAGTCGTTGACAATCGTCACCGTGAAGAACTGCTGGCTTTAAACGATAGCGATCGCGTTTATTTTGCGGATAGCGCTCATGCTGGCGGCATTTTAGAGGCGATCGCCCATTATGATTTCTTTAACTTATAACCTGATGTTACATGGAACCCTCACCCCCCAGCCCCCTCTCCCATCAAGGGAGAGGAGGAGTAAGCCTAATTTCTGGTTCCCCTCTCCCCTTTTGGGGGAGGGGCTAAGGGTGAGGGTCTAGAAACTTTCTACACTAACTACTACAATCTCGACCTATGCAGAAATTATTAATTTGTACTGACCTTGACCGCACGCTATTACCCAATGGGACTCAACCAGAATCCCCTCAAGCAAGAACCATATTTACCCGTTTAGTCAGCCGTCCCGAAGTCTGCTTGGTATATGTGAGCGGTAGAAATCTGACATTAGTTCAAGAAGCGATTCAAGAGTATGATCTACCCACACCCAATTGGGTGGTTGGCGATGTCGGTAGCACGATTTATAAATTTGAGGGCGATCGCTGGAAATCTTGGCAAAGATGGACACAACAAATTGCAGGGGATTGGCGAGGTTTAAATGCTGTAGATTTAGAACCTTGGTTTACCGACTTGGCAGAAATATCGCATTTAGTTTTGCAAGAACCCGATCAACAAAGCCGTTTTAAACTTAGCTATTATCTGCCCTTAGATGTCGAAAAAGATGCTTTGCAGCAGTACATCAGCGATCGCCTTGAAGAGAAAAATATTGCCGCAAGTTTGATCTATAGCGTTGATGAAGCTAAGGGAATTGGTTTACTAGATATATTGCCAGCCCATGCCACCAAACTCCATGCAGTGGAATTTCTGATGAATCAATTGGATTTTGATTACAGTAATACGGTTTTTGCAGGTGACAGTGGTAATGATCTGCCATTGTTGATTAGTTCTGTCCCTTCTATTTTGGTCGCAAATGCCCACATGGACATTATTGAACAAGCTCAAAAACAAGCTAATGAACTGGGAAATACGCATAGATTATATTTAGCTCAGGGAAGCTTTTCGGGCATGAATGGAAACTACAGCGCGGGGATTTTAGAAGGAATTGTTCATTATTATCCAGACACAAAAAAATGGATAGAATGATTTGTCGCGCTTTGCGCGACAAATCATTCTGTAGGCAAACATATTTTAGGAAAATTCCATGTACGAACAAATCTCTCATTCCCTTTTAAATTCTATTCTTGATGATTTAAAACCTGAAATCCGCCGTCAAGATTTACGACACTTCTATACCCGTCTTGGCGCTAATTTTTATGCTATTCATTCGCTTTTCTATACACTGTATGGACATCGAGATGATTCCAAATTGCAAATGTTGCGCCTAGTGGAAACGATGGCAAAGGGCTATATTGATCGCTCTCCAGAATTAGAGCGTTTGGATATGCAGCGCGAACAGGATCACAACTGGTTTTTATCGCAAAAATGGGTAGGGATGGCGCTTTATTCCAATGGATTTGCGGATAATTTACGGGATCTAGTAAGCAAAACCAGTTATTTTCAAGAATTAGGGATCAATATGGTGCATATTATGCCGATTTTGAAATGTCCTGAAGGTAAAAGTGATGGAGGCTATGCAATCAGTGATTTTCGCCAAATTGACGATCGCGTGGGCGACTTAGAAGATGTTCGTCTGATTGCCGAAGATTTCCGTAAACGCGATATTTTGTTGGTTCTGGATATCGTTCTAAATCACACTTCTGACGAACATGAATGGGCAAAGAAAGCGATTAAAGGCGATCGCCGTTTTCAAGACTACTACTACATTTATGAAGGGCGCGAAGTTCCTGATATGTTCGAGCAGAGTATGCCAGAGATATTTCCTGAAACTTCTTCAGGAAATTTTACTTGGAATCCTGAAATGCAAAAATGGGTGATGACCGTTTTCCATGATTATCAATGGGATTTGAATTACAGTAACCCTGCGGTATTTATTGAGATGCTGGACATTATTCTGTTTTGGGCAAATCAAGGTGTGGATATTTTGCGTCTTGACGCGGTGGCTTTCTTGTGGAAGAAGATTGGTACTTCCTGTCAAAATGAACGTAAAGCGCATTTGATTTTGCAGCTAATGAAAGACTGCTGCCAAGTAACTGCTCCAGGAGTGCTATTTATTGCCGAAGCGATCGTTGCACCTGTGGAAGTAATTAAGTATTTTGGCGAAGATGCGATCGCTGCTAAAGAATGTGAAATCGCCTATAACGCGACTTTAATGGCTCTGCTCTGGGATAGCGTGGCAACTAAAAATACGAAACTCCTCAGTCAAGGAATTAAAAGCTTGCCCAATAAACTAGAACGAGCGACTTGGCTAAATTATGTCCGATGTCATGATGATATTGGGTTTGGTTTTGACGATAACGATATTCGCTTAGCAGGTTACGAACCACATTCTCACCGACGCTTTTTGATTGATTACTTTAGCGGTAAGTTTGACGGTTCGGCTAGGGGTTTAGAATTCATGCATAATGAAGCGACAGGAGATGGACGTATTTGTGGGTCATTGGCTTCTCTAGTTGGTCTAGAATCGGCTCTGGAGTCGGAAGACAAAAACTTGATTGCTGCTGCTATTAATAGAATTCTGCTACTGCATGGAATTATTCTATCCTTTGGTGGAATTCCTTTGATTTATAACGGTGATGCGATCGGTGTACTCAATGATTACAGCTTTAGTGAAGATCCTAGTAAAAGCAATGATAATCGTTGGGTGCATCGTCCGAAAATTGATTGGGAAAAAGCCGAACTCCGCAAAAAACAAGGCACTGAACAATACGCGATCTTCACTGCCATGAAAAAGATGATTTCCATTCGTAAAGAAATCTCGGCTTTTGCCGATTTTAATAATCGGGAATTGCTTCAATTAGACAATGAACATTTACTCGGTTTTATTCGGTTCGATCATCAGCGTCCATCCGAGAAAGTTTTGGTACTTGCCAATTTTGATGTAAATCCGCAATATTTGGACTTGTCCGCTTTAAGTAATAAGGGCTTTAGTGCCTATAGTCGATTTATCGATTTATATAGTGGTAAAAAGCCATCTCAACATGATGACCGCATTGTTCTTAATGGTTATCAATTCTGTTGGTTGACAGAAACATAACATCGAAGCGATTGCGATCGCATCTCTAAAAATCAATCAAACAGCGATCGCCTATCGTCAATATACAAAATCACACTCAATACCTGTAACCGTTGTCAGCTTGACCTCACCATCAGGAAGGGGAACATCAGCTAAAGCATCAATCCTTATTTTTATCCTTTGCTGATCTTCAATGGACAGAGATTTTAGCTGTTTAGCAGATTGCTTTACAAACTCAACGCGATAGGTCATAGCCCAATCTCAGCCTTGAGATTGGGCTATGAGATAGTACCTTCAGAATCAATAGATGCTAGAGCCGCTTTAGCATCTGCGATATCCTCAAGATCTTCATCAGTTTCATAGCTAACAGCGCCTGTATTCACATCATCTTGAGAATATTTTGCTCTCACAAACAAAAGAAAATCTAAAACCTCACTTAGCACAAATAATCAGCCAGATTCAATTTCTTGGATTAGAGATCGCCTAATATCGCTTTGAGTAGAAGTTTCTGTGGTTAACATGGCTAAAGTTTTACTTAGTATTTAAGTCCTTATATTTTAACATTACCGATAAGACTACCTAAAAAGTGGCTTTACCCGATCGCCAACAAACCAATTAGCATCATGCGCTACACATTGCGCGATCGCATAACCTCCGATAAACGATTAGTTACAATTTTTGCATTCTTTAATAATTCATTCCAATTATCGGGAGGATTACCACTTTCGAGCATCTTTTGGAAAACTCGATATGCGTCTGTGCTGCTATCATAAGCCCGTTTAGTATTCTTATCATTTACCCAAACAAAAACAATAATTTTACTCTCCAAGTGATATCTAAAAAACAATCGATATTGCTGAAAAAATTTAGCTCTAAACCAGTGTTTATAATCATCTCCAAGCGTAGAACCTTGTCGATATTCACTACGGGTGGGATCTTGGGGAATTACCTCAAAGGCTAATTTAGCGATCGCCGCTAAACGTTTAGTCGCATTCTTCTTTTGATAATCCTGTGGATATTTGTGCCGCAAAGATTGGACTTGTGTTAGTAGAGATTCCAATTGATCGAGAAAGAGTGAATGGGCAAATATATTCCATCCATTAATTACTAACGGATCAGTTAGGGACAAAATTATTCATCCTCATCCGCAAGTGGTGCATCAAGATCGATCGCTACTTCCGCAACTAGAGAATGCACGCGACTTAATAAATCAGAGCTAATCGCTTTTAAATGCTGTGGATTTTCGGCAATGTCTTGGGCAAGAAAATTGAGGAATTCGCCAATTATCGGGTCGTCCTGCTCAACCCGTGAAATTAATACCCTGCCGTCAGGTTGGATTGTGTAGCAAATTTTATCGCGTTTACTCAATCCGAGTGCTTTGCGGACTGGTTCAGGAACTGTTGTTTGATAGCGATCGGTCAGAGTTGATTCTGCGTAGGGAGCTAAGATTGTGAACATAGCGACCTCGAAAAATTAAGTATACTTGTAGCAAAAAAAGCCTACAATTTGCATCATTAAAGTAATGCAAATGCATTGTCTCTGTCAAGCCTAAGCGTAATAACCGCAAATTTTATATCTACTTTATATCTACAAGATTTTTCCCTATCAAAAGCCAACTAGGAGACTATGGGATGACAATAGCAGCAGAAAATCGACAAAAAATAATTCAGCTAGTTGAGCAACTGCCCGAAGAATCACTAACTGAAGTAGAATCACTAACTGAAGTAATTGAGTTGCTTAACACTTTACATCAACGAACTAGTCAAGCTAAGCCCTTACCCTCAACTAATTCTGAAGAAAAATCATTACAAATCATCCATCGCAAAATTCCCCAAGAAGATCAGGCTAGGCTCGATTACTTACGTCAACTCAATGAAAACGGTGACGATATGACAGCAGTAGAATATCAAGAACTGCTAGATTTTGTATCTCGCGTTGAAAAAGAAGATGCAGAAAGAGTAGCAGCAATTTTTCAATTAGCCCAAATCCGTAGAGTCGCTCCACTTAGCCTGATTACCAAGTTCGCGCCACAAAAACGAGGCGATCGTGCCATCCGAAGGTATAAGACAAGGGTATACACAAAATAAATTGTCAGCTAAAAATCATGCGTTTTATCAACCCCAAAACCGACTACGCCTTCAAAAAAATCTTTGGCTCCGAACAAAGTCATGACATATTGATCAGCTTTCTCAATGCCATACTTTACGAAGGTAACAACACCATCATCGATCTAGAAATTCTCAATCCCCACCTTACCCCCCGTATCCGAGGTTTCAAAGATACCTACCTAGACATCAAAGCCACGATCGCCGACAGCGATCGCCAAAACAGCACTGTAATTATTGAGATGCAAGTCTTAAATATCGAAGGATTTCAGAAACGCATCCTCTATAACGCCGCCAAAACCTACACCAATCAACTCGCGATCGGCGACGAATACACCGACCTTCAACCCGTAATCGCCCTTACCATAGCCGATTTTGAGATGTTTCCCGATCTCGATCAACTTCTCTCCCGTTTTATCCTCAAAGAAAAAACCTACCTTACCGACTACCCAATCTATGACATCGAGCTAGTATTCATCGAATTGCCAAAATTTC
>Ga0316611_1000208_pt1 | contig 22661 bp, 13 predicted proteins | sample MIS2016202_MG_FD_207675 | JGI IMG/M metagenome (GOLD analysis project Ga0316611, IMG submission 207675) | Microbial mat bacterial communities from Middle Island sinkhole, Lake Huron, Michigan, United States - MIS.2016.202 | ecosystem: Environmental > Aquatic > Freshwater > Lake > Sediment... | reverse complement strand
GTAAGGGGCCATCAAAAGCTCAAAGCCATAGATGCGGGAAAGTAACTTATCCTTCACATAGCTATGCCACGTGCCCGCTATGGTCTGCGTAAGGGAAGTATGGATTTCACGTACCACCATATTGAGAAAGGTTCCCGTACCCGTAGCAGGGTCAAGGATGCTTACTTGCTCATCGGCCAGCCCTGCGGGTTTGCCAAAAGTTTGCTTTAACAGAAGGTCTACTGAACGGACTAAGTAGCTCACTACGGGTGCGGGAGTGTAGTAAACACCCCTTCGCTCACGTAAACGCGGGTCGTAAGCCGCCAGAAAGGTCTCGTAGAAATGAATTAGCGGGTCTTGTTGCAAAGTAGCACGGTCAAAATTGGCCAGCACCTTACTTATATTAGTAGTCGCCAGCAGGCTTACCAATTCTTCAATAACCTTCTTCAACCCTGGCCCTTCAATTTGCGAAAAAAAGGCTTTGAGCAAAGGAGTCTTAGCAGGAATCTGGGCAACTGCTCCCGTCAGTGTGAAAGGTACTTCAGGAGCCATCACTCGCGCCGCAAAGAGACCATAGGTGATGGTCTGAGCATAAAGGTCGGCAAAAGCAGTATCAGAGATCGTGGGCAACAAGTTTTTGCGAATCGCGTCGCGGTGATCAAGCAGCGTCCTGTTGGGGGAAGGGTCTGCAAGCGCAGCAACGGTAGCGGTATTAAGCAGACGGGCAAGCTGGGCCATCCGTTTGGCAAGGTCAAGGGGAGAAGTAACGGGAGGAAGAGGCATAAGTACCTGCTATGAGTATAGCTTAAAAAGATAAGGCCCGCCGCCGCAAAAACGACGGTGGGCGCAGCGAATGGTTTAGAATGAGTCAGCTAGAAAGCTACTCTCCGTTAAATGAGTCAGGCTAGAAAGCTACTCTCCGTTAAATGAGTCAGGCTAGAAGCCTGACCTACGCTCGCTAAATATCCAAGTTGCGAACTTCAGCCGCGTGAGCTTGAATGAACTTCTTGCGGGGCAAAACGTGATCGCCCATCAACATTGTGAAGGTCTCATCGGCTTGTTGAGCATCCTCCACCGTAACTTGCAAGATGGTTCGGTTCGCAGGGTTCAGCGTCGTATCCCAAAGTTGTTCAGGATTCATCTCCCCCAACCCTTTGTAACGCTGAATATCAACCTTTACCCCTGGAGTCATTTGGGCCAGGTAAGTATCGCGTTCCGCATCGGTGTAAGTATAGACTTGCGTCTTCCCGTGCTTGAGGCGGTAAAGGGGCGGTTGGGCAATGTAGAGATGCCCATTGAGGATGAGGGGGCGCATATAGCGAAAGAAGAAGGTCAGCAACAAGGTCCGAATATGGCTCCCGTCAACATCCGCGTCAACCATGAGAAGGATCCGATGATAGCGAAGTTTGGCAGAGTCAAATTGTTCCCCCATGTGCGTCCCAATCGCGGTTATCAGCGACCTGATCTCTTCATTGGAAAGCATCTTATCCAACCGACTCTTCTCGACGTTGAGAATCTTCCCCCGCAAAGGGAGGACCGCTTGGAAGCGCCGGTCCCGACCTTGTTTGGCGCTGTTGTGAACAAAGACCCCAGCCCCAAGCGCAAAGTTGTGATAAGTATCCACCGTTAGGTCATATACATCGCCTCGCTCGGCAAGGGAGCGAACCGTTGTGAAGGCTGCCTCCAAACCCGTCTTGAGATCCATTAAACCTTCCCCCGCCTGAAGCTGAGAAGCTTGACGGTAGGAACCGTCGCGGAGGCGGAAGGGATGATCCGGCGTACAACGAATCCGCTCCCCGTTGGCCAATTCTACTTCAACCAAAGGTGCATTTTTGCGAGTCAAGCGGGGATGATCAAGTGGTACGATTCGGATGTCCCCTTCCTCATTCGTGGTATAACCAAAGTGCGAAAGGCCCTTTTCCCAATCCTCGGCAAGCTCTGCGATAGTTTTCATTGCGCCTGAAGCTAACTTAATGGAAGTTGTCCCAAGCAGACAGCCACCAGCGCTATCCCCTTCCACGATCATCAGTTCACAATTTTCGGGATTGGTATCGGAACAATCGGCCAGCTTCCCAGGGAGGGAAAAACCTTCCATGGCACTTTTGCGAGCGGTCTCGCGCACCTTCTGCACCGCGAGGCGCGTGCGAGCCGCCGAAATCGCTTTCTCAATGATGCGTCGCGCATCGCCAGGGTTTTCCTCCAGCCAAGCCGCAAAAGCATCGCCAACCACCGTCCCCACTGCGCCTGCTGCTTCTTGGCTAACGAGCTTCTCTTTGGTCTGCGAATTGAATTGCGGATCACGCAGCTTGACACTGATTAGCGCCGTTAAGCCTTCCCGCACATCATCGCCCGTCAAATTGGACTCGTTCTCCTTGAGCAGGTTTTTGCTCCGCGCATAATTGTTGACCACGCGGGTTAAGGCCGTGCGAAAACCTGTTAAATGCGTGCCGCCATCTACGTTATTGACGTTATTCGCAAAGGGATAGATCGAATCGCTATCATACGAGCCAGTATATTGCAAAGAGATTTCGACAGCGACCTCATCCACAACCCGTTCAACATAGAAAGGTGGGGAATGTAAAACATCTTTTTCCTTGTTCAGATGGCGCACATACGAGATAATCCCGCCTTCAAAGTAGAAATTAGTCTCTTGCTCCGTCCGCTCATCACGAAAATGGAAGCGCAAGCCTTTGGTCAAATAGGCCATTTCGCGGAAATGCTGCGACAAAACCCGAAAGTTATAATCAATCCCATCTTTGAAAATTTCCGTATCGGGCAAAAAGATAATATTTGTGCCCGTTCCTTCGGCTGGCCCGATAGCCCGTACTGGCTCCCTGGGCACGCCCCGATCATATTCTTGTACCCAAAGTTGCCCATGCCGTTTGACTTCGGCCCGCATCCATTCCGAAACCGCATTGACCGCCGAAAGCCCAACGCCGTGCAAGCCTGAAGAAACTTTGTAGCCACCTTGCCCAAATTTGCCCCCAGCGTGCAAAACCGTCGTCGCCAACTGGAGCGCCGAAACCTGGTATTTAGCATGGATGTCCACGGGAATGCCGCGCCCGTTATCGCTCACATTGACGGTCAAATCCTTGTGAATGACGATCTCAATCCGATTAGCTTCGCCCGCCAAAGCCTCGTCAACCGAGTTATCAACCACCTCGCGGATGAGGTGATGCAAGCCATTGATGTCCGTCGTCCCGATATACATTCCAGGGCGGCGGCGCACTGCTTCCAGCCCTTCCAGAACGGTCATCTGACTAGCATCGTAAGTTTCTGGGTTCGGCAAAGTTTGCTCATCTATGGTCACAATTTTCAATCCTTTACGCTGCTTGAAACTTCACGCGCTCCCATGATACCACGCCTGGCGCAACCTTAGTTGCGCTGGGCAAAATTTTGCGTTATAGTGCCTGAAACTAGTCTGAAATCTAGCTCTTTTCCCTCGGAGGCCACAGCGGTTGCTGAACTTGCTGAAGCATAGCTGGTGGGGCACGGCTAAAGCCGGGGATTCCTCCTTGGAAGCAACAGTTTTAGCTGTGGTAAACGGGTTTCATTTCCACGGATGGCTAAAAGAGGCCTAAGTGGTTGCTTTAGATAGGGTAGAAAACATAAATGTTTAGTATTCCAAATTGTTTCCGCAAAAATCACAGAGAAGCTTGGCAAACCTGGCTGTTTTTGTTCGGCGGCCTGCTCGCCTTGTTTAGTTTGAACAGTTGTACGCCTGCCACCATCACGCCGCTTTCGGCGCATGAGCCGCCCGCGCCTTCCCCAACCGCCACTGCTTCGGCCCTTCGCTTGGCGAAACTGGTCCCGCTTAAACCAACCCTTTTGCCCACGGCCCCAGAAATCGCCACAGCCACGGCCCCAGAAATCGCACAGGCCAAAGCTGTGGCTTTGCCCTTGCAAATGGCGATGTTGGCTCCTTTGCCGTCTGATACGCCCACGCCGTCTGATACACCCACGCCCGCTGCTACGCCCACGCCCGCTGCTACACCCACGCCGTCGGTTGAAGTTGGGACGGGCGCTGTGCCAGCCCTCGATGCGCCTACGAACGCGGAGCAGCTTGAAGCAACTGTTGCGGTTGAACCGCAAGGCTCGCGCTTGGGCGATTTGCCCTCGCCCACCTACATTCCTGAATCGGTGCTAGAAAGTTCGGGCAAATATGATATTGTCCACGATATTCGGGCCCCGATTGAGTGGTATGTCTGGCAAGGCTATCGAAATGAGGGATCATTTGAGGATCGGGCCAATGTCAATTGCGGTCCCGCAGCTTTAGCGATGATTTTGCGCTATGGCTCACAGAATGCAATTCGGTTCACGCCGGAGGAAACTCGCAAATTGATGCCTCGCGCCAGCCACACGTGGGGCGGCACGGCCCTGGGCGATTTGACGGTTGTGTTGGATAAATGGAACATGCCCTGGCGCGGGGTTCGTTCGCTAAACGAAGTCGAAAAGGCTTTGAACCAAGATCATATCGTTTTAATGGCTTTGTATATGGGCAATATCTCGCTGGGCAGTGATTTTCACCAAGTTGCCAAGTGTGGTACAAATAAAAGGTGTTTGGAATGGTATGGCAAAAGCTATGCTTATGAGAGTATTTTGGGGGCCATCAGTGGCCGCTATTATGCCTATCAAGGTGGCCATTGGCTGGTCGTTAAAGGAATTGTGCAGGATAGCGAAACAGGCAAGAAATACTTTGTTGTCTATGATCCCAATGTTTGGGAAGGGGTTGCCAACTACTATTATTTAGGCGAAAAGCGCTTTCCTAAAGGGCTTAATCGTTTGTATGAATATGAGGAGATTAAACGGGCTTTAGGCAGCGATAATGGTGCGGCCATTGAGATTTTAGCCACGCCCTGGGAGCCAATTTCGGTAGCTTTGCCCAGCCCCACGCCTGAAACTTGGTCTTCGGACCCAATGACTTTTTGGTGTTTTCACATTGACAGCCAGGATGTCACTGATATTCGGTGGTGTCGTGGGGGCTACGGCGGCTACTTAGATCCCAAACGGTAGGGGTAATGCGTGGGGCGCGGGCATCTTGCTTGCGACAGGCAGGATGCCTGTTCTATAGGCTAACTTCGCGCAACCGCTCGACCAACTTCACCGTTTCGACACTTACGGTAATGACTTTCCCAATCAAACGCACAATATATTGTGGCTCATCGCCTCGGTTCGGGTCATTCGTGATGCCGCTCCGCTGATCTGTCGTGATCTGATATTGATCAAGCACCCATTCCAAAGCTGACCGATGGCCCAATTGATATTCAAAGGCGCGGGCGGGAAGCCCTTTCAACGTCAAACAGCGATTGACGATGATGGCATCTTTCTCTTTCGTCAGCTTCATCTTCTCAACGTGCCAAGTCCAGGGAACCTTCTGATTTTCAACCCATTCTAAAGGATATTCTGCCACCATTTCATAGTTCAAATGCAGATCAGCCAGCTTTTGGCCAATTTCGACCAGCGTCAAGAAGGTTTGACGATCTCCGACCAGCGGCAGGCGCGGCAATTCCCGCTTGAGATTTTCCTTATAGCGTTCTCGATAGAGCGGATGATGCAAAAGCGCATAAACATAGAAGAAAATCGCTTTTTTAGTTGAGCCGTGGCCTTCGGCAAGCTCAGGCAACGACCCCTCGCTGGTTGAGCTTGCCGAAACCAGCAGGTCTGAGCTTGCCGAAACCAGCAGGTTTGAGCTTGCCGAAACCAGCAGGTCTGAGCTTGCCGAAACCTTGCCTTCGGCCCGCTCAGTCCCCGGCCCGCCCCCCCCGCGGTTGAGGGGTGGTTGAGCTTGCCGAAACCCCGAAACCAGCAGGTCTGGGCCATATTGCGTTTCAAACTGTTTGACGGCCCAAGCCGTGATGTTTTCCTGGCGCTTACTGCCATCTTCGGCGTAGGTGTAGAAGGGGAAGCATTGGGTGCTGCAAGCAGGGCCGACTAAGTGATAATCAGCAATGAATTTAGTTAGCAAAACCATAAAAGGTCTTTCTGAACCAATCCCAGTTAAGCAAATGACTAGATTCTCACCTTCGCTGGCGGGGGTGGGGAAAATACGTGGAAAAAGACCAAAGTCTTGATTCAAGATGCGGTCAAGGAAAAAATATTGTTTATTGAATGGCCTGTATAGGGAAAAACGAACTTTGCTGAGGGCAAATTTTGCAAAATTGCCCCTTTTCAAATCCAGTTTTAGATCACGACTCCATTTCAGCTTTGCATCATCGTAAGAAACAAAGGTATCAACTTGGGCATCTTTCTTGCTGCGTTGTTGCCAATGTTCAACCTCTGCATTGTAGGCTGCGATGAAGCGCTGAATGTTAGCAATCAGCAGGGATTCATTGAAGTTATAGACCCAAAGATCACGACTTGTATTGACTCCGTTACTAAAAGTCTTGAAAATAGTTTCTCCCACGTTGCTCTTACTAGCTTTCGCTTCTTTTGTTCCCAAAGGCAAGAAAGTCTCGAAATCAGCAAGCAAACCCTCTGTAAGCCAGTTATTTTTCGCATCAGGTTGCAAGATTTGCCACGTAAGACCTTCAACGCTCTGGAATTTGGTTAGCAAAGCTAACTTTTCTGCACCCGTTATTTGGTCCGCAAGCGCGTGGTAAAAAAGCATAACTTTTGAGGAAGCTTCCACTTTTCTTGCACTATTTCGCACTAAAAAGGTGATTCCTACGCCGACCATGATCCCAAAAACACTTCCGCCGCCACCTTTGCGAGTGTTACCACCCAGATTAAGGTGGTAGATTGTGGTAAAATCCTGGGCTAGATGTTTCCGAAAGCTATCAAAAGCAATGCCATCCAGAAAACCGTTATTACTGACAAAGCAAATAATGCCATCCTGATCATTCAAACGGTCTATGGCCCAGCGAAAGAATTTTACGTAGGCATCACTGAGCGCGTTTTTGTTGGTGGCGCGGGAAGCTTTCGCATACGTTTCGTGGATGCGACTATCAATTACGGCATATTTGCGGTTTTTGTTGTTATCATTTTCGCTTTTTTGCCCCACATTGTACGGCGGATTCCCAATAATCACGGTCAGCGGAGCCGCTTTTTGCCGCGCCACCCGCTCGCTGTTTTCTTCGTTGAAAAAAGCGAGTTGGGGGCTTTCGGCCAGATTTAAGGTATCCACAAAACAGATGCCAGGATAAGTACGGTACTGATTCATCAATTCAAAATAGCAATGTTCGATATTCAAAGCCGCAATATAGTAGGGTAAGAGTAAAACCTCGTTGCAAAAGATTTCATTTTCGTATTTGCGCTGGAGGTCTTTGCGCGAAATGCGTTTGAGCAAATTGAGGATAAAGTTGCCCGTCCCGACGCAAGGGTCAAGAATTTGCACGGTGGGCGCGGCCAGCGGCAGGTTAAACTCTTGCTGCAAAATCACTTCGACGCTGGCGCACATAAAGTCAACAATCGGTTGCGGCGTATAGATGATTCCGTGGGTATCCGCCTGTTTAACGGAAAAGCCTTGAAAGAAACGCTCGTAAACCACATTGAGAAAAGGTTGTTTAGCGCTAAAGTCTTTGATTCGTTTCGCATTTTCCTCCAGGGTTAGATAGATATTATCGAGTTCGCCGAGGAAGTCGCTGCGCTTAAAGGCGCGGTTCGTGAGCGCTTCAATGACTTTCTCAATTTCAGCGGCGATGACATTGCGGCGCACGAAGTCAGGGTTATCAAAAACGGTGCGAAACAGCCTTTCAGTAATGAGATGTTGCACCAGCATCTCCTCGACGACTTCACGGCTGGTATCTTTGTGCAAAGCCTGTTGGCAAAGGACATGAAACTGCTGGAACGCTTGGCCGAAATCAAGATTTTGCGTGAATTCCTCGGCAAGGCGGTGAATTAAACCTTGCGCTAGACGCGGAATGCGCTCCTGGAACTCGCGCACCGCGGACTGAAACTTCTCAATATCTGCGCCCGTGTACGTGAAAAAGCGCGAAAGCAAGGTGGCTAATTGCTCTTTGTGGCGCAAATCGACTTCTAAGACGCGGTGGTGATCTTGATAAAGAATGCCATATTCACTATTCTCAAAGATCGTATTGAAAGTGGGATAATTTTTAGCGATTTTCTTCTCTATTTCGGCTTCAAAATTATCTTTGGGATCTTTGGCTTCCCAATAACCGCGAGGAATAGACAGATTATCGAGCAAAGTTCCATCAGGGCGCGTGCGACTGCTAAAATTGCGCTCTAAAATCAACGTCCAAGCGACCTTAGCCGCGACTTCTTCCAACAAGACCGAAAAAGCTTGGCGCAGCCCTGTTTCATTCGAGGTTCCATGGTGGCGATAGTTTTCCAAACGGGCATAATAGGCTTGCAACGCAGGGGCATCGGCGGAAAGGGTGAATGCGGCCATGAAAGACTCCTTTAAATTGTTTTTCCAGACCTTCTATAAAGTATCTGCCAATTTTTGCCCAACTTCTTGCCAATCATACTTTGCTTGCACCAAATTCCGCCCCGCGACCCCTAAGCGTTTTCCCATTGCCTCATCCTTCAGTAAGCTAAGGGTCGCTTCTGCAAACTCCTCTGGCGTAGTAGCAAGCAGAAGATGCTCTGCATTGCGTAATTCTGGCACGCCCATGGCCCCCAGAGGAGTGCTGACCGTAGGAAGTTGCAGCGCCAGAGCTTCTAATAACTTCAGCCGGATCCCCCCTCCCATCCGCATCGGGAGGACAAAGACCGCAGCGGCGGCCAGGAAAGGGTAGATCTCAGGCACATTTGCCCAAACTTCAATGCTCTGGCCATTATGCAAGGCCTGTACTTCGGCTGAAGGTGTGCGCCCCACGATGACAAACTTCACTTGGGGAATTTGCTTTTGCACTAAAGGGAGGATCGCTCGTGCAAACCAAAGTACCGCATCAACGTTAGGGCGAAAGTCGAGCGTTCCTGTGAAGACCAGTCTGTAGGGAGGCGAAGGAGAGATTGAAGGTCGGGGGGTAAATGAGCTAGAATCTACCCCGTTGGGAATAATGCTGATCTGAGCTTGGGGATGAAGCCGCAGAAGTGCTTGGCGATCTTCCTCTGAAACTGCAAGAGTATGATCAACTTGCTGGAGAAGAGACCGCTCATAAGCCCGCAACTTTTGCCACTGAATCAGCGAGTAGATCGCTCCCGCTATTCCCTTAGCTGACCTTTCCCTTATGCTAGTGAAAGCCGCTCCCTTTTGCAGGAGATACTCTGCATTAAACTCATCCAACACGAGGCTGGGCTGCTTCCTTCTCTGCCTTCTTAGCTCAAGAAGATAGCGCCCCATCTCAATACTTTCTGCTTGAATAACTGCAAAGGTCTCCTGCTGGAGCAAGTTTTGCAATGTAGCAGAGAAAGCAGGCGAAAGGTTGCGAAAGGCCATATCGGGAAGCGGGGAAGTAAGGGTTGTCCAAGCGCGACGTGGAAGGCTACGGGTCGGGGGGGGAGGAACAGTAAGCACACAGCAGAAGGTTCCCAATTCCTCAAGAAGCTTTGCTTTTCCCTCTTCTGGCGCAAAGGTTAAGCACCAGACCTCATGTTGCCTACTTAGCGCTTTAAGCAGATGATAAATCCGTAAGGCCCCACCGCTATGGAGAGGGTAAGGAGCGTAGGGTGATAGGAAGAGGATTCGCATATCCTTCACAAAACCCAAGCAGCGGGCCCGATCAACTCTAAATGAGGGTGTGCTGCTACTTCAGGCAGCAAAGCAGGGCTTACCAAAAGTTCTTCTAAGAGAAGGGTATTGCGGATGCGAGCCAACCGTACCGTGCTAGAGTCGGGTTGCCCACAAACTCTTATCGCGGTTGCAATAGCGTCGCGGGAAGTAGGGAGCGTAATGGGCAGCGAACCGCGTTGTAAGCCAATCAAGCCTGCCGTCAAATTATTGACGTAGGTTGCCGCAAAATCAACCTTCTGGGCCAATTGAGTAGGGATAAGGTCGGCTAAACCAACGCCTACTGCATTCCCATTGCTGGCCGCCGTCAGGTCAAGGGCCACGATCACGGCGATGCAAGGTGTAACAGGTTCGGGTTGCCCTTCAATGCGGAGGCGACCAATCACGTTGGTATCCATGCCCGTCCCGCTCAAATTCTTCCCAATTTCATCTACCACTAAAACATCAAGCTGTTCAAAAGGTAGCCGCGCCATCATCTCCTTGCTCCGGGCTAACAGGAGAGCTTCACCTTTCCCGCCAATCTCCTCAGGCGGAAGGGCTACAAGCGCAGCACTATTTTCAGAAGCATCTTCAAGGATCGCCAACCCTCCAATGACTTTCCCCTTCTCAACAACGAGGCGGGCCATGGGAAGCATTTGCGTGGTCAGACCATAGACTCCTCGGCAATGCACCATTTCAGCCCCCTTCTGCTTCCCCAAACCAACAGCGCACATCTTCGCCAGCCCACTTTCAATCTCGCCCTTAAAACTGGTATGGGCCTTCACGCGATTGACCACAAAAATCCCGTCTGCTTCAGCCGCGAAACGGTCTAAGTAGACGGGCGTATGGTCAAGAAGCTTGCCTAACTCAACTACTTCCATCGAGGAACAAATTGGGCAACGCATAGAATCCTCGGTGATGCCCAAGCTGGCCAGTAATTTGACCTGACCTTCAGCCGTCGCACCGCCATGGCTTCCCATTGCAGGTACAAGGAAGGGAAGCGTACCCGCTTCTCGCAGCCAGGCCACGCAAGTCTGCAAAATCACGACAAGATCCCGAATTCCCCGACTTCCCGCCGTCAGGGCAATCCGCATCCCTGGCGTAAGTTTTTGGCGCAACCCAATGGTCTCAAGTTGCTCCCGCACGGTTCCCGCTACATCCTTTAAGGGTTGTGTAACCCAATTTTGCCGTACCCGGTAGAGGGGGGGAAGGGGTGTAAGATCGGCCATTTTTTCAATGTTTAACGATAGGTGCATTGCTACCTCCGTTGATTCTGTAGAAGCGAAGAACTTATTCGGGCGTAGTGGCTTGCAAAATAATGCGTGCGATATGCGGCCAATAAGGGTTTAAGCGTAAGGTCCGATTGAGCATCACAAGGTCAAGGCTACCCTCCCGTACCACACTATTAGCAAGGTGGGGGTCACCAAGTTGTCCTGAGCCAATTACGGGGGTATTGGGAACGACCCGTTTGATCCCCGTCGCTAAAGGGACACACCACCCAGGAAACCGTGCTACAGGGGCATCCACGCTCATATCCGCCGTAACATCTAGCAGTTTGATCCCTACCGTAACGAGTTGTTGGGCAATGATCCGCGCATCATGGAGGGAAATCCCCCCAGGAGTAAAATCCTCGGCTACTAACCGAAACCCGATCACGATTCGCTCCCCCAGCCAAGTATAGATATTCTCGATAATCTCAATGGGCAAGCGGATGCGAAGATTTAGACGGTTCGTGGCACTTAGGTTGTCCCCCAACCGCTTATTGAGGATTGGGGAGAGCAAAGTATGGAAGACTCCTCCGTTAGCCGAGGAAAGCATAATCCCATCGCATTCCGTAGCTAAAGCCCGCCAGGCAGCGCGGATAAAATCTTCAGCTAAGGTGGCTAATTCCTCGGTCTTACCTTCAGCCATCTCGGCAGGCGCATCCAACAAAAGAAGTATCTTTGCGCCCCCACCATGCGCCGACCTTACCAAGCGGCGAAGTTGCGGGATAAAAAAATCAGCATATAACCCCAAGTGGTCTTGGTTGGCCAGCACAGGAGGTGCAACTAAGATTGGCTCCGAAATAATTAAGCCTACCCCACCATGCGCTCGTCGAAGATAGTAGTTATAAAGGTCTTCACTGACAAAACCATCGGGCGAAGCAAAACCGCTGACCATCGGCGACATTACAATGCGATTGGGCAATTCCATCTGGCCAATGGTTAGATGTTCAAAAAGGTGATTCATAGCTGCTAACGCTCTGTTCGTTGCATAAGAGCTTCAGACCACCTTTAACGCTCCAGAAAGCTGGGCGGAAAGTGAGAAAGGGAAGCGTTAGGGGAAGGATCATTTTAGTTTCTGGGTTTCTGAAGCCTGGCAGCCAATCCCACAGGCCTCTTTTCAAGGGCCATCTGTGGCTCTGAAACCCTTTCAATTTGGAATCCGTTGGCTTTAAGCCATTGGTTGGGGCAACGGCTAAAGCCGTTGATTCCAAACCTTCCTGATGATAGGGTTTCAGAGTAGAAGGTCTACCAGGCTTCGTTCAAGGTTATTTGTGGTCAGCGAGCGGCCAAGGTTAAGGCTCCCGCTGCTGTCGCAGCCAGCAAAAGGTTGTCGGGTTTGGCGGCCTTGCAACCTGGTAAGATGATGGCCCCATCAGTATTGCCCCCAAGTTGCTGATACTTGGCAAGTAAAGTACTCAACGCTTGGGTTGCTTCTTCATGACCCCATGCGCCTAAGACCAATTTAAGGATCCCTTGCTCACCTTCGCTGGCTGGAGGTAACTGGGGTTTTAGCACGGGGTTAGCGGTTACACCAACCTTCCCTTGGCTAACTTCTTGGGCAAAGGTTAAGCATTGCCGCTGAAGGTCGGTGGTGGCTTGGGCATGGGCCAAAGCTGCATCTCGTGCAGCAGTATGATTAGTAGCCCCCGTAACTTTAGCCAATTCGGCCAGCGCCCAAACCGCAATGGTAGCTACTTGCGGATTATTGAATTGGGAGGTCAACCATTGCACGGTTTTGGTCAATTGGGGCCGATAGCTCCCAGCACGGTCTGTATGTCCATTCTGCAAGAAGGCCAGCAAGGCCAGCGTCGTTGTGATGACCGATTCCCCCCACGCCCCACTGACCTTCTGCGTGCGGGCCAGGTAGCGCAAAGCAGCTTCAGCGCGTTGCTTGGCCTGGGCTTCACTTGGTTTCGCCGCTTCTTCCGCCTCTGGAGCCTGAATGCTCATAGAAAGGTCGTATGAAGCTTCTTTAAGCTTACTTGCCAAGCCAAAATCCATTGAGATGCCTCGTGAGCCGCTTGCCATGCGCCGCATGCCGCCCCGCATACCGCCCCCGATTCCTTTCCCGCGATCTCCGCTGGGCGCAGATACCATTTGGGGAGAAGGAGGAGCATAGGAAGCACCTAGCATTGGGGAAGCTTCAAAGGCCTCACGGTGAGTTCCCTGGGGAAGGTGAATCGGGACAACTACCGTCTCAGCTACATCGCGCCCTTCGTGCTTAGTTTGCCGTTCTTCAACCGCAATCAGCGCCGTGTAGGGGCTGACCAGATGATGCACCAGAGCAACGCCCAGAATCTCATCGCGCACGGTAGCCCGTTGTTTGGGGTCATCGCGCTCTTTGGTCATCAGCGCGTCAATGCGGGCCCGCGCCCAAACTTGGGCCAAAACTATTGAAAGGTCAGCCTGTTCAAGCGTCGATTCGGGCCAAGTAATGTTTTCTACCTGCTCATGAGTTCCCTGGCGCGTCTTCCCTTTCAGCCGGACTTGCGTTTCGCCAACGGCGTAGAAGCGGCCTAAGATCGTGAGGGGCTGGCCCGCATAAAGGTCAGGAATTGGCGACGGATAAACATCAGAAATTGGCATTCCCCCCCAATCAAGCTCAAGGTCGTACAACACGGGGAAAGCTGCCCGATTCTGGAACCGTTGCACCGCATCGGCGATGTCCTGGCCTGGGAAAACGTATTCAACCGTGCCGCGCCCAACCTCCGCCAGTTTGTCCAGGAGAAACCGATTGACCGCCGAGCCGATCCCAAAGGCAAAAACCCGCGCCCCGTTGAGGCTGCGGCGCAATTCCCGCAGCACTTGATCTTCATTGCCCACGGCCCCGTCGGTCAGGAAGACAATCACCCGCCGGCGTTCGGGGTCAACGGGCTGCTTCAAAGCAGTTTGCAGGGCCGCAAGAATTTCCGTTCCCCCGCGATCTTCTACCTTCTCAATATAAGCATCCGCTTTGTCTTGGTTTTCCTGCGTATTGGGCAACGAGTGAGGGGCAAACTGCTCAACCCGATCATCAAAGGGGAAGATATTGAAGGTATCTTGTTCATTCAAACCGCGCAGACAACTGTGAATGGCATTGCGGGCTTGAACAATACTATCGCCCCCCATTGAGCCGCTACGGTCAAAGACGAAAAGTAGCTCACGGGGCAAAACGTTGTTGAGATTAAGCTCGGCGGGAGGCGTAATCAGCATGAGGAAAGTCCCTTGTCGCCCTGCGGGTCGATGCGTAAAGAAGGTAGTTTTGAACTTATCGCTGGCTACGCGGTAGCGCAAAATGAAGTCCTTATTGGGAATCGCGTCCGCTTGCCGCAGCGTAACGATCTGTTTGCCACCTTCAGAAGTAAGGTCTATCGCGTGGGAAGGGCAACTAATCGCGTTCGCCTCAAGCCCCCCAATTTCCAGACTTACCTTTAGGCTCAAAGTATGCCCGTTTCGCATCCCTTCGGGCAGAAGTGGGGTAGCCGTAATACGGTCTGCATCAGCAACCTCACTTGACTCAGGGGGCACGTAGCGCGGTAGCACCACCGTCGGGAAGCTAAATTCAAAGGCCTCGTTTTCGTAGGGTACGTGATCATGGAAGCGCAGCGCAACCTCGATCTGCTCATTTGGCTGGATGTTTGCGACGGAAATGGTGAAGATGTTGGGGCGATTCTGCTCTAAGAGAGCCGCGCCCAAACCCTCATCACGGGCTTCCGCATATTCCTTTTTCGCTTCCTCGACTTCCCGAATTTTCCCTTCGATTACCCGATCTCCGATCTTCAGCGTCAATTCCGTGACCGCCGCGTCTTCGGGCAAGGGGAAAACGTAGAGCGCCTCGATGGGCCGAGTGTGCGTGTTATGAAAAATTTGCTTGACTGAGACATCGCAGAGCAGACCGATGATGCTGGCCGAAACCTCCGTCTGCTTGAGCGGGATGGGAGCAAGGTTGCGATCTTTGGGCAGGAGAACACCTGTGGTTATGGGCTGCCCCGCATATTCGGGGGCTTTAGTCGGTACGACATAGACGGACATGATGATAGCTCCTTAGCCTTGCGTATGAGGAATTCTAATAGCACAAATTTACCGATGATTTACTGAGTTCAACGAGGTCGCCCGCACCTATCTCTAGCTCAAAATTACAAACCAATGACTGGCCACCCAAATTTTGTTGTCCAATCGAGACAGGTTTTTTGCTTCCCCCTTGATCTTCTACAACAAAGAATAATAGCACACTTTAGCAAAGTAGTAAAGAGTCAGTTTGGGGTTCTTGGCCCCCCATTTTGGCTGCTTTTTTATTTGGCTCAATTTTACTGATTTAGCCAACAGAGTTCTTTAAATGCTATTTTAACGATGTGATATAATGATCGCTACGATGCACCACCTAACCTCCACATTCAAATCACTTCTTCTGCCCTTTTTGGCAATTTTCACGGCCTTAGTGCTTGGGGCATTGATTATTGCGCTGACAGGCAAAGATTGGCTGGCCGCTTACATTGGGCTTTGGGAAGGCTGTTGTGGCTCGCCGTCCGCTTTGATAAACACACTTGTCCGCTCGACTCCTTTCATTATTTCAGGTTTGGCCGTAGCTTTGAGCTTTCAAGCAGGTTTGTTTAATGTCGGCGCAGAAGGGCAACTTTATGTGGGCGCTTTGGCGGCCATCGTGGTCGGCTGTGGCTTGCAAGGGCTCCCGAATTTTGTTCATGTGCCTTTGACTTTGCTGGCAGGTGGTTTTGGCGGGCTGCTTTGGGGCGCGATTCCTGGCTTTCTCAAAGCGCAGGTAGGCTCTCACGAAGTCATTACGACAATCATGCTCAATTATATTGCGCTGCGCTTGACAGAATGGCTGATCAAAAGCAAAAATCCCTACATTCTTGGCGATCCATTTGATAGCAGTGGCGAAAGAACGCGCTCAGTTGCCCAAAGTGCCCTTTTGCCTCATTTTTTTAAGACCGATCTTCATGCAGGAATTATCCTCGCTGGAATCTTAGTTTTACTGGTCTATTGGCTGCTTTATCATACAACTATCGGTTTTGAACTACGAACGGTAGGCAAAAACCCTCATGCTGCGCGTTACGCAGGAATGAACGTTCCCCAAACGATTACGCTGGCGTTGGCGCTCAGTGGCGCACTGGCGGGGCTGGCGGGCACGAGCGAAGTTTTGGGGCATGGTGGCGTGTTGGAAGCCGATTTTTTCGCAGGCTTGGGCTTTGATAGCATTGCAATCGCGCTTTTGGCCCGCAGTAATCCGTTGGCGGTGGTGGCTTCAGGGTTACTTTGGGGCGCATTGCTGACAGGAGCCAGATTGATGCAGGTCCGTGCTGAATTGTCAGCCGATCTGATAAAAATCGTCCAAGCCTTAATTTTACTCTTTGTTGCTGCCGACCAGATTATTCGGCAGCTATATCGCCTGCGAGAAACGAAAACCAGCGAAAAAACTGCTTTTTCACAAGGTTGGGGCAACTAAAATTTCAACGCCGTCTTCTCTTCCCGCGCTTGCACTTTTAGGCATTGTATGCTATTATCTGCCCCATTGACCTACGCTTTAGGCAGCGTTTCTTTGATCTTTACTCTGGAGGAAAGCTTAATGATCGTCACGACTGATGCTTTGTTCAAACTCGCTTACGGAAAGTTCGCCATCGGAGCCTATAACATCAATAATATGGAACAAGCTTTAGGGCTTTTCCAAGGCCATATTGATGCTAAAGCACCTTTCATCGTCCAGATTTCCAAAGGTTCCCGCAAGTACGCCAATGTCAAAATGATTGAGGCCATTATTCTGGCCGCCGAAGATATTTTTCCTGACACTATCTTCGCTGTTCACCTCGATCACGGCGATGAGGAAACCTGTTACGACTGTATTGACTCTAACTTCTATTCTTCAGTGATGATTGACGCTTCGCACGAAGCGCTGGCCAAAAACATCGAAATCACGAAGCGCGTAGTTGCGCGGGCCCACGCCAACGGGATTTCGGTAGAAGCCGAATTGGGCATGTTGGGCGGCGTTGAGGAAGACATCAAAGTCGACGAAAAGCACGCCATGCTCACCGACCCCGACGAAGCCAAAACTTTCGTCGACCAGTCGGGTTGCGACAGCTTGGCCGTTGCCATTGGAACCAGCCACGGGGCTTACAAATTCAAGTCGCAGCAATCCTTGCACTTTGACCGCATCGAGGAAATTCAGAAGCGGTTGCCTGGTTTCCCCTTGGTCATGCACGGTTCAAGCTCTGTTCCTCGCCAAGAAGTTGAGCGCGTAAATGCAGCGGGCGGCGATCTCAAGGATGCGGTTGGGGTAGATGAGAACGATTTTGCGCGAGCCTATCCGCTTGGAGTGACCAAAGTCAACATTGACACGGATGGTCGTCTCGTTTGGACTCGCGTGCATCGAGAAAGTTTCCGCGACGACCCCTCCAATTTTGACTTCCGCAAACCAGGGAAAGTCTTTGTCAGCGAATATGCCAAATTCATCGTTCATAAATCCGAGAAACTTGGCTCTGCTGGCAAATTAGACGCAGTTCGGGCCGCATTGAAGAAATAAGCGAAAGCACGCTGAGAAGCGTGGGGTTGGATGAAACTTGCTTTTCAGTCATCGGTTTTAAGCCTTTTGGTGGCTCCCGATGACTGAATTTTTCTTAAAACGGGAGAATCTTGTGAATTTGAAACAAGTTGCTGCTGAAGAAGCCGTAAAGGCCATCCAAAGTGGCATGAAATTAGGGCTTGGCACGGGTTCAACCATTCAGTTTTTGCTGCAAGCTTTGGGCGAGCGCCTCCGCAAGCAGACTTTGAGCAATATCGTTGGCGTGCCCACTTCTGAAGCTACTACGCAGCAAGCGCATCAGCTTGGCATCCCTTTGACCACGTTGGACGAATGTCCCCAGTTAGATTTGACCATAGATGGGGCCGATGAAGTTACGCCGAATCTTGATTTGATTAAAGGTCTGGGCGGGGCTTTGCTGCGCGAAAAGATTGTCGCCGCCGCCTCCACCAAACTACTGATTATTGTTGATGCTTCCAAGCAAGTTGCCCAGCTTGGGACGCGATCTCCGCTGCCGGTGGAAGTTCTCGCCTTTGGCTGGACAACTCATTTTGCACTTTTTGAACGTTTAGGCGCGACTCCAAACCTGCGTAAAAAGGCCGATGGCTCACCTTTTATTACGGATAGTGGCAATTTTATCCTTGATTGTACTTTTCCCCAGGGAATAACTGAGCCACAAAAGATTCAAAAGGCCTTAGACGCTAAACCAGGCATCGTTGGCCACGGTTTGTTTCTCGGCATGACGACCAGTGTCATTGTAGCCAGTGCGGAAGAAATCTGCATTTTGGGGGCCGATTTGAGGAACAAGTAACGTTAGTCCTGTGGGTAGTGTCCTTTAAGGCTTTTTTGCAACTGGAATCCAATGGCTTTAGCCATTGGCCCCAAAGGCTGAAGCCTTTGGCCTCCTGGACTCCTGGCGTTAGTTGCCCCTCAGCTTTATTTGAAGTACAATAAACAAGCTTAATCTTTTTCTGAAACCGCTTTTTTTGTTAGCTGGAGGAAATCAGCGATGCCTAATAGCTCTAAGGCGTATCTCCTGGCGAAAGCTGCCGCAGGCGAACGCCTCTATTTTAACGAAGGCCTCCAACTCTATCACGAAGCCAGTTTGATTGAACTTGGCATGGCCGCGAATGCGGCTCGGCAGATCCGTGTCCCTGGGCGAATTGTGACTTATTTAGTAGATCGTAACATCAATTACACCAATATCTGTAATGTCAATTGTCTTTTTTGTGGTTTTTCGCGTCCCGCTGGGCATCCTGATGGGTTTGTTGTTTCCCGCGAAGAACTTAGCGCTAAGATAGATGAACTTGTCGCTTGGGGGGGAACCCGCGTCCTGATTCAAGGGGGTAATCATCCCGATCTTCCGCTCAGTTGGTATGTTGACATTCTGCGCTGGATGCGCGAAACTTATCCTACAATTGAGCTTGATTGCTTTAGCCCCACCGAAATTTCCAATATCGCTAAAGTAAGTGGACTGAATACTTATGAAACACTAAAGATTTTACAATCCGCAGGTTTACAAGGCCTGCCTGGGGGTGGAGCAGAGATTTTGGATGATGAAATTCGCCACCGTCATTCGCCAAAAAAACAGAAAACCGATGATTGGCTCCATGTGATGCGAGAAGCCCAGGAACTTGACCTTAATACTTCGGCGACGATGGTTGTAGGTTTTGATGAGTCGTATGAACATCGGATGCGCCATTTGCAACGGCTGCGAGACCTTCAAGACTATAGTTTGCGGGAACATGGGAATGGTTTTATTGCTTTCATCTCGTGGACTTTGCAGCATAGCCAAGTAACAAGTTTAGGGCGCAGTAAGCATCATGATAAGTATGGTGCTACACCGCACGAATATCTCCGCCACGCGGCACTGTGTCGACTCTTTTTGGACAACATTTTGCATCATCAAGCGAGTTGGGTGACGCAAGGGCCAAAAGTAGCGCAAGTTTCGCTTGAATTTGGGCTTGATGACTTTGGCAGTACGATGCTGGAAGAAAATGTAGTTTCGGTGGTAGCCCACCAAAGCCATACGCGGATGACGGAGGCAGAAATTCACGCTTTAGTAAGGGGTGCAGGTTACATTCCCGCCAAACGCGACACCAACTATAACCTCTTAAAAGTTTACGATGACCCGAATGAAATTTTGCCCCCGCCGCCCCCTAAGTATCACTTGCGGGACGTTGATGCGACCATTAAGGCAAAGGTCGAGATTCTTTCGCCGCATCACAATTAAGAGGTTAGTATGCCTCTTTTCAGAACCATCCGGGCCTCTGAAACCCCCTCACGGAATCCACGGCTTTAGCCGTGACCCAACAGCTAAAGCTGTTGACTCCGGGGAAAAGAGCTTTGGTTCAGCCTATTTGATTCCAAATTCAGGGGTTTCATAGCAGTAACTTTTAACTTCCAAAACTTCCCTCCCTTCAAACCTTTGGGCCTCGTGGGGTTTCTGAAACCCCACGAGGCCCTTAAAGTTCCCACAGATCAATAACTTTCGGTAGTCCTGTAATGGTAGTGTACTTTGGAGATCTTTTGGCAACTGGAATCTGATGGCTTTAGCCATTGGCCCCCAAAGGCTAAAGCCTTTGGACTCCTGGACTCCTGAACCATAATCTTCACCACTCCTGACTTTGGCACTACCTAACTTTCTATTCCTTCAGTTTTGGGGAAAGGGGCTGACCTTCTTCCCACGCTTTGAGATACGGATAAGGTGAAATCTGCCCCGTAGCCAGGTCGGCGGTGGGCGCGATGGCGGGCGACCATATATCAAAGTGAAGGTGAGGAGGGGTAAAGCGGGCATTCCCTGTGCGACCTGTAAACCCCAACAAATCCCCTGCTGCTACTTCTACTCCAGGCTTGATTCCCTCTGCAATTTTGGAAAGATGGGCCCCGTAGTAGTAGAGACCGTCTTGCCCAATGATGCGGACGGCCAACCCTCCGCGTGAGTAAGGGCTATCAATCTTTGGGTCCCAATTATCTTCCCAACTCACAAACTCTACTGTTCCAGCCGTCGGCGCTACAAATTCACTTCCCATCGGGCAGAAGATGTCCGTTGCAGGATAATCGTGATGCTCTGGCCCATACTGTACTTCATTCGCAATCACAGGAAAGGTGTAGGCAAGGGTTTCGCCACCCGCAATCCGGGGGAGATGACCCTCAAGCTTGGTCGGAGCTGGCTTATCCCAACCCAGCAGCACACCCGTATGGCGTTCGGCGGAGAAGTCCTTACTAGGAGTTCCACGGGGGCCGTAATCATCAACGATGGTAGGTTGCTGAGAAGGTGCTAAAGGTAGTTCAGTAGGGCTGGGGCTTGGGGAGGGAGGAATGGCCGTTATGGGAATTGCAGTCGGCGTGATGGTCGGTAAAGGTGTCGCGGTGGGAGTAAGGGGAATCGGAGCAAGCGAAAGGGCAACCAACCCAGGCGTGGCCGTTGGGGGAATTGGGGTTGGGGTAGCACTCGGTGTAAGACATTCTTTAGGGTTGTCTTGGCACAAAGCACTGACTAAAGGTACACTTTGCGCGAAGGATTTGAGCGGTAGTTGGTCAGATTCGACCCAACTTGTTTTTTGTTTAGCAAGGGTGGTTGGTGTGATTATGGGAGTTGGGAGGGGAACAAAGGAAAGAATGACTTGGCTACATCCATTCAGCGCAAGACTGAGACCAAATAAGCAGATCAAGTATCTTAGCTGAAGCAACATAGGAAAGATGCTATCTCGTCTGATCTGACAACTTTGCTTGCCCCAACACGACAACCTCACTGATCGCCGTGAAATTCATTGGATTCCGCGAGTCCTTTGGGGGAAAGGTGTCCAGAATTTCGATTTTCAATGAAGTGCTGACTGGAGGAGGGTCAAGCTTTACGCTCTGATAAGTAGGTTGATCTTTGAAGGAAACAGCGACGCTTTTAGCATCATCGAAAATAAGTTGGGCTTGTTTAACACGCCGATTTTGAGGGAAGCGGTCATCTTTCGTGTAAGGGTCGATCTTAGCGTAGCCTGGTAAGACCTTTACCTCGTTGATTAGAGTGAGGTCTGCAAACTTCAGCAGAACATACTCATTCTGTCCTGATCCAGGTACGCGCCAGGCCGTATCCTTTAGCCCATCAATGAGATTTTCGGGGGCATAGCTTACAAGGTTATCGCCCCCATCTTTGGTTGAGGGAGCGGTCTTGCTGGCAAGTACTGCGACAGGCTGTTGAGTTCCTGTGGGCCCAAAGCCAGCGGGCCTTCCCCGATGCGTTCTAAAAATAAGAAGGAGCGCAAAGAGTAGCAAGAGTCCAAGCAAGCCCAAAGTTCCCCCCAAGATAGGCCAGACCAAAGGTACTCTCCATGCGGGGGTTGGCTTAGGGGAAGGTAGGGGCGCGGGGGAAGGGACAGGGGAAGGCGAAAGAACCACGGTTGGGGATTCGCAAGCTAATTGCAAGGCCTGCCGCATTACGGCGGCACTGGTAAACCTTCCATTAGGATGCAAGGCTAAAGCTTGATTCAGCACCTCACTGACCGCGATCCCCACTTGCGGATTGATCTCGTGAACGGGGATAAGGGGCGTAGGCTCCAGATTAAGTTCTGTCGCGGTACGTTTGAGAACATCTGGAGGAGGCGTGCCCGTCAGAAGAGAGTATAAGGTTGCCCCAAGGCTATAAAGGTCGCTGCGGGCATCGCTGAAGGAATGTTGCACCTGTTCCAAAGGTGCATACTGTGGCGAATAACCTGCTAAGGTGCTAGTTATAGTCTGCTCCCCTAGCAAGTTTTGAGCTACTCTACCCTTTGCCAAGCCAAAATCTAAGAGGATAATTTCTCCCTGGGGCGTGAGCTTGAGGTTTTGGGGTTTTATATCGCGGTGAATAATCGGCGGTTGGAGAGTGTGCAAGTAATCCAAGGCGGCCAAAATTTGGTCGGCCCACGGTTGCACTTCAACGAGCGAAAAGGGCCTTCCCCTTTGGCTCAAAAGTTGCCCTAAATCTGCGCCAGGGATAAATTCCATCACCAAATATTGCCCCGTCTCGTCTACAAAATGGTCAAAAACTTTGGGCAAAGCAGGGTGGCGAAGGTGGGCCAGCAGACGAGCTTCCTGTTCAAAGGCCGCACTAAGTTTGGGCCCCGTGACCAGCGTTTGTTTCAACGCGACAAGGTTGCCCAGGCGCAGGTCGGTGGCTTGATAGACAGCGCCCATCCCGCCCTTCCCGATTAGCTGCTCAATACGGTAGCGATTTTGAACAATGGTTCCTAGCGTAAGCATAGTTTTGGTTTAAGAAGAAATGAAATTACTCTTAATGCTCCTACAAAGGAAAGCCATAAAG
>Ga0316611_1000206_pt1 | contig 22728 bp, 26 predicted proteins | sample MIS2016202_MG_FD_207675 | JGI IMG/M metagenome (GOLD analysis project Ga0316611, IMG submission 207675) | Microbial mat bacterial communities from Middle Island sinkhole, Lake Huron, Michigan, United States - MIS.2016.202 | ecosystem: Environmental > Aquatic > Freshwater > Lake > Sediment... | reverse complement strand
AGGATGCTCACGACATTATAGCCTTCACTCTCATACCCAACTTGTAGATTCGTTTTCATCCTCAATCCATGCCATTCTACACCCTTTTCCTCAACCCTTTTTTACTGCAAACTTGAAAGAGAGCCCCTTATAATATTCTCCAAATGCATATAATAAGGATCTCCCGCATCTCTTAAGCCGTACGCAACCGACCCACCCACAATATATATTTTATATGAATCCTTATCTAGGCAGTTTCGTTTTTCCTGAAATATATTCTCAAACCTTTGACCAGCATACCGGATACATTTATTTCCATGATAAAAATACATTCTATCATATTTTTGGTAACCAATCGTTGTGGGATCATTTCCAGCAATCGGCAAAAAATCGAAGTATGGTACAGGTTGAGGATAAACATCTGGAGCGTTTTTGTTTACAGTTAAAAAACGCGCAACTATTTCCAAAAAAAGCCCGCCGCTCAAAATAGTTAACACCAACAGGTTTAGAAACACTACGGCATCAACAATTATTCTTTTTGTTTTCACGAAAACATTATTCATTTTATAATAGCTTGCTTGCATCAATTTTACGCTCAAACATCGCTCTTCGGGGAATTCCGTGGGATTAGAGCTGGGGGAGTCGTTATCACCCAATCCATGTGAATGGAAACAACAACCTCTTGAGGAACGCATTCCCTAGCGATTAAAAAAGAGTTTTTCAATCGTAAAATATTGATTTTAGATGATATGCGGATTATGACTGCCGTGAAATTGATTTTATTTTCTTTTCCAAGAAGCCGCGATAAATCTGGGCGAAACACTCAATCAAGAAATGCTTTGCGCCCACTAATCTGCATTCAATCCCACACTTTTTCCCGAGGAGCCCAAAACATCCGTTTGCTGCGTAAAATTAGCAACACACATCTTGGTGCTTCGTCAAATGGTGCGAGTTTGAGCGAGGCATTTGAAGCGGGTGTGTATCGGGGGAATACACGCGGCGGAAAACAACCAAACACCAACTCAGAAAAGACGTACCACCCTATGGGCTGGAACGAATGGGGTTTTTAGAGATGTCCTACTAAAGCCTTCTCCAAGCATTCAATTCTTTTTGAAACCGATCCCCATCCCAATCTCCCACCAAGAAACGCGGCAATTCAAATCTTCTTGTTTGCTCTCCCACAAATCCATAATGATTGCCGCAGGCATACCGAAACCCACATTCTTCTGCCAATTTTGCTGTTTCCAAACTGTAATCCTCTCGCGTCCCATACGGATAAGCCATGCCTCGGACAGAATGATTTAAAACCTCTTCTAGCTTTTTCTTGCAGCCAGCCATCTCATCCCTTTGTTCTAATAACGACATTCCAGCCAGAGTGGGATGGTTCACTGTATGGGCACCCACTTCGATCAATCCATCGGATTCAAGCTGAATGAGCTCTTTGGAGGTCATCACCCCGTGCGAAACGCGACGCGGCCTAGTGATGCCCCATTGCTCGCTCATCTGATCGAAGGCTTTTTCACGAGAAAACGGGGTCATTTTTTTGAACCAAGTGGACACCTCATGGTAAACTGCCTGCAGAAAATCAGAGGATTTTTCTTTTGTTTTAAACACCCACTTTTTAGGGACGCCCTCGACTTCAAACTCCCAAGGCATCTCTTCGCCTTTCTCAAAAAAACAACAAGCCAACTCGTCCCACCAAAACTCCTTTTGGCTATCCATATTTCCCGTGGACACAAAAACCGTGGCGGGACAACCCCATCGTTCCAGAATCGGTTTTGCCACCGTCAAATTATCGGCATAACCATCGTCAAAAGTAACAGCCACTGACATACGAGACGACTTCTTTCTTTTATCAACATCAATAATCTCGCGCATCGGAATTACATTGTATTTTTCAGAAAGCACCGCCATCTGCTCATCGAAGTGTTTTGGTGTAACACATAGCCTCTCTGGATCATGTGGCAAAACTGCTACACGGTGATATAATAGCACAAGCCCATCGCGGCAGTAGTAATGGCGTGCCCACTTTACGAAACCATTATTTTTAATCCTGCCCCACACAGTTTTTTGCAACACTGATTTTTTCAAAAACTATATCATAATACTCTTCTTCAACTTTCGTTTTGTTGCTAGGAAAAAAACCCAGTGTTTTCATAAACCCTTCAATCTTGGCGGGTGTAGTCTGTTCTTCTTGTAATTTTTTGGGCGATATTTCGACTATGACAGCTCGGCAGCTTTCATGTTTAAGTTTTTCGATTCCCCCATTTAACACCGCCATTTCGTGCCCTTGCACATCAATTTTTATAACATTAAAGTGCTCAGGCCTATCATCCAAACGACTAACGCTTACTTCCACCGAAAGATCGGTGTTCTCGCCATGGTAAAAATGGTGATCTCCGTTATTGTGCCGCGAAACATACAGCTTCTTTTTGCACGACACATCGCTTGCTGCACCATTTACACAATCCACTCTATCATTAAACCCGTTCTCAGAAATATTGTTTTTGAGAGATTCAAAGTTTTTTTGATGCGGCTCAAATACTACAACCTTCCCTTTATCGCCAACAAGACCAGCTAAGATAAGAGTGTGTAGTCCGATGTTTGCTCCAACATCGGCTATACAGTCACCTGATCGCACAATGTTTTTATATTCCGAACAAATAGAACCTGCATCGGCCAGCAAAACAGCCAGCCAGCGGTCGAGAGAATGTGCTCGCACTGTCCATACTCCGAATTTACATGGCAGCCAATCCATGCAAACCCAGCCGAACAGCGCAGCATACACCCTGCCCACCGCACCGCTTTCGGTTATTACAGTTAGAAATTTTTTTAGCACAATCCGTTTATAAGCCGCCCAAATGCCTCAGCAACTCTCGATACCGTTAAAGTCGAATTATCTGCAGATGGTTGGTAAGAGCAATAGTCGTCAGATTCAGATACGACTTTTATACCGCGCCCGAACAGGTCAATTTCATCTGCAGAAGTCGGCGCAAAATAACAAACGACAGGAATTTTTTGAGCAATGCCCAAATGCATGCCAAGCGAATCGCTGCTGATCATCCTGTCCATGTGAGAAAGCCAGGCGGCAAAATGATTCAGCGTAGCGGGCTGTATCCATGTTAATTCAACAGCCGCTTTTTTTATCCAACCTTCTGGCACTCTATCTTCAGGAGCACTGAATAGATAGATTTCAGCACTGCGTCCGCCCAACACTTGGATCAACTTGATAATTTCTTCTTCTGGCATCTGCTTGGAGGGCCATCTCGACCCAGCTCCCAGATTCAAGCCCACCCTCAAACCTTTTTCTCTTCCGCAAGCAAAGTGTTTTGAGACCTCCTCTTCAACCAGAGGATCGTTATAGAATTCTGGCCGCAGAATTTGAATATCTAATATCTTTTCAAGCATCTGGCGGTGCGTCAGGCGGTTTTCCCTTTTTAAACGATCTGCCTCACTCTTCCCATATTTTGAAATCAGACCCATATCAAACCATAATCGGGCGTCCTCCGTATAACTTGGTTTGCCTTGCGACAAATACATCCCTGTCAATTTCTTGAAATGACTCTTCTCCAAAACCGACACGGCCTCAGCCTCGTCATCCAGAGAAATCACCCAGTCATAACTTCTTCCTTCCTCCCACGCTTCATCGGTTTGAGAAACCAGCCTCCCGTCTTTTCGCACCCATATCTCCTCCAACAACGGATGATACTGGATCAGGGGCACGCACTCGGAACGAGTTAACCAATCTATCTTGCAATGCTCCCCAAAACGCTCCTTCAACCCCGTTAGAGCAAAAGAGGTTCTCACCACATCGCCTAGCGCACCGTGTTTGATGATCAGAATCTTCATCCCTTGACAGCCCTACCGCACACCTCGACGGCAAACCGTTCATCCTGAAAAGCTAACTCATGCACTCCCATTTCGTGAGTCACAATCCCTCTCAAATCACAAGCCGCCGCAAGCGAATTACCATAACCCTTAATGATCACTTTTTCTTTCTGAAAAGCGGACTCCATAACCCGCTTAAGACCATAGGGGGTGAACCTCCACAACTCTCCAAAATTAGGGTCGCACATGCTGATGTGAGGCACTGCCACTAGCAACACACCGCCCGGCTTTAATATTCGATGCATCTCTTGAACCGCTTTTTTAAAATCTTCTATCACATGCAAAACATGGGTGCAGATAATACAATCGAAGGTGTCCGACTCCAATAAGTTCGGTTGACACAAATCAGCGATAATCGTTGCTTCCGGATTATCTGGCTCCTTGCTCATCACATCCATTCGTGTCACCCGTTGCCCACCATATTTGCGTGTGTAATCTTTATTGTAAAATTCAAGGCAATGACCTTTGACATCCTCTTTGCAATCTCTCAAAAAACACTCCAAATAATAGCGGTGAACCGGATAGCCCCGATCAGCCCCCCACCCGTAACTCAAAGGCTCTTTTCCAAAGGCGACCCTCCATCGTGTTTTGAGAATCCGATACGCTTTTTTTATCCTGTTTTTAAATTTCGTCATTTGGCCCAAACCTCTGCCCTTGCTTTAGCGATGCGTTCTGCCCAGTAGTCATGAACTTTTCCGTTGGGATGCCCCTCGTTGATCACTACATTATCAGGAGTTAAAAGAGCCACGCAATCCAGCGCACGAATCCCTTTGGAAGCAAGGAAAGACAAATACTCTTCTTTCTTCTCTGCTCTATCCAAATAAAGCACCGCCACGGTCAACTCGGCACCGTTAGCCTTACAAAGCTGATCCATCTCGACAAGCAATCGCCTCGTTGCCTCCGTCTGCTGCAAACGCCGTTGAAAAGTCAAAGCATTCAAGGTCACCCATTGAAGCTGATGAATGGTGACCCATCTTTGAGCCCCGGGCCATGGCTGGTATCTTTCTGGTTGATGACGACACAACCCGCCTTTGGAATCCAGAGTGACATAAGGAATATCCACATGCCCCCGCTTAGAAAACCTAGCTAAAATACTCATCCAAGAAGCCGGTGCTACATTTCGAACTTCCTGAAAATCTGCCAACCCATAGATCACTTTTTCTGGCTTGATCGCGGGTAGAATTTTCTCCAATAAAAGCAGCGTCTGATAGGTGCTATAACCTCCGGTTCCATAATTTAAAATTTCCCTGTCTGTCCAATGCTTCTGCAGTTGCCAAGGATAAGTTTCCTCATCCGAAACAGCCCAGCCGAAGGTATAAGAGCATCCGGCCGCAATAACTTTGGGCTTTTTCGATTCTCCGCATGAAGTGGGACTAGTGATGCGCCTTCCCCCTAGTAGAATAGTCAACGCTATCGGTTTTCCATCCCCAGAATAAGGAGGAATCTGATAATGACCCTCTTTAAGCTTCCATCCGAGCTGCGGATCGGGTTCATTAAATGTCGGCTCCTTGGCATCCACCCCAAAAGCCTCCCAAGCCGGCAACCCTCTCCACCTCAAAACGCTCTCGCAAACCAACAACCCAAACCCTGACCCCAAACCTATGGCCAAGATTAAAAACAGTATTTTTTTCTTTTTAGAAAGCATCTTTATCTTCCAGTTACTACAAGATTAATTTAGATCTGTTTGGAATTTATAAAGCTTGCGCCTACTGTTCGACAACCAACCCCACGCTATTTGACGAAGAACCAATTTAATTCGTCAAATTCAACTGCCAGTTTTTATCGGGATAAATATGCTTACAATAGAGTGGGTGTTCGAATTGATGAAACACATACATCATATCATTCCACCTAGACGGGAAAATTCTTTTATGTGTAAGCCCTTCGATCCGCGCTATTTTTTTGTTTATATTATTTTGATTGAATTCTTCTATTGCAAGCAATTCCCCAGCATATTTGCTGTGCAGTTCCCAATCGCCACCAATACAGTCATCCATATAACATATTACCCTTGGAAGGAAAAATTTAGATGATGCTGAAAACAATTTGAAAGCATCGACCGTTGATGAATAATAATCATGATCAAAGGCGATAAAGCCTATCGGTGACGGTTTGTATTGTTCAGTAAACATCTGAACGGTCTCCGAGATTTGTCCCGTGATTAGCGTTGCTTTTTGAAGTCGTTTTTTGAGTTTTTCAATTTCCATTTTAAAAAATCCTTTTTTCCAAACATAGGGTAAATCTCTATTAATCCAAAGGTTCAGGCAAACCATCCCACCCCATCAAAACCAAATACATCAATATTAATGCACAGCTCGTTTGAAACCTCTCTAGCCACATTTTCTAGTTCAACTAAACCATTTCCTCCAGCTACACCAAACTCGATAACGCTAATTGAATGCACGCCCAACGCCTTGGCCTGCAAAGCAGCATGGTATGTTCCGTATGCGTAATGCGTTCTTGACAACAATTCATAATCTATTTGCGTTTTATATGAAGATGCAAAATCTTTTTGCAACATTTGTATTTTTATTTTTAACTTTCTGGTGTCGATTAATAGACAATCACATAGAGCGGCCACTAAACTATATATTTTAATTCTTGCTTTATTTTTGAATTTCACTTTGAGTTTTTTCGTTTTTAAGTTTTTTTACTATGTTTAGTTTTTTACTGTTTTAATGTTTTTTATTGGATGAACAAACCAGGATCCATCTTCCTGCGCAGACTTAATGTCGTCTGTTTTGTTTCCGTGCCATGACACATATTTTTCTTGATCTCTTAACGAACGAATACGAAATCCCTGATGGTAGGCTAAAGTAGGAATCCACAGCTCTAAACAGATTGGAAATGGTTGCTTGACCGCTCCAATCAACCTAAATACCTCCATCGAAGCATAAAAAATACAGCCTATCGTTTTATGGGTCCTGTTCTTATCTCTCCGCAAACTGTTTTTCTGCCAGTAGTTATCAAATCGCCTTTCATAGCGGGCAGCCAAATAATGGCTCATCACAAAAGATTGGTTATGGAGGTAGATGGAAGATGAGGTTACGGGTTGTTTCCGTCGCCTTGAACAACTTAAGAAAGTTGCTCACGACCCATGCCAGCCCTGCCCGCCTTTTGATGGGAAAGGCTCGCTGGCAAGGGTGACGGCGACAGAACAACCCGTAAGAATGGATGTGGAAAGCCTCTGGCTGACACAAGTCGAAATGGAAAGCGTATTGTGCAAGCTATTTCCCTCGTTATCACAGGCCATAACCAATCTTTTGTGATGAGGCCAAATAATGAGGTTCGCTTGAATCAGTAACATCTCTCAACCAGCACGCCAAACCATCGGCCTTTTCTTCGCCCAATCTATTTTCTAGACACCCCATTAAATCGGGTCGCAGAGGGTAAACATCACTTTCAACAAACAAGCCTGTTCGTGCAGAAGTTTTTGACATCCAGTGTGAAGCGTTGGCAAAAACCTCGCTGTAGGATTGTTTTTCAAATCCATGATCTACCGTCCTCAACCTAGGATCCGCAACAAATACTTTGTTTGGAAAAGATATTTTTTCAAACTCTTCTTCTTTTCCGCCATAAGTTAGCAAAAGGTCTTCTTTTGGAACAAATCTACACCATAATTTAGCTACGCTATCCACATATTCAGCCGCTTGGTGAACAAGTAAAATAACAGATGATTTACTCACCTTTTTTTTCCTTTTCACACAGTCTCGGCTCGTCGGGCTCTTCCGTCAACCGAAAGCCGATTTCCAGCTTCACAATTTGATTGGGATTTTTTTGAGGCACAAAACATGGGATGATAGCTCTTCCATCTTTTGTTTTTAATTTCCAAATAAATATTTTACCTCTCCACGCCCAAATAATCCCAACTCCAATTGCTTTTCCAGTTCTAAAATCAAAAATCTCTGTTGAAAAAAGAGCGTTTATTCCTTCTTCCCACTTTTCAATGATCTTCCATTTAAGTGCAAGGCACCCTTTTTCTAATCCACAAGTTATCTTATTTGTCATCTATTCAAAAGGTGGTTTTTCCCAGCCGCATCCGAAGCGGCCGCCCTTAGTATTTGTCGCCATCTTTTAGGAAAGATCCGTAAGCCCAGCGATAAAGCTTTTTCGAAAGATTGCATCCCGCCGTCTTTGTAAGAAGAAGCAAAAACCTCTCTCGCCACCCCACTTTTCAAAGATTCAACAAGAAACCCTTTTTTTCTGAAAAACGGCTCCAGTTCCAAGGCGTAGTCAACCGCCCCAAAAAAACACGCCAATTCGAGCACCTTGCACGCCTTCGCTTCTGTCAACAAAACTTTTTCTCCTTTGGCATCCAACCCGATATAATCTTTCAGCCACAATGCCGTTGCCCACATCGGTTGGGAAAGGTGGCCTGACATCCGATCAAACGACTCCTCTCTGGCCACACGATGAAGCTCCATGTCGAAAAGCATAAACCCCTGCTCTCGCATAAACATATCTACTTGGGCATAGGTAGATTCTTGTTTGTAATTTTCTTGAAACCCATTTTCTGTCTCCACAGCAAAAGCGCTGGACAACAGTTTTTTCCCTTTCAAAAAAATAGGGATTTCTAATCCTTGACTGTCGCTTTTGATAATATCCACATCCACTTCATCCAACTCAGGAATTTCATCTAAAGTGGTTGTCTGAACTTCCGCGAATGATGTCACTTTGAACTGTTTGGAGTAAGTCGGTGAAAATCGTTCTAACCAAGCTGTATTCGGTTCAAGCAAAGAACAACACCACGGAGATTCGGTTACAAATAGTTTTTTTTCGCTTGTCTCATCCGCTATGGCGTAAGGCAAATAACAGGCCGATTGGTACGGGTGCCCCCCTTTCCTCAACCGCTCGCATTCCACCTTGTTCGGCTCAAAGGCGTAAAGGCAAAGCCTCGACTGCAAATCCCTCCATTTCGGTTCAAGCCCCCCGCTCCCTCCGATATCTACAAAATATATGTTTTGAGTTTTCATCTTTGCGGAATTAGTTCACTCGATCACCTGAGTTGAGCCTAAAGGTTTCCGACATGAGTCTTATCGCCTGTTTTTTCTAAAACAGAATAATTTTTTCCTGTTTTAATTGTTCGATACCCGTTTAAATCCATTTTAAACCTCCAATTTACATCATCGGATAACGGTGCTTTTTGAACAATCCGAATGCGGTCTTTCTCGCTAAACCCTTCAGGAGTTGCCGCCTCATTTTTAATTTGGTAAAGATGTTTTAGCATATAATCAAACTCGGCTCCCACACTATAAGTGTTGTCCGCGATTGTATGGAGAGGTATCCATTCGTAGATAAAAATCTGATAACCTATATTTAATGTTTTTACGCCTCTTTTTTGGGCATAATCTCCAAGATACTCTACGATTTCATACGCTTCGCTCTTCTTCCCCATCCACCCCTCCTCTCGCCAGTGCTTGATTTTTGGACTGATCAGCGGATAAACCATCATAAGACTTAGCATCATTAAGAATCCTTGAGCGATTCTCCCAACTCGATTCCATTTTAGCCAACTGCTTACTGGTGGAAGCCAGATGAAGATCAATAAACATTGAAGAGGCCAAATTTGCCAATATCGAATTTTGTCTCCAGTTGCTAAAAGAAATAAAACCGCCCAAGAAACCATCACGCAAAGAGACAAGACAGTCGCCGCGCGTTCTCTTTTTTCTGAAAGGAAAAGATGGCTCCATTTTTCCAAGGCTTCTGATATGTCCACACCAAGCGGATGCTGACTTTTTTCCTGAATCTCTTTGAGGATTTTAGAATCTTTAGACAACCACCGTTTTACCAATCGAATTCCCATTTGTCTTGGGCTCAAAAGACAAAGTGCTCCCATCAAGGTGCAACAAAAAAACCAAAAACTACCTGTATAAAAACTTTTTCTATAACTGCTGACAACAATCCAAAGTATATTGTCGGGACAATATCCCGCCACGCACCCGATCCATCCCTCTTTTAAAAATTGAAAACCCCCTTTGTTTTTTGAATCCTGAAAAGTTTTCGGCTTCGTTTCCATTGAAACCCGTTCCATCTGTGCCTCGGGATTTTCCCAAATACTCTTGGGGTTTTCATGCAAAAGGGGGGTTCTTGAAAACATGTGCCTGACATCCGTCCAGCCTCGCTTATTTTGAAAGGCTAAATAGGGCACCCACATCGCAAAACAAACGACCAAAGAAGGTATCAACCACACCGTTTTAAGCGGCGGACGAAAAACCAAATAGGCCACTGGAATCATTACGATTAGAGGAAGAGCCTCTAATTTAATCAGTAATCCAAAAGATAAAACGACGAGGGCTAACGCCAGATATCTCGCGTCGCCCCTCGATGCCCAACGAACACAAGAGAGCACTGCCCATGTCGAAATGGCCCCAGGCACACATCCCCAGACCGAAGCGTTATTGAGGAGACCAATCGGTGTAAACGCATAAATAAAAGTAATCCCGAAAGAATAACCTCTTCCGACGACTTCTCTCGCTAGCAGATAGAGCCCGGCACACCCTATCAAGCTTACCGCCAACATACCAGGAAATCCGATCAGCCCGAGCCTTTGTTTCAATAAAATACCTGGGGCAAAAATATAACTCATCCCAGGCGGATGATGCACCCGAAGGCTCCCCGCAGGCCCCACTGATGGCAATTTTCCTTTTTCGACTAAGGCTCTTGCATCTTCCACCTGACGGATGTTTTCTACAGAAACAAAACTGTATCCCGCCCCTTGAAACTCTAAGAGCGTGCTAAAAAAAGCTGTCGCCGTCACAGCGATGACGACGAATAAACGGCTTGTCTTTTCTGAAATCAATCTAAGCACTCCACCCGTTTTTTAAAATGCCATCAATCGTTTCCCAATCGCGTGAAGGATTCTTTTAAGAAATAGTTTCGCTCGTCTTTGGCTCTTCTCTTTTTGAAAACCATCAATTTCTTTCAAGAGCTTCTCTTGATCTGCCCGAGAGTATTCTCTCGAAATATAATTTTTCATCCACTCCAAATGCTTTTGGCGATGCCCGTCCACGACACCCGTTTTGGCCTGATCCGCGCAATTTGAGCCAAGCCATTGCCTGTAACGAGCTAACGGTTCGGGATTCACAAAAACGGGATGGTTCAAATAGACCCAAGTCCATAAATACTGGTCGTCACAAACGACTTCGGAAGCCTCGCCGATAAATCTGTCTGCGCTCGTCACCAATTCACGAGAGATCATCACGCCTGTATTCGCGGCGCTTTTGGCATAATGTTTCTCGCAAAACTCAGCCATCAAAGTTGATGGCTCGTGAAGCCCTGGCGGAGGTGATGGCTGCACATAGCTTCTGGCGGCATGATCCGCCCCATCAAACCAATAAATCACAGGACAAAAAACCATGCCCGGCCTCGCGTTAAAATATTTTTTATGGATAGCGTATTGGCTGCGCAAAAAATCTGGGTGCCATGTGTCATCCGAATCCAGCAACCCCAAAACGGGAGCGCGAGCCTCTTTGGCCCCCAAAATCCGCGACGAATAGATGCCTAGCGTTTTTTCCCCTTGATGCCGAAAATATCGAACTCGATCGGGATGTTGTTTGACTAGATTCTCCGCAAACAACCGTGTTCCGTCCGTTGAGCCTCCATCCACTAAAACGAGTTCCCAATTCGTAAAAGTCTGCCGAAACACGCTTTCCACCGCTTCAGGCAAATATTTTTCGGCATTTAAAAACTGAATCACCACGCTGATTTCAAACGGCATATGTTTTAAAAAATATTTTTTGTTTCCAAGTTGTCTGGTGTCTATTTTGCAAAAAACCTTTTTTCAAATCCCGCGCGACCTGACCCATCACCTCATCGTTGGCCTTGGCGTTCAAATGGCGATCCGACTCGCTAGTCATCCAGTCTTTCATGCCCGGCTTATAATCGCCGAAATAATCAAGACCGCGCACTAGATCCCTGATGCTCTCTTCGACCTGCGCCCGTTCGACGCGGTAGTACTTGTCGCCTTTTTCCAGCCACCCATTTTCGAATGGCTCCACCGTATTTGCCGAAAAACAGGCCGTCCGCCCGCCGCGACCATCTACCAGTGATTTGATTTTTCTCAGAAGTGCGTTGGTGAGGTCAATGCCGTACTGCGTGCGCGGGCTCCTTGGGACAAGTGCTATGTTGAAGCTGGTTTTTTCACTCTCAAAGTTTTGCGCCTCCACATTCCAAAACTCAAATTTGGCAAGCCCGAGCATGCCCGACGATGCCTGTTTTTCTAGCGCGGGGCGATAGGCTGGGTAAGCGGCCAATTTTTTCTTTTCCCACTCTTTTTCCGACCCCTCAACAAACAGCCAATCCAAAAGCATATATTTCGGACGCCCCATTTTTCTGTGCGGCCCACGCAACAACCCGCCTTCGATCCAAAAAGTAGGCTTGGAAACACCTTCTTCGCAACCGCGGCCATGCGTAGGAAAAACATTATTCCAAACATCGTTGTGCGGCGTAACCCATACAACCACCCAATCCGCACGATAGTGCTTGAAATACTCTTCCAACGCCAATAGTTGCTGGTCTTGGCCGTAACCACCAGAGCCGATCGAAAAAACTTTTATTTTTTCTCCAGGCGACTGCTCCGAAAGATGCTTCTCCAACCTCCTCTCCGGCATCTGGTCAAAAGGCCATGAGGCCGCTTCGACCTGCGAATCCCCCACTAACAAAACTACTTTATCGGAATCGTCGTAAGCTATTTTTCTGCCACGAAAACCGAGCTGATTCTTTTCATCAACCGCCCCTGAAAACCGCCAACCCGCATCTCGGCTAGCCCCTACTTTAACCCTGACAATCTTCTCGGCAACCAACATCCCGCCGACAAGACAAAGCAGCAACAGTCCTGTAAGCAGAAAGACGAATTTTTTCGACGCAGGAATGGAACAAGTGTTTTCTGGAGACATTCGATCTTTCTTCTGTTTTTCGCTCTTATTTTTAGCCAATCAATATCTGGACAACATTCAAAATGACAGGTTCAATAGTTCGTGCAATCTTTTCCGCTCAACACCCGTTATTTGAAAAAACCCTATTGATCACTGCAACCTTGAATTCCAACCCTCCACGAGTTCTTGAAAAATATTGCTTAGGCTTCTCGTTATCTTCCACTCTGGAAAATGCCTCTGAGCTTTCCGGAGATCGCTATAGTAACAAATATGGTCTCCTGTCCTGCTGCTTTCCAGTAAATCGCCGACATGTTTCTTGCCTGTTAATGATTCCACGATTTGGATGGCTTCCAGAACCGAACATGAATTTTCTTTGCCTCCTCCCATATTATAGACTTCCCCGCACCTCGGAGACTGGAAAAAACACTCCATAAACTCTGCGACATCCTCGGAGTGAATGTTATCCCTGACTTGTTTGCCTTTATAGCCATAAATGTGGTAGGGGACTTCCTCCATAATCGTTCTTACAAGATAGCTTAAAAAGCCGTGTAGTTCCACGCCACTATGACCTGCTCCCGTCAAGCAACCTCCTCTCAAACAGCAAGTAGGCATCCCAAAATATTTACCATATTCCTGAACCATGATATCCGCAGCAACCTTTGACGCACCAAAAAGAGAATGCGTGCTTTGATCTATAGACATCTCCTCGGCGACTCCGTGTTCGTAATAGGGGTCATCGTAATCCCACCTCGTTTCAAGCTCTTTCATCCGAATGGTATTAGGCTTGCTACCATAGACCTTGTTGGTAGATAAAAAAATAAAGGGGGCCTCGGGAGATCCTCCCCGACACGCTTCCAGCAGATTCATCGTTCCAACGGCATTGGTGTCAAAATCATCAAATGGAATTTTCGCAGCCAAGTCATGAGAAGGTTGCCCGGCCGCATGCACCACAAGCGACGGCTGTATATTCTTCACCAAATCCAACAGGCACTCCCTCTGCCGAATATCCATGTCGTAATGCTGGTATCCCTTGACTTGCTCGAAAATAAGATTTCGGTTCCATATCGTGTCACCTCGGGAACCAAAAAACTTTGCTCTTTGATTATTGTCAAGACCATGAACCTCGAATCCCCTTCTGCCAAAAAACCTACACACTTCAGAGCCGATCAACCCACAGGATCCAGTGACAAATATTTTTTTCATTTATTTTTAAACCGCCTGCAAACACCCAACCAACCCCGCCATCTCCATCCGCTTGCGAGCCTCTTCATTATGGCTCACCTTCTCTCTTCCAACGCACTTTTCCTGGACAGTTTCTAATACGGCAAGCGGATATTTTAATAATCCTTCAGCCAACAGACTCGCTCTTGCCGCCTTGTTTTGACACTCTCCCAAACTCATGCGAAGCCACTGTTTTTCTAACATTCGAGAAAAAGGACTCACCTTATATTTTTTCTGTAAGGAGCGATCCCTGTGGAGTGCCGTCCCCCAGGCAACCCTAGCCATTTCTATCTGTTTTTGAACATCTCGGGCTGATATGGAAAACTGAGTAGGATTACTCTCGTGTTTTCGCCATGTCGCCAAATATTCAGGTAAAAATAGAACATCGTTTTGCAAGGTCACACGCATCCCCCATTCAAAATCTCCTGCCACCCCCCATTCAGACCTGAAAAGCCCTGCTTTTTCATAAACGCTTTTTCTCACAAGAACCTGCGTTATAGAACCATGAACCGTTCCTATCCCCCAATGCAAAAAACCGTCGTGCGGTGCCCGCCTGACATGTCTCTTTTCTAGCCAACACCCAAAATAAGGTCTTTGATTCCATGGATCCGACATCCCCATGATCTCGTTTCCATCCCTATCAATCACTTTTGCTAGGCACGAGCACAGGCCACACTCGGGATGTGTTTCCATTGCCTCAACCATTTTTTCCAAACAGTCAGGTTCCATCGTATCATCGCTGGTGGCCACATAAACATAGGAACCCTGACAATCCTTCAAACCATCGTTCCATGTATGGTAGAGACCTACTTTGCCACGCCGAACATGAATTCTTTTGTCCCGAGCAGAATTCGCATTCGCTATCTCCCAAGACCCATCGCTTGAATCCGCATCCACCACGATGCACTCCCAGTCCCGCAAATTCTGCGAGAGAATCGTATCAAATCGCTCCTGCAAATACTTCGCCGTATTGCGGACGGGGACGACGATGGAAACGATCGGGGCTGTCATGTGGGATGCTTTTTATTTAATTGTTCCTGAATGAAAATCTGGTCTAGCGCCCTAAATTTTTCAGTTCCCATTGTTCTTTTTCTTCGTAGGATTTAAAACGAAACAAACCTCTTGGATGAAAAGGCTTGTTGCCACGCAGAGCCATCGCCAACCTCTGCAAGTCGTCAAAAGCCTGAAGGCTTCCTTTGACAGGCTTTCTCTTACCCACGGTTTTGATGCTCGGGTTCATTTTTTGCAACCACTCGAAAAAACTTTTTTCCACACCAACTCTAGCACTTCCCCATTTAAAATCCCGTTCCACAAAAACTGGCCGAACGCGGCAAACCATCCTTTCGTCCTTCCTCGATATAAAAACTGACTCCACACTTCGCCGAGTTTCGTCCGGTTTGGATCCGTCAACCGCTCCCAAGCAATCACTCCCTTGCGCCCTTTCAAAGCCAGTTCCATTTCGCCCATCAGCCCGGCGTAATCGTAACCCGCTTTCGCAACAACCGTCGGTCCCAAATGCTCCAGATAAGTCTTGGCAAGCCACCCTTTGTCTGCCGTATCCAAAGACCGCCGCCACCCTTCCTTGTAATCTTTCACGGGTCGCCCATGTTTGTGAACGCTTTTGAGATCACCGCTCGCCCCTTTTAGAACTCCTCGCTGGCCATATTCCAACATTTCGGGCTCGTATCCGATCCCGAACCCCTCACACAAGCTCCGAATCTCTTTCTCTGGATTCTCGACCAAAGCTTCGTATCGGACAGTCTGCCCGAATTTCACACGACCCCGAACTCTCTCGATGTTATTCCAACCTAAATTCAAATCTTCGGCGATTCCTCCCTCGCGGAATTGGCTCCAATCTCCTTTCAAGAACACATCCAGAGCCGACGCGAAAACCGCCAGCGGGTTGCGGTAGAGAAAAACATAATGAGCTTCGGGAAAGATCTCGATCAACTCATCCAAAATCAGATGATACCTCGGCGTCTTGTCTAAAAAAAACTTTTTTCCGCTCTCTCTTAAAGCCGTATCGTAAAGATGGCTTGCCGCCTTTCTGACCGCTTCCCGATAAACAGCGCGTCTCTCCTTCAACCCTCCCAAAAACTCCCCCAGCGCAATGGCGCCGCCGTCCACATAAGAATCGTAAGCGGTCATTTGCCCCGTTTTTCTTCCTGCATAGCAAAAAGGGAGCATCAGCCACGGCTCAGACACCGAATGAACCGCCGAGTGGGCAGAAAGAACATTCTGCAGGAGCGTGGATCCGCTCCTCGGTAGAGAAATTAAAAAAATCAAGTTCAACGATGAAACCATCCTTTGACAAAAACCTCACATCCCCTCATTTATCTTGGAAACCTTATGGGTTTTCTCCTTAAATCGTTTTCTCAAGTTTTCTGTTTTTTTATAAAACTCGCGCAACGATGAAATCGCCTTCATCGTTTTTTCAATCCTGCTCATTTTCCAGCATCTCGATATCGGCCAAATCTTGTTTGGAACTTCTTATCCGTTTCAACCAGATCAAATCGTCTTTTGCGGCGATATAAACCTCTCCATGTTCCGTGACTTCCGACACGGCGTTGTCCAATATCTTCCTGTGTTCTGCCTCGTTCCCCTCCAAAAGATCGATCATCAAAGTGTCGCCCTGTTCAATCTTTGACAAGCGGTGCAAAACAACCCCCGTTTTTTTAAATTTCCATGGAGGAGCTTCCAAGACATATCCCAGCATCCTCAACAGGGCTTTTGCCTTTTCCATCTCTTCGGGAACCAGAAGCAAGTTTATATCTTGAGTGTATCTCGGTTTTGTATAGAAAGAGAGCGCGATCCCGCCCACCACCGCATGCCTGATACCTGCCTCATTGAAAGCTCGGATTATTTTGAAAAATTCCTCGTAAATGTCCATGGCGACAGACTTTCCTCCACGCCCCCCTCACCTCTCCAACGCCCACTCGGACGGTATCTCACCTCATCCTTGATATCCACATATCAATAATTTCATTAAAAATATACGAAAGAGATTTATTGATTCTCCATGAAGGATAGTCAGTCTTGATTTTTCGCAAATCTGAGTAGTAACATATATGGTCCCCCTTCCTTGCTTGGATGTCATAAATCCACTTCATTTTTTTACCAGTGCAAGACTCAACTAGAGAAAACGCCTCAATAATCGAGCACGAATTATCCTTCCCTCCTCCAATATTATAGACAGCACCGCATCTAGGTTCCTCTATATAACATGCGATAAAATGAGCTACATCCGTCGCATGGATGTTGTCGCGCACCTGTTTTCCTCCATAACCGAACACCCTATATTCTCTCTGCTCAATATTGCATTTGATCAAGTAGCTCAGGAACCCGTGAAGCTGGACGCCGCTGTGGCTCGATCCTGTTAGACAGCCACCACGCAGGCAGCAAGTAGGCATCTGGAAATAATTTCCGTATTCTTGCACCATGATATCTGCCGCCACTTTTGATGCCCCGAACACCGAGTGCAGACATTGATCTATACCAAAACTTTCAGGAATACCATGGCTCAGTGCCGGATCTGCATAATCCCATCTAGTGTCCTGCTCTTTCATCTCAACCCTGTTTGGTCTATCCCCATAAACTTTATTAGTGGAAAGGAAGACAAAAGGCGAGCTGGAACATCGCTCCCTAACTGCCTGCAAGAGGTTGAATGTTCCCACAGCATTTGTATCAAAGTCGTCGAACGGAATTGATGCCGCCCTGTCATGTGATGGCTGCGCTGCAGCATGAACAATCGCATCTGGACACAGATGTTCAATCAGTTCTACTACGCGCGCTCTATAACGAATATCGACCTCATGGTGCTCGAAACCAGCAAGTTCTTTGCAGAGTCTCTCTTGGTTCCATCGTGTATCACCTTCTGGCCCGAAAAAGACGGCTCTCTGGTTGTTATCCAAACCGTGAACTTTCCAACCAATCTTGTGAAAATACCGACACACTTCTGATCCAATCAATCCAGATGATCCAGTAACTAATATTTTTTTCACAGAACTTTTGATAGCCAATTTTCGTTCCCGTCAGCAAACTCAGCTATCTCCTCAAAAATATCTTCCTTATTTCGTTTAACCCTCCATCCGAAGCGTTCATCGGCCGTATGGGTATTCATCACCATCCAAGGTATATCCATGATGTGAGCCTCCTCTATTTGCTCCACTGGGTGAGATCCCCACCGTTCCTCACACCACTGGTGCAACTCTTGCAGGGAAACCGAATTGGTTGCTCCACCTCCAAATACAGTCACTGGTGCTGTCCCAATTAACGGAGGTTTTTGCATTTGCATCAAAAGTGCCTCTACCATATCTGCAGGGTGAAAAATATCCCTGACCTGAAGCCCGTATCCACCGTAACCTGTGAATCGCAGATGTTTTTTCTCCCTAACAGCATGAATCCAGTACGAGATAATCCCCTGCTGTGGCCCTCCCATTTGCCCAGCACCCGCCATAACACCGCAACGATTAATCCATACGGGCATCCGATAGGCGTAGGCGTATTCGGTCGCCAGCAACTCTGATGCCCTCTTTGTGCTTCCGTAGAGAGAGAGCGGTGGAGACGTGCTGAAGTCTTCCCCTATACCTAGCATCGAAGCTCCCTCAGGAAACACCCCTGCCGCAACGGGAACAAACCTCGCACCAACTCGATGGATCGGTATGTCTCTCAGTGCCGACATCGAATATACACGGCTAGTGCTCAACAATATAAACCCAGCGCCCCAGTGCTTGGCTAACTCCAGCAAATGCATCGTTCCTACTAAATTGGACTCAATAACACCTAACGAACTTCCGTTACCTACTCCTGCCAAAACACTCGGATTGGCCGCAGCATCAATGATCCAGTCGCATCTGGGTAGTCCTTTCAAATCGTTAGGGCATCTGACATCCGAGTGAAAAACATCAATTTTAGCAGATGCTAACCTTGTAAGGTTTCTGTCGCATCCTTTCCTGCTAAAATTATCGGTCACCAGCACTAATCCGGCCTCCAGTTCATGTAGAGAGAGAGAGAGAGAGCTACCAACAAACCCAGCACCACCTACCACAAGAACCCTCATTACAATTCCCAGTTTTTCAGTCTCATCACAAAAGTCATCGAATCTCAGTCAGTATCGTTCGAAAAATTATAAATAGCCGTTATTACTATATTCAATACAGGTGTGAGTGGCGATTTTAGCGAAAAACCCATTGTTTAACCCAACGATAAATAAAATTCTTGATGATTCTGGTTTTGATGCCCTTGCGTTATATTTTTGTTGCAACAACTAAAAACTGTTTGCCAAACACTGGCCAAATGAACCTTACTTTTAAATATAGCCAAATCATCACTTCTGGCACCTCTTTTTTTCCGACCATAGTGTAAGGGAGAAATCTCGCAATACACTCATCTACACGAAACCCTCGGTTTACTAAAGCTTCTGATAAACTTTTTTCGCTGAGCGGTATATAGTGATCCCAGAAATCCCAATATTTTCCTGGAAGGATATTAATATTTGGCCCCATCGCTATCAGTTTACCTCCAGTTTTTAGCACACGGTGTGTTTCGTCTAATATTTTCCCTAACAACTGCTTTGAGTTTAAGTGTTCGAAAAAATTACTGGTAAAAACGACATCAATACTCCCTGCGGCTACCCCCCATGTTTCAGAACAGTCTTGCTGCAAGAAATGTACATCTAGGTCGAGATGCTTACTACAATCTGGATTTAAATCTAACCCCCATTTTGTTTTTGCACAGATGTTGTTGATAAATCCCCCGTCCCCACAGCCTAAATCCAATACTGTGGTGTCCTCTAAAACATATTTACTGAAGACATGCTTGCATAGCAGTAACCACACCTTGTCTCTGTAGCTTATCTTGCCAGCAAACCTGTTTCTGTAAATGTTCTGTAACTCGGTTTCTTTATTCATCCTACATGCCCCTTATCTAAATAGTCTCCGCAACTAAAATATCTTTCTAGCCAGACATACAGACAGATAAATAAATACCGACTTCCCATCTCTTTTATCTTCATTTTCGATGCACCAGTCCTACGGTTTCTCCAAGTGATAGGCACAACTGCATAATTGTACCCCCTAACGACAGCTTTAAGCGGCAGTTCGACTGTTATATTAAAATGAGGAGATAAAATAGGTTTGACCCCGTCTATCACCTCTCTCCTATACGCCTTGAATGCGTTCGTCGTATCATTAAATCCGTGTCCGAATAGACCTCTTATAAAAAGGTTACTGACTCTATTGAGAACAAGCTTTATAGGAGGGTAATCTATGACCCCACCCCCTTTCATAAACCTACTACCAAAAACACAGTCGTAACCTTCATTCAGCTTTTTCCAGTAACGAACGACATCACGGCAATCATCGGACTCATCTGCCATCATGATGACGACCGCATCACCTGACATAGCATCCATTCCACACTGTATCGCCCGCCCGAAGCCATTCATCCCACTATTCCTGATAGCTTTTAACTCTTGCATTTCTTTGCCTTTTTCCTGCAGTATTCCGTAGGTTCGGTCAGTACTACCATCGTCCACCACCACAATCTCGTGCGGAATATCATGTATTTTAAGCTCGAGATGCAGGTGTTCGACCGTGCATGCTATACAGCCCTCTTCATTCCTAGCTGGTATGACAATCGACAGTTTTCCAATTGGCTTCTTCTCCAGTTTTTTCATTATGGACACCTCGTCCAATCTCTATTTGACGCTCAACTACTACTGTGATTGCCCGCTAAAATTGTAATCACGGCAAGCTCGCACAAACAACCTTTTGGCCTCATTTCCTATAAAACTGCAAGTTGGTTTTCGTGCCCATTTCCTGCTCAGAAAAAACGCCGCTTTCAACTCTTTTTTGCCCGTTTTTTCGTTGCAAACCTGAAAGAGAGCCCATCTTCTTCTGGTTCTCATACGCTTTCGGTTTTTCTAAAACCGTTACCCCCCAATGATGTAAGCGCAAAACCTAAAATGGCTATTACCCACGCCCCTCGCAAAAGTATTTTTATAATTCCAGCAAATCTCCCTTGTTCGGCAGGAGAACCTAACTGCCCTTGGGGTAAAACTTTTTTTTCTACTGCCCACCGCACACACTTTGTGGGAATCGGCTCCGAAAAATCAGATAATACGCACTCTCCAAATCTTATTTCAGTTTTTTGGGGATCATATTTACTTTCTATATAACCAGCGATAACATTTCTCTGTTCCGTTAAGTGAAGCTTCCATTTTGGACCTCCTTCTTGCCAAGCTCTAATTTGCATGTGCCAGAAGCCAGACAATGTAACTATCATCCAAAACGCACACAACCAGATCATCCATTTTTTCTTGTAATTTTTCACCAACACAGTCCATCCTACCCCCTGCGCCCAAAAGCTCCACGATAAAATATCGAGATAACGCACTTGTGGAGGAACACCACCTATCCCTCGCCCATAAGCCAGTCCTGCAGCTTGCACAATTATCAAAATTCCAAAACATACGGACCAAAGATGCAGACGCCCTAAAAATTGTCTTTTTAGAAAACCAAAAATCATTAACCATAAAAGAGGCATCCAAAGAAATAGCGCTAGCAACATTGCCTTTAAACCAGCCACTTCTAAACACCATGGCCATATGAGGTTTTTGCTTAATGAAACCATAAAATCTCTTGTGTTATGAGATCCTAACTCTTCGCATCCTGTCCTAAAAATTAGTAACCCTGTTAAAAACACCGCTAGGATGGGAAGCATTCTTGCCACGCTATCCTTCCAAGAAAAGCGACAGACCCACGACATCCACACAGAAAAAATAAGTCCTCCACATGCAACCCCCAATCCGGATCCTACCGTAAACAAAGCAGCTATCATGGCCGACAATCCAATCATAGTATATTGATTGCTAGATACTGCACAGATTACAAAAACTATAATGAATAAATATAAATAAAAAAATGTTAGTTGAAAACCCCACAGAGCGTTATCAAACGAGGACAAGGATAGCGCGGGAACAACCGCTATTCCAACCATGCCTGTCGAAGATCCATTTTTAACCATCCACGAACCACCAAAGCCGACACTTATTGCTAACACCAACGCGCTCACCACAGCCAATTGAAGATCGTCCCATACACCTGTAATTTTGTATAGCAGGATATTAGTTATTCTTTGCAATGCAATGCGATGTCCGTTATATGGAGCAACTAAATCGGCCAAATTGATCTCTCCGCTATCACTTTTTTGAAGAATAGATAGATTATACCAACTGTCGTAGTATGGATAGCTATCTCCAAATTCCTTTAAAAAGCCCAACCTATAACCAAAAACAAAAAGAAATAAGCCAATAAACACCATTATCGCCTGCCTATTATTTGACATCTGCTTGCAAATCTATCTATCAACCGACCACACGGAAGGCATCCTGACGCCTTGATCCTTGTGGGTAGCTGTATAGTAATCGGGGCAACTCTCGTGGTTCACCTCAAACCGGAGCGCGTCATGGATGTAGTCTAGCCCATTTTCATCAAATCCCGACATCGCTCCCAGTTGAACCATGTAGAGCCCAGGGGGCAGAAAAGGCTTTTCGATCACCATGCTCAGTTTCCCTTTTTCCCCTTTGGCACAAGTCAATTTAACACCTGAATCAATACTGCGGCATGTCGTCAGGCGCGTGCCGAACACATTCGCGATATGAAAACCTATTTGGATTTCATCAACTTTTTCTTTGGATTCATATTCCAATTCGAATCTCAGCGGCTTGTTGTAACCCACCAAGAAAGGTTGACCCACGCTCTGTATG
>Ga0316611_1000203_pt1 | contig 23077 bp, 25 predicted proteins | sample MIS2016202_MG_FD_207675 | JGI IMG/M metagenome (GOLD analysis project Ga0316611, IMG submission 207675) | Microbial mat bacterial communities from Middle Island sinkhole, Lake Huron, Michigan, United States - MIS.2016.202 | ecosystem: Environmental > Aquatic > Freshwater > Lake > Sediment... | reverse complement strand
CATCGTTCTTGATCCGTTTGTCGGTGGTGGAACGACGGTTGTCGTCGCGGAACGGCTGAATCGACGCTGGCTTGGGATTGATCAATCTGTCTCGGCGATAAAGGTCAGCGATTTAAGACTTTATCAACAGCGTAATAAATCAGGAAAGGAAAACTCACAATGAATCAGCTAATTTTGGGTGATTGCCTTGAGGTTTTGAAAAGCTTAGAACCCGCCAGCGTTGATCTAATCTATCTCGACCCGCCCTTCTTCTCCAATCGCAATTACGAAGTTATTTGGGGCGACGAAGGCGAAATTCGCAGTTTTCAAGATCGCTGGGCAGGCGGCATTGACCATTATATCGCTTGGTTAAAAGATCGTGTGCAAGAAATGCACCGTGTCTTAAAGCCCACAGGTTCCATCTTTTTGCATTGCGATTGGCATGCTAATGCTTACATTCGGGTCTATATTTTGGATAAGGTCTTTGGCGAAAGCAACTTTCGTAGCGAAATTATTTGGAAGCGCACAACAGCACATAATACTACCTCTAAAAAATTTGGGGTATTGGTTGATAGCATTTTTTGGTATTCTAAAAGTTCAAACTTTGTGTTTCATCCCCCTAGAGCCATAGAGCATGGAGAGAAATATACTGATAATCAATATAAATTCTTAGATGAGCAAGGGCGAAGATATCGATTACATTCAATTGAACGGAATCCAGCGTTAGGAATTCGCCCCAATTTAATTTATGAATATAAGGGATATACACCGAAATATGGTTGGATGATGGAACGAGAAAAGTTAGAGGGAATGGATAGCGAAGGTAAATTGCATTGGAATATGAAAGGAACCCCGCAACGCAAGATTTTTCTTGATGAAGTAGAAAAGCCAATCTTAGGCAATCTTTGGGATGATATTGTCAATGTCCAATCTTCAAAAGAAAGAATCGGCTATCCGACGCAAAAACCCGAAGCTTTGCTTGAGCGAATTATAAAGATGGCCAGTAACGAAGGTGATGTAGTTCTTGATCCGTTTGTCGGTGGTGGAACGACGGTTGTCGTCGCGGAACGGCTGAATCGGCGCTGGCTTGGAATTGATCAATCTGTCGCCGCGATAAAGGTCAGTGATTTAAGGCTTTATCAACAGCGCGATTTGTTTTCAAAGCCTTTTGTTGTCCAGTTGCATAAATATGATTATGACACCTTGCGCTATAAGGATGCTTTTGAGTTTGAAAGTTGGATTATTGAGCAGTTTGGCGGGATCGCAAATACCAAACAACGGGGCGATATGGGCTTGGATGGGCTTACAGCTGATGGGAAACCGATTCAAGTCAAGCGATCTGACAATATCGGGCGCAATGTGATTGATAACTTTAAGTCGGCCTGCGAACGTTATGATAAAACCCGCTTCGACCAGAATAAAATTACGGGGCAACCTATCGGCATTATTATTGCGTTCAGCTTTGCCAAAAGTGCATTTCAAGAGGTCGCTCGCCTCAAGAATGAAGAAAACTTGCTCATTAAGCTCATAACGGTTGAGGAAATTATCCCAATTGCGAAGAAACCGACTTTGACCCTAGCTTTTCGCGCTTTAGGCTTAGACGCTAAACAACTTCATGAGCTTGAGTTTACCGCGCAAGGAGAATCAGCCGTGGGAATAGAGTTCTATGCGTGGGATTGGGAATATAATGAAAAGGAAGGCCTCTTTAAGCCTGCTATCTTGCACGATAAAGAGGGCAAACAAACTTTCAAATTCAAGGCGGGCCCGCATTGTATCGCGGTCAAAGTAGTAGATAACGACGGCTTAGAGAGTTTGGAGGTCTTAAAGCTGAAGGTCAATGGGGAAATTCACAAGCAATGAGGGGAATAAGGCTGAAGGCTTGAATTGTATCTCGTAGACCACAAAGATCTCCACTGCCAGAGCTTTTCCCAAGCTAGTCATCGTAAAATCCTATTCGTGCAATTTCCAGGGTCATAAATTCCACCAAAGTGTCACAACCGAGGGCCAAAATTGACAGCCAGCGTTGAGTAGGGTATTATCTGTAAAAGGCCTTTCTCAATAACCAAGGGCAGTTGGTTAAGTTAAAGCAGATTGTTTCTTACAAGGAGCCAAGTTTCATGGCACGAGTTGCAATTAACGGGTTTGGCCGCATTGGGCGGCAGAGTTTCAAAGCGATGGTGGAGCATTATCCGGGCAAGTTTGAGATCGTTGCGGTCAACGACCTCACGGACACCGCTACCTTGGCCCATCTTTTGAGCTTTGACACAACGTATGGGCGGTTCAAGGGGAAAGTCACGGCTTCGGAAGGCAAATTGGTGGTCGAAACGAACGGGCAGTGCTATGAATTAGCAGTGCTGGCCGAGCGCGATCCTAGTAAATTGCCCTGGGGTAAATTAGGGGTTGACGTTGTAATCGAGTCAACGGGGCGCTTCACGGAGGCCAGCAAGGCCAAAGCGCATATTGACGCGGGCGCGAAAAAAGTCTTGATCAGCGCCCCCGCCAAAGGCGAAGACCTGACCATCGTGTTGGGCGTGAACGAGGGCAATTATGACCCCGCCAAGCACCACATTTTGTCCAACGCCTCCTGCACGACCAATTGTCTTGCACCTGTGGCGAAGGTCTTGAATGACAACTTTGGGATCAAAAGCGGTTTGATGACCACGATCCATGCCTACACGATGGATCAGAACATCCAGGACAATGTCCACAGTGATCTGCGGCGGGCGCGGGCCGCGGCCCAAAATCTCGTCCCGACGACGACGGGTGCAGCCCAAGCAGTAGCCCTCGTAATTCCCTCGCTCAAAGGCAAATTCAGTGGCTATGCGGTCCGCACCCCAACCGTGACGGTTTCAATGGTTGACTTCACCATGCTTTTGGAGAAGAAAACCAGCGTTGCGGAAATCAATGACACCTTCCGCAAAGCCGCCGCCAGCCCCGAATTGAGCCGCTATCTGGGCGTAACGGACGAGAAACTCGTCAGCAGCGACTTTATCGGCGATACCCACAGCAGCATTTTCGACATTCCCTTGACCACCTCCGTCGGCGACGACTTTTTCAAAGTGGTTTCGTGGTATGACAACGAATGGGGCTATTCGGTCCGGGTAGCCGACCTCGTAAATTACATCCTCGGCAAGCTCTAGGCCCAAAGGGGTAAGGCTTGTTCGGGGAAACTTTCAAAAGCCTAAGCAGTGGAGGAGCGAAGCTATTTAAGCTCTCGCTCCTTCGCTTTTTAGGCTCTTTTAGGAAGCTGCTGTCAACAGCTGGCGCAATTCGGTGTTTCGCCCTAAGCGCCCTAAGACATTGCGCTTGACGTTGTAAACCTCATTGATGCTGGCGAACATTTTGCCATGTTTGGCGAAGATCGCACGGGGAGTCAACCCCAAGACAAAGGATTCGTAAATCACGGCGCGTTCCGTCTCATCATTGAGTTGAGCATTCACTAATTGCCAGAATTCTTCCCGGTAAACCCGATTGATGGCTTCTTCATCGGGCGCGTGTTGGGGCATGTGGCTCGGCCCAATGACTTCTTCGGGAAGCATCTCCGACCAGGATTGTGTTCGGACACTATCAATGACCACGCTAGTCGTACACAACTGGAGATAGTGCAAAAGCGAAGCCAGGTTAGGGAAGGAGTCAAAGCGGTCTGGGGTCACAGCCCGCCAAAACTTGGTAAACGCCCCTGCCACAAAGAATTCACTGCTCTCGCCACTGCTGTTAAAAGCCCCACTGCGGCGCACCCAACCCTCTACCAAACTGCTATAGTGATGATAGAGATGTTCCCAAGCAGCCTCGTTCTTTTCGACCAATGCACGGCGGAATAATTCGTAACTATAACGGGTATCATTAGGCTGCCCCCGATAAAAACGCTCACTTTCAGCAGCACACCGCCGCATCAAGAGGCTCAAATCCATTTGGGCTAAAGGTGACTCAGACCATAGACTTGTGTGGCGGGCTAGAACTTCAGCTTGCTGAATCATCACAAACCTCCTCAAATAAGTGCTGGCGGGTACTGCCTGCTGGCATTTAACTTTACTGGGTTCAGCATAGCAGCACCCCGCTGCGGTAACGATACGGCTCTACTACGGCAAAACTGCGGCAAACAATCCGTAGGTCTTTCCTTTGATTGTATGAGTTTATGTAGTTATTGAGAAGGCTTTGAGATGAGCAAACGATGACAAATGCTACGATAAACCATCGTATCCTTTGAACATCGTTCTTTTTAGAGATTTGGCAGGACGTAAAAAAGGCCTGATCACGCCAAAAAGATGCTTTGGGGAGCCAGAATGAGGAGAAATTTTTACTTTTCAGGAGGTGGGCATTCATAAAGACCAATTTTTTTACCCCAAGCCAGGCACGGGGGAAAGCTGTCTTGGATCAAAAACAACTACTAAAAAGCGCTTGAACCTTCTTAGCAAACCCTGGCTAAGACCTTCCGCAGTCTTACCGCAGTCGGTAACAAAGCCCCGATGCATGAATTTGACCCTAAAATGTTGGTCTGATTATAGCACAATGAATTTTTTTTGGTGCAATTATCTACGTCAAACAGTGATCCCCTAGTGAAAATTTACTTTTCTTTTACTTTTCCAAACAGATCTCATCTACCAATCATTGATAAAGTATGCAAAAAGTAAGAAAGGCTGCTGATGAAACTCTTTAAGGCCCGAGCGCCCATGCGGATTGGCTTCTTTGGGGGTGGAACCGACGTTAGTCCTTATGCTGAGGAACACGGCGGCCAAGTTCTCAATTGCACGATAAACCTCTTTGTGCGCTGTATGTTGCGCCCCAGCCATACCCCTGAAATCACAATCAAATCGCTCGATTTGGAAGAAGTAAGTCGGCTGGCGGCGGGGCGGGAATGGGAAGGCAAATTGATGTTGCCCCAGGCGGTGTTGGACACCATGCAAGCTGCCAGAGCCACGAACGCGGCCCGCCAGAATTGGGCCGGAGCCGACTTAACGATGTTTAGCGACGTGCCACCGGGAAGTGGGCTTGGCTCTTCGTCGGCGCTGGTGGTGAGCATGTTGCGCCTCCTTAACGCCACTTATGGCCTGCCAAACGACTCACACGCCTTAGCGGAATTGGCCTATCGGATTGAACGGGTTGATTTGGGGATTCCAGGAGGCCGCCAGGATCAATACGCGGCGGTTTTTGGGGGAATGTGTGTCTATCATTTTGGTGGGCCCCGCGTGATTGTGGAGCCAATCATCACCGATCAAGCGGCGCTTTTAGAGTTGGAAAGCAGCTTATTGTTGGGCTATATTGGGGATCGCCGTGCGCTAACACAACATCTGATGACCGACCAAGTAAGACGGTTGGTCGAAGGTGATACCTTGCGCTATCACGACGAAACAAAGGCCTTGGTCAATGAGGCTACGCGGTTGCTTCAGGCGGCCCGAATTGCTGATTTCGGGCGGTTGTTGCACACGGCTTGGGAAGTCAAAAAGGCTTTTTCGCCCCACATTGCATCGCCCTTAATAGATGAAGTCTACACTTTGGCGCGGCAAAATGGAGCTTGGGGGGGCAAAATTACGGGGGCTGGTGGGGGCGGCTTTATGATTTTCGCCTGTCCTTTTGAGCAGCGGCTGAATCTGGAGCGGGTTTTAAGTGCAGCGGGAGTGCAGCTTCGACCCTTTTCTTTTACCAGTCATGGAGTGCAAGTTTGGGAAGTTGAAGAAGGTGATTGAGATGCCTTAGAATTCGTTTCGCGCTCAACCCAAGTATAGACTGAGGATTTTGAAAAAGGTGATTGAGATGCCTTAGAATTCGTTTCACAAAGCAGAGCGGTGGTGGGCAAGAACGCAGAACTTTTTAGAGGGAAGGCATATTAAATAAAAGCCTTGGGGTTTTGGGGTCTTTGCGGGCTGGCCAGCCCGCAAAGACCCCTTTTTTATCAAAAATCAAACGGGGGATTTTTCAAGCAGATGCAAAAAATCGCGCCGAATATCTGCATTTTCCCCAAAGCTCCCTAACGTTGAGAGCGTTTTCATCACGGAACAACGTTTCTCTACGCCTCGCATCATCATACACAAATGCCGACATTCCATCAAGACTCCGACTCCTTCCGCATCCACTTGCTTCATTACTTCCTGCGCGATCTGGAAGGTCAAACGCTCTTGAATTTGAAGGCGACGAGCATAATGTTCAGCAATTCGGGCTAATTTGCTCACGCCCAAAACTTTACCTTTGGGCACATAACCAATATGACAATGACCGTAGAAAGGCAGCATGTGATGTTCGCACAAACTATAGATTTCAATATTCTGAACCAAAACCATGCTCCTTTCAGTTGAAGCAAAGAAGGCATTGTTGATAATCTCAGTGAGATTCCCCCGATAACCTTTTGTGAGAAAAGCCAACGACTTAGCCACTCGTTCTGGCGTTTTCAGCAACCCCTCGCGTTCTGAATCCTCGCCAAGCTCCCGTAAAAGCTCTTTAACCAGCCAAGCTACTCGTTCCTGATTCACAAAACCCTCTTTTTCATGATTTAATTGCACTGCTTAACCACAAAGAGCGAAAAGCTTTAATCAGCCATAAACTTGGCCTTTCATGTGATAGCCCCCATCAACGAAAATAACTTGGCCCGTGATAAATTCGCTTTCCAGTAGAAAAAGGACCGCATCGGTGATTCCTTTAAGCGTTCCAACTTGGTTTAGCGGATTTGTATGAGCCAGTTTGGTTAAGAAACTGGCATCTTCGCCTGCGGGCGGCAAAATCAGGCCTGGTGCAACCGCATTGACGCGCAAAAGAGGGGCAAATTCAAGCGCCATCATGCGCGTCAAAGAAAAAAACATGCGCTTACTCAGATGATAAGCGGCATGTTCTCGATCATAAACCTGCATATAGCTATCTAAAAAGTTAATAATGGCTCCTTCTTGCTTCTGTTGGGCAAAAGCACGAGCGATCTGAAGCGGGGCAAAAGCATTCACTTGGATATTTTCGTGCAATTCAGTTAAGGTAAAGGTAGAAAACCGACTTTTTTCAAAGATTGAGGCATTATTAACCAGAATCTGAAGTGGGCCAGCCAATTGAAGCGCGGTTGGAAAGAGCGCTTCCGCCTCAGCAGGTTGGGCAAGATCAGCTTGAAGGGCCCAGGCTTTGACTCCCAACTGCTCAACTGCGGCTACCACTTCTTTGGCCGCAGTTTCTGAATGCCGATAGTGAATGACCACATTCACCCCCGCCGCCGCCAACGCTAAAGCATTTGCTTGCCCAATCCGTTTAGCGCCACCTGTGATCAGGGCCGTTTTGCCCTGGAGCCAACTGATTTTGTTTATCATGGTAATGCCAAAGGTAGGAGTGCTGAAGATTCAGGGACAGGAGACCAAAGGTTTTAGCCATAAGGAGCTTACTTAAATTCATCTTCGATAAACGGTCTCTCTGGAAAATCGGTTTTTATAATATGTGCGGCTGGGGCTTCGGGGGCAAAAAGAGACCACGAGGTGGCCTAGAACCCGAAGAAGTTGGGGTAGGCGAAGTTGGCGGAGGCAGAGGTTTCTTTGTTGGGCTGCTTTTAGGTTCCAGGGTAGAAGTTGAGAGGGTTTGGGGGGTTTTAGAAAGCTGAATTTCCCGACTGTAGGTTCCGGTAGCCGTAAGGTGTTGGGGCGGAGGCAACTTGAGCTTAGTTGGGGAAGAGGTTCCTGTAGTAGAAGTAAAGGTTTGAGTGACCGTGAGACCTGTGGTTTGCAGCACAGCCTTGGGCGAAGCAGAGCCTGGCGGCAAACGCTGGGGAACCGTAGCTTTACCTCCGCCTTGCCAAAAAGTAAGCCAAAGCCCCAAAGTTAGCAGAGCTATGGCCGCTAAGAGCAACCCCCCAGAAACCAAATTCTTTTTAGCGGGGGGAGCAATCCGAACGGTTTGGGTCTTCGCAACCGTCTTCACTAATTCTGAAGGGCCACGTTCCTCAAGCTCTTCAATTTGGGCCACCACAACCGTGATATTATCTGGCCCCCCGCGCTCATTCGCCAGCTTCACCAACCGCTTGACCGCTTCTTTCGGGGCTACTTGGCCAAGGATTTGGGCGATCTCTTGGTCTTCAATCAGTCCATGCATCCCATCGGATGAGAGAAGAACCAAATCCCCAATTTGAGCATCCACCTTAAACAAATCTACCCGTACTTCGGCCAAATGCCCCAGCGCCCGCGTGATCATATTGCGATAGCTGGAGTTCCGGGCCTGGTCGGGGGTGAGGAGGCCCGCCGCAACCTGCTCTTCGACGAGGGAATGATCCCGCGAAAGCTGCGTAAGCTGCGCGTCCCGGAGAAGATAGGCCCGACTATCCCCAACGTTGGCGATCAAGAGCGTATCGTGAAGCAACAGAGCCGCCACGCCCGTTGTCCCCATCCGGCCTTCGCCTTGCGTGTGGATAACCCGATTGGCTTTGACGAAGGCTTCTTCCAAAATTGCGGTGCGGTCAACCTGTTCAGAGCGATAGTAATGCTCCATAATCGTGTCAACCGCAAGCTGACTCGCAACTTCGCCCGCGGCGTGGCCGCCCATCCCGTCGCAGACCACCAGAAGTTGGCCCTTAGTCGGTGAAGGGTCGCCAACTCGATAGTTATCCTGATTGACTTTGCGCTTGCGGCCAACATCGGTAGCCGCGCCAAAACAAACCTTCATAGCCAAACCTAGCCCCAGAAATCAATTAAAACGAGAATTAGGGAAGCTTTTTTGCCCCCTAAAGTATAGCACTTTGCTCATCCCCTGCAACAGATTCCGTGGAATTATCAATCTTTAGGCCAAGGAGAGTTGCAAAAGCAGTCGCGGTTGGCTCTAGCATGGCGTAAGTCGCTGCACTTTCAACCAGCCAATTAGCCCGTTCTGCTGTTACCAATTCAAGAACGATGATCTGTTGCACGCGGCGGATAAAGCCCGCAGAAAGGTAAGTCTGCTTGCGGAGTTGAAGCCCCGTGATCTCCCTAAACTGCAAGGTTTGGGCATGCGGTGGAGCCACGCGGTTGCCTTGCGTATAAACGACGGTTTGCGCTTCAGCATCAACGGCGATGGTGTTCTGAGTCGTCAGAATCGCCAGGCCACTAAAAAGCCCCAACCCTGCGACAAGACTACAAGGGACAACAGGAACTAAACCCCAAAAAGCATCTTTTGTGCCTTGCGCCGCCGCCAAGCTACCATTACAGAAGAGCAGAAGCGTCAAAAGTGCTAGAATACCACCACAACCACTAAGGAGACGGCCCGCGATATTGTTCGCGCCAGGGCGAGAATGCAAAAGCAAGCGGTGCGGAGTCTGCTCCACGAGAATGTAGTATGGTAGAAGGTCGTAACGCTTGCCTAATTCTTGGTAGCGCCCCCGTTCAGCAGCAGGTTTTTTTATCTTATGCACGAGGATCTGCGATTTCTTTAGCAGTTAAAGCGTTTGAAGCGCTTGAAGCTACTGTTCGCTGATGATTAACGATCAAAGCAATTGCTGCCGCGCAAAAGATCAGCAGGCTGACAACTTGGGCCACGCGCAAGGAGCCAACACAATCGCCCCCAAACCCATTTAGGCAAAGGCTATCAGTTCGCAAGCCCTCGATCCAGAAACGGGCAAAAGAGTAGTAAGCGCCATAGAAAAAGAAAAGGTCGCCCTTGCGGAGCCAACGGCGTTGGCTGGGCGCATCTGAGCCAAAATGCCGTTCAAGCAGGAGAATCAAACCAACGCCAAGCAGATTCCAGAGCGATTCATAGAGAAAAGTTGGGTGAAAAAGGGTGGTTGGAGGATATTTCTGGAGGTCGTCGTAGGGCGAAATGCGATGAATCGGATCAATCAAGAGGCCAAAACCAGTTGAAGTGGGGCAGCCATAGGCTTCTTGATTGAAAAAATTGCCCCAGCGCCCCAGCGCTTGAGCCAGCAACAGCCCTGGGACACAAAGGTCAACCCAATGCCAGAAAGGGAGCTTATGGCGGCGAGTATAAATCACGGCGGCGAGAAGGGCCCCGATTATCGCGCCGTGAATGGCCAAGCCACCCGTGGTCAAATTGAGCATCTCAAAGAAATTGTTACCGAAACGGGCCCTTTCAAAAGCTACGTAATAGATGCGGGCCCCAGCGATGCCCAAGATTAAACCGAGCATCAGTTGATTCCAGATCTGTTCGGGGTCAAAGCCTTGTTTGCGGGCGCGAGCTTCGTTTAAGAAAGCGCCCAAAACAGCCCCGCTCATGATCAGAAGGCCATACCAACGAATAACCAGGGGGATTCCAAAGATAACGGTGTTGATTAAAAAAGGGTCATCGGGCGGATAAAGTGTCATAATCAATTACGACCAGCGAAATTCAACTTCGACTTCGCCGACCTTAATGCGATCTCCTTGCCGCAACCGTTGGGGGGTATTGGCGATAATGCGAACCCCATTGAGCATTGTTCCATTGGTACTCCCCAAATCTACCAGAACATAGAAATCGCCATCAATTTGAATTTGGGCATGATGCCGCGAGGCAATTCCACGATCATGTTCGGCTAAATCTAATTCAGGATAATAATTTTGGCGCGGGTCACGGCGGCCAATGCGACATGGCATCTGATCTAATTTGACTTCCCAGTGGTTGCGCGGCGACTTAACCAGAAGGCGGGCCACGGGTGGGCTGGCTAAAGGTACACCACAACCCGCACAAAAACGGGCCCCAGTCTTGTTGACGCGCCCACAATTGGAACAGGTTGAGCCGCTTGCCAGCGACGGGGATGTTGAAGGTAACGCTCCGCCGCCGGGAGCTACAGGGTACGAAGGGGTCAAAGGCTCCAAGCCCAGCGGTTGTAAGGCGGATTGCTCCGTCGGGTCAACGTAGGGGGCATTGAGGCACTCCAGTAAAGCCCGTTCCATCTCCGCACAACTGTGAAACCGCTGGCGGCGCTCAATCTTCATCGCCTTGATGATGACCTGTTCGGTGATTTCGCGCACCGAAGAGTTCCATTTGCGAATGTCGCCAGGCTTTGGTGGTTGAAGCGGGACGGGAGGATAATTAGTAAGCAAATGCAATAAGGTGGCCCCAAGCGCATAGACATCGCTATCGGCGTAGGTTTGGCCCTTCCCATATTGCTCTGGCGGGGCATAACCTGCGGACCCCATCGCAATCGTATCTTTTTGCTTCTCGCTTTTGAAGGTTCGGGCGACCCCGAAATCAATCAATTTTAAGACCATATCGCTGCGGAGCATGATATTGGGCGGCTTGAGGTCGCGGTAGATAATCGGGGGGGTCCGGGTATGAAGGTAGTGCAGGACGCGACATAACTGAATGCCATAGGCCACAACATCTTGCTCTTGCAGAGGCGCATTGCGGTTGTGAATCTCATCTTCCAGGGTCTGCCCAGGGACATATTCCATGACCATGGTGGGCCGGCCATCGTTCTCAAAAAAATCGATCACCGTGATGAGATTGGGGTGACTAAGAGAACGGATGAGTTCGGCTTCTTGCTCAAAAAGCTTCCGATTTTCAGCCACCTCTTCGGTTGGGAGGTTGGGAGGGGGCCGCATTTCTTTCAAGGCCCAGGTAGAGTGGTCACTTGCCCGTTCGACCCGATAGACCGCCCCCATCCCCCCCCGCCCAATGAGGCTTTGGATGACATATTCACCATTGGGCCCGCGGAGCAGGTCAGTTGGTTTAAGTAGCTCTTCCTGCATAGTGCTGTACTATTCATCCGTCGCTGTTTATCTGAGGAGGACTTCTGGTTCAGGCTTAGGGCCCCCAAAGATCTAGCCCCTCGAAGGATGGGGAAGCTGGGGCCAAGGTTTTGCTCGACGATAGAGCTATGGTAGCATAACCAACAGAGAAATGCAAGCGTAAAAACCCTTTAAGTTCGTCTACATTTGTCTATTGACGACCATGTTTTCGCTAATTCTTTCTCAAAAATGCAGGCCGTTAGTTCAAGATCGAGCGTTGAAAGGAAACAAGGGCCAACCAGACTCCAAAGCAGGCAAAAAGGAAAAGAAGCGGGACACTTGCCCAAAGGGAAATTGCAGACTGGCCCCCAAAGCCCCAAGCTCGCACCGAGTCAATAACGTAGGTTGTGGGATTGATTAGCACCACAACTTTCATCCAGCCAGGGAGTACGTCTAGCGGATAAAGAGCGTTGGAAGCAAAAAGAAGGGGCAAATTGAGCAAAAAGATGAGACCATGATAGCCTGCGGTACTTTGGGCCTGCGCGGCTACCGCTAAGGCAATGCCGCTAAACCCTAGCGTGAAGAGAGAGATCAAAATCAAAGCCCCCACCCAGCCAAACGGATTACTACTCAAATGTGCGCCCATTAAAACGCCGACCCCTAGCATTATCGCAGCTTGCAAAAGGGATTTGGTTATTGTACTGGCCGCATTTCCCAAGAGAATGCTCAACCGAGGAATCGGCGAAACGAGATATTCCTTCATAATCCCCCGCAGCCGTTCGTCCAGCAAAATAAGCCCGCCGCCTACTGCTCCACTTAGGGCACTCAGGGCGATGATCCCTGGCAGCATAAACGAAAGATAGTCGCTGCCATGAACTTGGGGAATAAAGCTCCGCATCCCGGCCCCAAACAGCACGACCCATAAAACCGATTGGAGAACCAAAGCCATAAATTGCTCGGCACTGCGGCTAAATTTGGTCATGTGTTTGAGCCAAAGCGTAAAAGTTGCCGCCAGCAAATCGTCGGTCTCAGTTTGCGACACCTTTATGAGATCTAGCATAGTGCTATTTTCCTTAATCTCGTAAGCTATAACCTGTATAATGGAGAAAAACATCGCCGAGGCTTGGTTGGGCTAACGATATATCCTCAACTGTAAACGCATTAGTATTTGCAAGACTGATGATTTCAGCCAGGCGTTGGCGACTATTATCTACAAAAAGATGAAGAGTGTCATTTTCTTCGCTTGTTTCTAGCCGTTCAACAAACTCTAAGGCTTTAAGTTTTTCGCTGAAAGCTTGTTTATCACCTTTGCCAGAGATATGAATCGCCTCTGCGCCCAAAGTTGCTACAAGGCGGGCGGGAGTGCCCTCAACGACCATTTTGCCGTGATCAACAATCCCTACAGTTGAGGCTAAGGCTTCAGCTTCTTCCATATAATGCGTTGTAAGCAATAAGGTCAGCCCGCGTTGGCGATTCAATTCCAAAATATACTTCCAAATGCCCGCCCGATTTTGGGGGTCAAGACCTTGCGTCGGTTCGTCCAAAAACAGGACTTCAGGATCCGTCAACAAGCCACGGGCTAATTCGAGGCGGCGTTTCATGCCGCCCGAATAGGTTTTGACGCGCCGATCAAGAGCTTCTTCGAGTTGCACAAGCTCGACTAATTGGCTAATGCGACGCTGGCGTTCAGCCCGATCTAAGCGGTAAAGCTGGCCATGCACATCCAAAACTTGGCGGCCCGAAAGGTCTTGATCTAAGACAAGATCTTGGAACGTTACGCCAATATAACGCCGGACTTGCGCCGCTTGCTGAACAACATCGTAGCCCGCCACCCGCGCCGTCCCAGCGGTAGGCGGCGTGAGCGTGGTCAAAATGTTGATGGTCGTCGTTTTGCCTGCGCCGTTGGGCCCCAGCAGCGCGTAAATGGTGTGGGGCAAAACTTTGAGATCGATTCCAGCTAAAGCCTGCACTCGACCATAGCGTTTTTCCAAGCCTTGAGCCAGAATCGCCACCTCTTGCGGCTCATTTGCTCCCTCTTCTGTAACAGAAATACTGGACGAACGATCTAATTGTTCATCTTGTTCATCAGGCATTGCTGTAAACCTCATTTTCTAAGGATCAATTTTAAGAAAGGTTTAAGTTCTGAGTCAATTACCCAGGGCTAAAGCGCCTGGGCTTGCATCTCAACCCTAAGGTTGGACACCAGAGGCTGCTTGACGGCAGCCCACTTAATATTAGTTGCGGCATTCCCATCCGCATTGCAGGTATAACCACACTTTTTGCACTTAAAACTGGCTTGCGAAACTCGATTTGCGCGTTCGGTATGCCCACATTGGCTGCATTTTTGACTGGTGTAACGCGGGTCGATTAAGACCAATGGAATGCCAAGCAGAAGAGTCTTATAGGTGACGAACTGGCGCAATTGGGAGAAGCTCCAGTTAGAGTGACGGTGGCGTTGCTCGGCTCTCAAAACCCTAGTCCTCGAACGAATGCCTTTTAGGTCTTCGAGAGCAATCGCCCGATTCGTGCGTTCAGCCTGAGTAACTAACCTGCGCGAAATTACATGATTTGTATTAGTTTGGAAACGATGCTGGCGACCAGCTAGCCGTTTTAAGTGGCGTTTAGCTGATCTAGTTCCTACCTTTTGAAGGGCAGGCCTTCTCTTTAGATACCACTGCCGTTTAGGCTCAACTTGCTGCCCACTATAAACGTTTCCGTCACTATCTGTTACTAGATTCACAATCCCTAAATCAACGCCTAAGACATTTGTGGTTAGTCTTTGTTCCTTATCAGGAACCACCACCGTAGCCAACAAATAGAACTCACCTTTTATGAGTACTAAATCACTTTCTCCTTTTTGGAATTTTAGCAATCCTTCGTGGATTGATGCACATTGAAAAGCAATCTTTTCTCGCCCATTCAATGTCCAGATAGATACGGTATGTTGATCCATCTGGTAGGATAGGATGCGAGCATCGTAAGCAATTGCACCTAACAAGCGAAAATCGCGCTTAGTTTTCTTGTCTAGCTTATAGCTATTGGCTACCTTAGCAATGCACCTAATAACTATCTGTGCGCCCAGGTCGAACTCTTGGCGCATCCAGGTATAAACTAGTTTATGGAGGTCAAACTGCCTAAAGGTTTGATTATCCCAAGCCAATTGACTAATTCCATTACAGGCTTCATTGGCCCGTTGAATAGTCTGGCGCAGGATTGCTCGTTGCTCAAGGCTTGGATTTAGTTTGAGTTTTAGGGTTAAGTGCATCGATCTATTATACTTACTTCAGTTGCATTGGATTTAAGGAGCGGCATTCCTCCCTTTGCTCAAGCTCCTGGGTATCCTGCCGTAAGATTTATGATTAAGAATTTTGAGCCTGCTTTTCTGCTGATTTCTTATCCTGCTTGAAAATAGCCCAAACAGGAGAAAAGAGCAAGGAAGGGAGGCCCAAAATAGTCGCACCGCCTAGCGCACCAATCGACCTAATTTCGCTGTTCAAAAAGGTCAAGGGGCCCTTTGCCTAGCCATTGTAGCCTATCTTGGCAAGATGCTCAAATGGGGAGCGCTAAAGCCGGGCCACACTTCTTGCAAAATGTGATATACTAGCGCAACTGTCAAGATCAACAATTGGGCTGGATTCTCCATTTCAGAAAGGAAAGCTAACTTCTAAACTTATGAGACGACAACAACGGGTTTCGCGGGCCATGCACCCTCGGCGGGGCAAAGAGTGTGAATTCACCGCGCTAGGAATTTTGCCTGATTACAAAGATGTTAAGCGCATTCAGCGTTATATCACGCCCCAAGGAAAAATTTTGCCGCGCCGCCGAACAGGAGTGACCGCCAAAATGCAACGCAAGTTGTCAACGGCGATTAAACGGGCCCGGCACCTGGCTCTTTTGCCGGTAGCTCCTAAGCATAACCGCGCCTAAAGTGGGCCCCAGGCGTAGCACAGGCTTCTAATTTACAGACCGAATCCCGATCCGCGTGCCCCGCACGCGGCTTTGGTTTCGCAGGAAAAATTTACACCGCCTGGGTTGCGAGCGGCGAAGCGGCCAGATTTAGCTGGGCCGCATAATAATCTAATTCCATTTCAATAAATTGGGTAAAAAATTTCTGGCTTTCCCGGCGAAAGTAGGCTCGCAGGTCGGGGTAATGCGGATCATGCAAGAGCTTGCGGGTCAAATCTTGGCCCACCTCGCGCCATTCCTCGCCCACCGGCTGGAAACCTAAGCGCAAATAACAGCGCACGGCGCGGAGGTTGAGCGCCGCAACGTCAAGTTGCATCGTTGCAAATGCCAGCGGGCCGAAAAAGTAGTTGAAAAAGATCAAAAGAGCTTCGGTTCCCAAGCCTTGCCCAAGATGAGCCGGGTTGAGGGAAATCCCCAAGCGGGCCGACCCTTTCTTTTGGTCAATTTCGCGGAGCGACAGCCGCCCAAGCAAACGTTGTTTCGGGTCTTCAATGGCCCAGAGACGCTGAATATGAGGTGTAGTGCCGTAAGCAAAAAAGGGAGGAGGAAGCAAAGGGGTCCGTGGAAGGTTCCAAAGCATGTTCAAAGGGTCAGTATACGGGGGCCAGGCTTGGAGGATTAGATCATCGCGCCGATGCCAAGGCCGCAGTTGCACGCGACTATTTGTTTGTTGCAACAGAATGTTCATAGGATGTGCTACAGGTCTCCTTTCTTGCCGCTCTGCTAGTTGCTTTAATCTTCCTTTTCTTTGGCCGCAAGTTCGGTCATAAGTTGTTCAGTCTTGCGTTTTGCCCGACGGTGGCCATAGATTCGCACACAAAAGGTGTAAACAATGCTGTTTAGGTCAGCCAACAAGTCTTCTGGGCCATTTTCTGTTTGATTAACCACTTCAATCTGTCGACCTTGCGCTCGTAAAAGAGCTTCAAGATAATGATAACCAAAACGGGTTAAACGGTCTTTGTGTTCAATCACAATCAGCGTGATTGATGAGTCTTCTAACAGCGCTAAAAGCTTAGGGCAACTATCGTCAAGCCCTAAACCAACTTCCTTTACCACTTTCTGAAACTGATAGCCCCTTGCGTTACAGTAGGCAATCAACCGTTCGGCTTGCTGCTGTAAGTTCAGTTTGTTTTCGGCGGCTGCGACACGAGCGTAAAGCGCAATGCGCTGGGCGGTTTCGCGGGTCTCCATTGGCTCTTCGGTCACGATAATCGTTCCCGTGTCCATCTGATAACCAGGGAGTTTGCCAGCCTTCCACCAGCGCCAGGCTGTTCGATAGCTTACTCCGGCTTTTTTCGCATAGTCTCGTAGTTTCATGTTGATCGCTGGTTAAGCTTGCCGCAACCAAAACCAACGCTGTTTCCTGAGCCTACAGAAGGTAACACAAGTTTCTATTGTTCAGGTTTCAAAAGATTCAAAGATGTCCAACCTTCAGGATTCCCTGTCATTTCGGCCTGGACCCTCACCCAAGCTACATTGTCGGCGTAGCGGGGCCCCTCTTTCTTATGAACTCGTGTCCCGCTTGGCATTTCGACCAGGACTTTATGCGAAAGCCCTGGGCCTTCGCGCAGATTGAGCCGAAAAACATTGACGACTAAGACCTCAGAGCCAGAAACTGGATTCTCAAGGGTCTCTGGGGCCAAAGAAGATAAGAGCAAATATCCTCCCCCAATCAGGAGGAAAAGGAACAAAAGCCCTATAGCCCAAGTTGCAAAGCGATCTAGGCGCAGTTTTTTAACCCAAGAGGTTGAGGCAACGGGCGGCGGGAGTGGCGTAGGCATTGGCAAAGGGGTATTATTCGCTTTGGGCTGGGGAAGGGCAAGCGGAGTCAACCGCTGGGTTTCTGTGCCCAATTCGCGCCATAGAGCATCAAGCGCCTCACAGAAAGCGGGCAAATTGGCATAACGCTCTTCGGGCAGCCGCGCAGTGGCGTGAGCAATCAGCTTTTCGAGTGACGGGAGATGAAGTAAAGCGCGGTGCTGCGAAATGGGAGGGAGTTGCAACCGAGGATGCCCGCTTGTTTGAGCATCGCCGCCGCTTAGGGGGCGCGTGCCAGTGAGCAGTTCATACAACAACAACCCCAGCGCATAAACGATGTTGGCTGGGGTCGGGGCTTGACCTTCAGTGCGCTCTGGAGCGCGATAGAAAGCCAAATCCCGCGAGGCATCTTCGGGCGTAAGGAGCCAGCTTTCCACAAATTTGGCTTGGCCCTCGCTCACCAAGATATTTTGGCTACTTACGGGCGGATAGGGCAGACCAGCCTTTTGCCGCGCCGCAATCGCTCGCGCAATCTGGCGCACATAAAGGAGCGCCTCTTCCAGCGAAAGCGCCCCTTGCCCATAGAGCGGTTTGCCCGCCACATAATCGGTGATCATGTAGGTGCGCCGATTTAATTCGCCCCGGTCAAAGACTTCTAGCAACGTTGGGTGCGGGCATTGCGCGTTGGCCTCGATCTCCGTCAAGAAACGCTGGCGGAGTTGTTCCTGGTCGACTAGCTCTGGGAGCAGCATGTGGAGCAGAACATTGCGGCGCAGCCGCTCGTCAAAAGCCCGCTGCACAGTGGCCAAGCGACCAGCCCCAAGCTGCTCTTCGACGCGATAGCGACCAGCCAGCAAAAAAGTTGTCGAGCCTGTTACAGGATTTTGTGTCATTAAGTGCTACGTGCTAAAGCCAAAAGAGGGCCCCAAGCGGCCTTGTTTGGGATTATAGCACGCTCCAGGGAGAATTTGCAAACCTTGCAGGTTACATTTAGGTTTGCGCTTAGGCTTGGGGATATTCCTTCAGCTCTTGCGCTGGCTGCGAGACTGAAAGCTGTTTTGAACGCGATTGCCCACCAAGGACAATCTTTTGCTTGAGCCGCTGCAAACCTCTCTCTTACTCATCCATAGCCTCCTGCGGAGCCTTGCCCAAAGTTTGGCTTTCTGCGCTCCTTCTGGCATGCCTCAGGCTAGGAAACGAGTTCCGTTCCCAAAAGACCTCCTCCGCATAGCCCTGAATCGTTTTGACCTCCTCTGCTAAAGCCAGCCGCTTCTCCGCTAGACAGCAATAGTGCAGATCGCGCTCAACCCCAACGTAGCTTCTCCCCAGCTTTTTGGCTACCACAGATGTTGTCCCAGAGCCTAGAAAGGGGTCAAGGATAAGGTCGCCCCGTGCTGAACTCGCTAAGACGATCTTCGCCAGAAGCTTCTCCGGCTTCTGCGTGGGATGGTCTGTGTTTTCTGCCATCGACCAGAACGGTATCGTTAAGTCTGTCCAAAGGTTCGAGGGATAGGTCAGCCGATAACGACCTTCTTCCTCCTCTGCCCAGCCCTTGCGCTCCCCAGCTACCTGGTAAGGTGCAATCACACGCCGCTTTAGTTTCACCGCCTCTGCGTTGAAGGTGTACCGCTCTGAAGCCGTGCAGAACCATAGATCCTCAGAGCAGTTCTTCCAGTTCACCCGCGACCCCCGCCCCTTCTCCCGTTCCCACGTGACCCGATTCCGCACGATGAGATACTTCTCTAGCACTTGGTGGAGAGCCGCCGAAGAGCGCCAATCCCCACAGACATAGACTGAGGCCGTCTCTTTTAACGTTCTTAGCAGTCTCGGCAGCCAGGTCTCAAGCCATACCGCATACTCTTCAAGCGAGCGTTGCTTAAAGGTATGACCTCTAAAGGCCTTCGTCAGATTGTACGGGGGGTCGAGGAAGAGAAGGTCGACAAACGAGTCAGGCAGATAGTCAAGAAGCTCAAAGAGGTCTTGATTGATGCTCTTATTTATGATCTCTGCGGCCAAGGTCGGCCCAGAAAGCCTTTTGAGCTTCCCTTCGTAAAGGGCTATCTCATCCTCAGTCAGCGTAAGGGTTTTATTTCGCAAGGCTATTGCTCCTTCGCTCACAAGCTTCACTTGAGGGTGCGCCCCACGCCCGTAAGGGCGTGGGGCGCACAGCCCTCCCCCTCTTTAACCGTAAGACCCAGGCCGACAATCGGCGTTGAGTGTCCCTTTAAGAGGAACCTTCTCGACCTTCAAAGGCTTTCTCTGCGTGATCTTCAGGCTGGTGTTACAACCTACATTCGCGCAGGCAACCTGCGCCCCAACCCCAACGTATTCCTCAATCGCAAGCTTCTGCCCACAATTCGGGCAGGCAACAACCTCTATCGCCACCGCTTACCTCCCTATTTCTCCGCGAAGAGCGCGGTTACAAAGCTGGCTGCATCAAAGAGTGCTAAATCCCCAATCCCTTCCCCCGTGCCGATGTAGCGGATCGGCCTTTCGATATCCTGCGCGATTGCAAAGGCAATCCCTCCCTTCGATGTACCGTCTAGCTTGGTTACGATCACCCCCGTCACGTCGGAGGCCTCAAGAAAGCTTTTGGCCTGCAAGACCCCGTTCTGACCCGTCGTCGCGTCTATGACTAAGAGAACCTCGTGTGGTGCTTCGGGTAGCCTACGGCGGATGACGTTCCGCAACTTCCCTAGCTCCTTCATCAGATTGCTCTTGGCCTGGAGCCTCCCTGCCGTGTCAATGATGAGGATGTCAACCTTTGTGAGAATCGCCTGCTCCAGCGCGTCAAAGATCACCGCCCCCGCATCCGACCCTTGCTCCCGCTTTACCAGCAAGACCCCTGCCCTATTCGCCCAAACTTCCAATTGCTCTATCGCGGCGGCCCTAAAGGTATCCCCAGCCGCTAGTAGCACCTTCTTCCCAAGCTGCTTATAGCGGTGCGCCAGCTTTGCAATCAGGGTGGTCTTCCCCGCCCCGTTCACCCCTACGACCAAGATAACGTAGGGTACGGCCTCCACTGCCTGCTGATACGCATACTCTTGAAAGGTACTTACCATCTCAGCCTTCAGCATCTCCCGCGCTTCACTCGCCTTCTTGACCCCGTGTCTAGCGCAGCGATCCTTCGTGCGATCTACCAAGTATTGCGTCGTCTCCACCCCTACATCCCCTAGGATAAGCGCTTCCTCTAACTGATCCCAAAGCTCATCCGTGATTGGCTCCCCCGCTACAAAGAGGCTTGAAATGTGCCCAAAAACCCCCTTCCGCGACTTCTCCAGACTCGCATCTACCTTGGCTTCCTCTTCCTGCGCCTCTTCTTCAGTCCTGGGAGTATCCTTGCCCTTCCCAAAGATCCGCTTAAAGAATGACATACTTTAGCCCTCCTCCGTACCTTCTAGCCCCAACCAAGGTCAGTTGCTTGTGCTGCTGAACCATCTTTGCCACCTTCACCTTTCTTACCTTCTTCCTCTTCTACCATCTGTTCAACCATTGATTCCCAATCTTCCCCCCCCTCATCCATCATCTCTTTCCCCATCTTCTTGGCCCACTTAGCAATTGACTTAGGGTCATTCTCGTCCAACCCCGCAAACATTGAAGGGTCAGCAAGGGCTTCCATGCGAGCTTCTTCAGACTTGGGGGTAGCAAAGCGCGAGACCGCTCGGCGCAGTTCAAGGCTCTTACAACGCGGGCAGATCAACTCAGCAGGGTCTTGGAAGCCCCGAACTAAGCGCTGAAAACGGGCTTCACAATCTTGGCAAACATACTCATAAATTGGCATCCTTGGCCTCCTTTACAGGCTTTAATTTTCAAATTGAGCGTTTCGCAAATTCTTAATCGCCAGGGGCAAGCGAGGTAAAAGGTCGCTGGCGACGGTTCCCATTTCCCCTAACTCTTCCCGGACTAAGGCCCCCGCTGCGCTATGAAGGTAGACCCCTAAGACGCTCGCAGCAAAGAGTTCCAGCCCTTGCGCCACCAACCCTGCAATCACTCCCGCTAAAACATCACCCGTTCCAGCCGTCGCTAAAGCGGGGTTGTCCGCCGCATGAATGACGCTCTCCCCGTTGGGGGCCGCGATGATGGTGGTTGCGCCCTTCAACACGACCACCTGCTCCCAGCGCTGGGCCGCCGTAGTCGCAACATCATGAAGGTCTGAGTCAAGTTCATCTAAGTCAAGGAGTCGCTTCATCTCACCGTGGTGGGGGGTCAAGATAAAGTGATTAGCGGGAAGGTAGGTAAACCAATCCTCGCTCTTTGCTAAAGCATTGAGCGCATCCGCATCAAGGACGGTAGGGGGTAAAGTAACAGGCTCAGGGAAGTTCTCCGCCTCGGCCCATTCCCCAACACTTCCTAAGTGAAAGCCAACGCGCATCTTTAGCGGCAAGGGTTTCAGCCCTAGAAAGTAGTTAATAAAGGTGTCAAGCGTATTGTTTCTACCTAAGCCAGGGCCAATTAAAAGGGCCTGATAATTTCCCACATGCTCGTTCAATTCGGGGAGCGAAACAGGGCCCAGGCTTCCCAAGGTAGCTTCAGGAAGGGGAAGTAAGGTTACTTCTGCGCTTTGCCAAGCCAGCGAAATTATGTTGCGAGCCGTGGCTAAGGTAACTAAGCCTGCCCCGACACGGCAGGCACTTGCCGTCGTTAAGGCCGCTGCGCCTGGGTAGTTGAGCGAACCTGCTACGACAAGTAACTTCCCAAACGTACCCTTATGAGCCATCGCGGGGCGCAAGGGAAGGAGCGCTTGCGCCTGTTCACGGGTGATAAATTCAGGCATAGAAGGACCCTTTCACTGAGATTAAAGTCGCTCAAAGCCGCTTGCCTGGTCGTGCAAACCACTTAGGGCTGAGTCTAGCAGCGGCTGGCTTTGTGATTTGCCCTTGCCAAATTGCCCTTCCTTAAATATACTATATGCTAGGCGTTCTGTCTAATGAGCTAGTTAAAGGAGCTTATGATGCCCATTCGTTATCGGCTTGAGGAAAACAGCCTCAAGGTCAACAGCTATTATGCTCGCGTTATGCGCGAAAGTACAGTCAGCCACGAAGAGCTTATTGCCGCGCTAGTTACCCGCACAGGTCTCCCTGCTCATGAGTTGCAAACGGTGTTGGATGCCTTTAATACAGAGCTTGCCCAGAATCTTATTGCAGGCAGAGCGATTATCGTCAAAGGTTTAGCGACTTTTGCCGTTAGTTTAAGTGGGAAGTTTACTTCGCCTGATGTGATTCTCACAAAGGACAATGCTCAATTAAACATTTCTATCCAGGAGAGCGTAAGCCTGTGTGAGATTGTCGCGGCTCAAGCGAGTTATAGTCGAGAGTCTATGGCGGTTAAGGTTCCAATAATCGGCAGTTTCTACGATGTCGCCTCGAAGAGCTACAATAGCTATACGGCAGGAAACATCATACGGCTGACTGGCGACAACCTAAAGTTCAACCCCGAACAACAGGATGAGGGGGTTTTTGTCCACGCCAGTGTTCCCACTTTGCGGCTAAGTAGCTACTCAGTGATCAATAATAAGCAGATAGATGGGCTTATGCCTACTGAGGCGAGTGGCAATCTGACCGTGATTGTGCGGGCGCGTTACACGCCAGATGGGAGCCTGCGCGAGAGCATTTATCAGCATCTGGTCAGCCCAGTGAGCTAGATGACTCAGGCAGCTTCGATTCCGCAGGCAGGCAGCGTCGACTCCGCAGGCAGGCAGTTTCGATTCCGCAGGCAGGCAGCGTCGACTCCGCAGGCAGGCAGTTTCGATTCCGCAGGCAGGCAGTTTCGATTCCGCAGGCAGGCAG
>Ga0316611_1000202_pt1 | contig 23100 bp, 15 predicted proteins | sample MIS2016202_MG_FD_207675 | JGI IMG/M metagenome (GOLD analysis project Ga0316611, IMG submission 207675) | Microbial mat bacterial communities from Middle Island sinkhole, Lake Huron, Michigan, United States - MIS.2016.202 | ecosystem: Environmental > Aquatic > Freshwater > Lake > Sediment... | reverse complement strand
ACTAGGGTAGTTGAAAACAGAATAAAAAGTGAAAAAAGGAAAATTTGCTTGTACATTTTTGTGTAATTTATTATAATGAATTTAAACCAACGCAGTAATACTAAAATTATCATTTTTTTTAGTATTCCAATATTATTTACTCGTTAATAGGTGTTATTTTATAGCCCTCTTTCCTCAACAAATTCAAAACACCTAAAGTTCCCCCTAGATGTCCTGCTCCCACGGCTATAAAACATGAATTTATCGAAATATTTTTTTTAATTAACGGTATCCAATTGTGGTTTCTTGTGGTAATTAATTCTTTTTCAAAAAGTTCAAAATCTGAACTTTTTTTCATCATTAAAAACAAACTATCCACATCTTTTTTAAGATACATATCCAGTAATTGGTAATACTCTTTCAACGAAGATTTGTAGTTGGATTCCAAATTTGTAGCAAACAACAACATTTGCTCATTCATTGGAATATTGTTTAAAACTGATAACTGAAATTCGAATGTTTCCAAAGGCACAAAATTCATCTTCTGTTTTTTAGCAATTTTATTGAGTTTTACTTCGTATGTTTCTGTTTTTACTCCATTGTGTTTCATCTCTTCCATGAATATTGCAGAGGCAAAAAACACAGGTTTGAATCGTATGTATTTATCTAGTTTAGATTCGCTCAATTGCATGGTATCCAGATAATAGGATCTAAACTCTTGATATTGATTTTCGGTCATGAAATCTTTGAGTGTTTTTCCGTTTTCCAGTATCATTTTTTGAACCATTTCTATTTGGCTTTTGATGGGGATATTTAAATCCATTTCCAATACCAACGTGTTGCAAGATTTCACTATTTTTTCCCAACTGGCGGGAAAGTAATATTTGTTTTTGGGTATCAAATGTATCGTTCCAAAAATATAACTTTTTTGTTTCAAACCGTTTCCGGAAATTTCGAATAAAATGCCGTTGTTTTCTTGTGCCAATGAAAAATGTTGAACTACAAACAACGAAACAAATCCGAGTATAAAATGTTTAAATATTTTGGTCATAAATATATAAGATTACATGCGTAAGAACAAACAACAATATCAATCAATCCACTCAATTTTTCGACCGGCAGCAGAATACTTGCCTATATCCAAATGAGTACTCCAACTTACTTCAATTCTATGTGGGGAAAGCCCTATGGTCTTCAAGTCCATGTACTCGTAGTGCAAATTGAATGAAGAAAATTTCCCTTCAAAATACAAACCAATTTGAGGTAAGGTTAAAATCAAAAAATCCGGTCTTGTAGCTACTCCCGAATATTTACCGGAAACAAAAGCTTCTTTTATTCCAACATAACAACCTATTTTCAACAAATCATCTTTCGAAAACTCAAATTTCTTACGTGCAGCTATATAAAACAAGTGCTTTTTTTCTCGATATTGATAAAATTCATTGCTGTTAATTTCATCTAATACGAATTTTTTGTAAGGACGTACTTGAAAACCTAAAGAAAATGCAGTATTGTATCGTGCCTCATTCACTCCCAAATCCACGCCCCAAAAAATATCTTTTGGGTTGAAATTCAGTGTTTGACCTAAAAAAAATTGACTTATGTAAGGCGAAATAAGTGTTGTTGCTCCGTTTTTTTTCAAAGAATCATGAAGTTGGTTGCAATTAGACATTTGCGACAATCCCAATACATTGAGCGACCCTGTTACTTTGTGATTAACATCGGCACCGTTTTGTATTAAGTAATTACACATTTCAACTTTGCAATTTTGTACTGCAACAGTAAGCGGAGTAATGTTTTTTTTGCTTATTGCGTTGATTTTTGCTTTGTTTGCCAACAAAATTTCAGCTACCTTAATATATCCTTTTTGTGCAGCATAGTGTAGTGGTGTAAAACCTTGATTATCAATGTATTCAGTATTTAATCCGTATTCCAAAAGTAACCTTATCATGGCAGTATCTCCACGATATGCCGCTATGTGCATCACAGTGTTTCCTTTACTGTCGGTTGAGGTTGGGATAGCTTTGTAATAGAGCAACATATCGGTAATGTCTAAATCACCATTGGAACAGGCGTACAATAGAGAATTTATTCCGTTTATATCCAATGCTTCTATTTCAGATTTATGTTTAATCAAAAAATCTGCAACTTGCAAATGACCGGATTTTACTGCTGCCATCAATGCTGTTATCCCATTATCTGGCGACATATTTACATCTGCACCCTTTTCTACCAACACTTCTACTACATCTAAATAACCCTTGTCGGCGGCAAACATCAGTGGAGTTACACCCTCATAGTTTTGGGTGTTCACATCTGCCCCTCTGCGTATGAGCGAGAGTACCTCTTTTACATTACCACTATCTGCTGCCATCAACAAGTTGTCATCTACTCCTTGCGAAAATGCAAAAAAAGTGTTTGAAAATAAAATAAATAATACAATATATTTGGTCATATAGATTCGGTTTGTTAAAATTTATATTTTAAAACAATGATATTTTACCGGTTTGTGTTTAGGTAGTTCAATAATACATTGTTTTTTCAATTCATTTTTTAATCACACATTTTCATTGTTATTTATTGTTTCAAATGATAATCAAATAAATCAACAATAGTATTAAAACAACAACAAAAACCATGATGGCAGATACAAAAATTTTATTGTTAAACAATCTGTCCCAAAAAGAAAGATCTTCTAAGTGGTCGTCGTTAGATTCAGAAATAGTTTGGTTTTGAGCGTGCGAAACATCTAGATTTTCAATACTTCCGTCTGTTTTTAATTTCATTTTCTGTGTCAGAGCTTCATCTGTAAATAGTCCGTTGGGGTATTTAGAAATGTAATTATCATATTCTGTAATCGTGTTTTTCCCCTCAGTTTTTTTCCAAAATTTAACTTCGTCTTCATGTAGTACAAAATTTTTAAGTTGTTTTTCGGCTTCAGAAATATATATGCTTTTGGGAAACTGATTTATAAAATAAGTGAGCGCGGCTAAAGTATTGTCTTTTACAGCTTTGTCCCATTCAACATCCTCCGATAATTTTTTTATTTTGACCTCAGCTTCTTGTGCGTGATTTCCGTTAGGATAATTGTTTAAGTATTGATTATACGCCCATTGATTACCTTCATCGTTCATGTTTTTCCAATACAATTCTTCGTTCAAAAATTTGATACGTTGCATGGCTTCTTTTTCGAATTTTGATTGTGGGTATATCCTTAAAAAATTGTCGTAATCCTTAATATTATCGTCCTTTGTTGTTTGTAACCAAAGCGAATCTTCGTTTTCTTTGCGAAAAAATACATATTGTCCACCATCGTTCCCTGTATTGATAATCGGATTGTACTGTGCTTCGACTTCATATTTGGTCTCTATTTCTGAATTAATTTTGCCGGAAATTTCCATCGTACAGATGTAATATTTTTCAGTATTATTCAGATAATCAATCAAATGTTCTGCAATTTTCCCGGGAATAATATTGGGATACAAGCTCAAATCGTAACCTGCACTCCAACCATACCTGGATGAGCGAAGATAAGAATCATAAGCAAAACAACTAAGTCCACGCGAAAGAGTGTGTATGTACAACGAATTGATAATGATTGATTCGGATATAACTAAAACATGTTTCAACGGAAAAGGCTTAACATTGGATTGAAAAAAATGCAAATGTTCTAACAATGTTTCTGCTTTGCTACTATCTGATTCGTACAGAGCCCAATAGGATTGATCGTTTTCTTGATTGACCAATCCATGTCCATAAAAATAGATAATCAAACTATCTTCGTCGGGATGGAGGGTCTTTTGCAAATGTTTTAGGGTTTCATATATTTTGCTTTTGGTAGCGTCTTGGTTGTACAGCTTGGTAAAATCGGTGGGTTTGAATATAAATTTTTTGGCCAATACCTCTGCCAATCGCTCACAGGTATTCACCGCACTATTCAGTTTAGGAAGGTATTGATAATCATCTATTCCAATGAATAACACATGATTATTTCCATCTGGTCTGAACGTTTCGTCTGGTGTTGCGTTGTGTAGCGAAATAATTTCCACTTGATATTTTTTTACAGTTTGATAGGTTACAAAAATAAATGAAATTTCAGATTTAAAAAACATTTTTTTCTTTGAGTAATAATAAAAATTTCAAAAGGCATAAAATTTTCTTATTCTAATTTCGTTTATCTTTTATTAACATTAAAACAATAATTTTATGAAAAAGTTAGTATTTAATTTAAAAACCCATGCACTTGTTGCAATTTTCGCTACCACACTATTGATGGGTTGCCAAAAAGATGAAGAAAAAGCTGTAAAACCCAACCAGCCACCACAACAATCTATGGCAGCAGATTTTTCGGCATTTTCGACTACAAAATCAGGAAATGGAAATCAAACAACGCTAAATTATACTTTTTCTGCCATCACTGTAGGTGTTTGGAATGCAATTTTAGCAGTTACATTGGCAGTACCTGTTGCTGCATTCAAAGAATCGTTTAATCACGAGGCAGTTTATCAAAAAGACGGAGCCTGGCAGTGGCAATACTCAGTACCTGTTGGATTGGTAAATTATACTGCAAAACTATCAGGTCAAATAGTGAGTACCAATGTAAATTGGACAATGAAACTTTCACAATCCGGTGGTTTTCAAGATTTTGTATGGTTTACTGGAGTTTCCAAACTCGATGCGTCTTCGGGGAGTTGGGTTTTGTACAAAAGCCCGGTAGAGAATACTCCTTTTGTAAATATAGATTGGAGCAAAGATGCAAACGGTATCGTTAATGCTAAATATACAAATGTGTTACCTAATAGTATTGACAATGGTTCGTATATTTCGTATGGTGCTATCAACGAAGGAAGTTACAACACATTTTACGATGTTTTTGTGAAAAAGGAAAACAATCTTTTCAAAATATTGTACAACAGTACCACTAAAGATGGAAGATGTCAAAATGAAAAAATTTATAAAGACCTCAATTGGCACTGTTGGGATGGCACAAAATCCGATGTAACTTGCGGAAATTAAGTAGTTTGAACAAGTCTTAGGAATCAAGAATTTGTGTCTTATACAAAAAAAAGAAATCACTTGAAATAAAGAAAACAAAAAAATGTTTATATTTGTTTCAATAATTGGAGGGCTTTTTTGAGAATATGGCCTTAAACGAAAGTATTGTATAAGATTGTAAATCAGACACTCATGGCAAATTTAATGACAAACTATTTGGGATTGAAGTTGAAAAATCCGGTAATAGTAGGAAGTTGTGGGCTTACCAACTCACTCAAACATCTCAAAGAAATGGAAGATGCCGGTGCTGGTGCAGTGGTATTAAAATCAATTTTTGAAGAACAAATTATGCTCAATGCCGAAGAATTTTTGAAATCTTCGAACCCAAATGCGTCTTTGTTCAAGCAATCATTTCAAGATTCTGTAAAAGAGCGATATCAGGATTATGATTTGGCGTTTGATTACATTCAGGATTATGCAAAACAAACCAGTTTGGAAAATTATCTGAATTTTGTACGTGCCGCTAAATCAGCATTAAAAATTCCAGTTATTGCCAGTATCAATTGCATTTCGGGGTACGATTGGGAGTTTTTCGCTAAAAGAATACAAGAGAGTGGAGCTGATGCGATAGAGCTTAACGTATTTTTGTTACCTTCCGATTTATCCCATACACCTGAATATCTGGAAGATACTTATATAAAAATAGCAACTGAAGTAAAGAAGTTCGTTACCATTCCGGTTGCTTTAAAAATAGGTTACTTTTTTACAAATCTAATACGTACCATACAACACATATCGGATACAGGTGTTGAAGGATTGGTGTTGTTTAATCGTCCGTACAATCCTGATATAGACATCAATACACTTCAATTTGTAACCAAAAATATTCACAGTAGTCCAAACGAATACGCCAATACGCTTAGATGGATGGGGATATTATCCGGACGTGTTCCTTGCGACTTGTCTGCATCTACGGGAAATCACACTGCAGAATCAGTGATAAAACAAATTTTGGTAGGAGCAGCATCGGTGCAATTGGTTTCGGCGGTTTACGAAAAAGGAATTCCTTATATTACTCAGATAATCAATGAATTATCAACTTGGATGGATAAACATGGATTTCTTGAAATTAAAGACTTCAAAGGGTTGATGTCCCAAAACAAAGTTCACAATCCTGCTGCTTTCGAGCGTGTACAGTTTATGCGACACTACGCAGGAATTGAATAATTATTTTTTGAAATAGGTGGAAATTAGCATTTTGCCAAACTCAGTACTCAATATTTGATGATTAGTACTGAGTTTTTTTATTGCCTAAAGTACTCCCCATTTTTAGGACAAAATTACCGAAAAAATAAGGTGGAAAACCACTTCTAAATCTGCCTCAAATTTAATAAAAAAAATGGTAATTGTTTAGGTTTAGCAATTGAACTTGTTGTTTTTGCCATCAAAAACTAGTTCTTCTTTGCCAAATTTGACTTATGTTTTAAAGTATTGATTTATAGACTTTTGCCTACTTATATGCCTTTGTTTCATTTGAGAAATTACATCATCTATACCGTGACATACAAAACCCCCAATTTATCAGTTTCTTTGCGTAGATTCGAATCGTGTCCATACAATCCGTCGGCTACAACAAAAATAAATCTAATACCTAGTTTTGTCTGGTGTTTAATGATTTTCAAAGCTAATTGAGTCTTTGTACGTTGTTCATTAATATTCAGCGGAATTCCTGCTTTTTTGCATTTGGTTGGCTGGTTGAACCAATCTTGTGGAATATACAATTGTATGTCTATCAAGCTATAATAACCATGGGTTGATAATGCACCATAAACAGCAACCTGACAGTTATCTACTTTGCCCAATTGTCCATTGTATTGTCTGCTAACTGCTACACTATGTTTTCCGCTTTTTGTATGTGAACTTTCGTCAATTACCAAATATACAGTTTGAAAATCTACAAACAGTTTGTTTGTATCTTTTACCACCCTATCAAAACCGCACTTGGCATCCCAAGGCGATTCGCTTATGAAGTGATGAATTTTATGATATTCACTTTGGGCTACTTTTTCTACCAATTTTTCCATATTTCGCTTATCGGATTGAAACAGTCCACAAATATACTGTTGTGCATGGAAAAAATTATTGGATGTTAAAGTCTTGAATACTTGGCTGTTGGAATACATATATTTTCCTGTAGAACTCGTTGACCGGATACTGTATTTGTTCATGGTCTATATAATAGTGGATTATTTCATTAACAAAACTTTTTTTAATTAATACATCACAAATCCAAAACTATTTCATTGAATGACAAAATTAGATATCACAATTTTTGTTTCTTTATTTGGCAAAGCAGAATTAAGTGCTAATATTTTTTTAATTTTCGAATAAAAAAGTTATCTTTGTGTTTTTAACAAACAAGAAAATTTGCTCAATAAAAAAAACAAATAGGTTGTTTCTGTGATAATCTTAATATCAGATACTTATGAAACTTAAAAACAGCTAGAAACTATTCGCCCTTGCGGGATTTTTTTGAACAAATTAGCAAGAAAAATAATTTTTACAATTTAATTTTCAAATTGATTTTCAACTGTTTTTGGTTTTATCTTTTTGATTACTGATTTGCTGAAAAAAACTACGAAATTTTTTTTAAAAATAAACTTTTTGATTTGGGAAAAATTATTTTGTAATATTGAATCAAAAATCCACATTTCTAAAGTTTTTTTTAAAAAAGTTTAACCAATATTCTTTTTAATATTTACATGTTCGTTATAATGCTAGAGAGTTCTAATAATTTTATAAAAATTTTGCTTTTTGACGATGCTTTTACGCACACTTCACAAGCACAACAACTCACAAATGTTTTGAAAAAGGCAGGTATGCAAGTTTTTGTAAATGAACAGTTGTCCACTAGTGAGGATTCATGGAAAGAGAAATTTTATCTAAATATTGAATTAACGGATTGTGCAGTATTAATATTAGGCAATATTTATAAACAAAATACAAATTTTGACAAAGAAATTTCGTATTCAGAATACCAATTCAAAGAAATTCAAAACTATCTAAAGAAAACAAGCAAAAAATATAAGATATTTATTTGGCAACCGATTGTAGAAAAAAAAACGATAGACAGAAAACAAGAAAATTTTGTAACTTCTATAAAAAATTCAGCTTTACACGATGTTACAATATCATTTCAAGAATCACCAATCTTATTGGCAGAGGATATTTTGCTGATAATGAATTCCGAATATTCGCAACATGTAAAAAGTAAACTAACAGAAATATTTTTTATTTACAACGAATTGGACGAAGACATAGCCAAAGATATTTTGGAGCTTTTGGACGATGTGGTAAAAATAGAAAAGTTGTGCATTTCCCAAAATTCGAACCAAAACCATACCAATTTTATTGAAGACCAATTTAAACATGCAAAAATGTCTGTGGTTTTTTTTAAATATACTGCAGATTGGGCCATTCCGTTTGTTCAACAGTTTTGGAAATTAACGGGCGGATTGTCGTCAAATTCCCAGATTTTATTGGTTGGCGAAAAATCCATTATTTATAACCAAAATAAAACATTTGCAGTACCGAATGTAAAAACGTTGATAATTTCAGAAGACATGATACCTTTGGAAATTAAAATTGAATTTGATAAATTATCTGTGAAATAAAGTTATGAATAATCGAATCTGTCCATATCCTGGTTTGCGACCATTTACGGTTGAAGAATCTTATTTTTTCAAAGGAAGAGATTTGAATATTCGCCAGATAATCGCCAAACTTGAAAGCAACAAAATATTGATATTAACAGGAGCCTCTGGAGATGGAAAATCTTCATTGGTATATGCAGGTGTTATTCCCAATGCAAGAGCCGGTTTTTTCAAAGCAAAATACAATCGTTGGTTATTTGTAGATTTTCGTCCCGAACGCTCACCACTTGAGAACTTATCAAAATCGTTGTCCAATACTTTAAATACGAATTATACTGATACCCTAAAAGAGTTGAGTTTTGGGTTTTCTTCCCTTGTAGATATCTATAAATCAAGTAGTTATTATATCAACGAAAATGATTCTCAATGGGAAACTGCTACTCTTCAAGAAAAAAAGAAGTTGAACATGGGAGCAGCCAATTTATTTATTTTAGCTGACCAGTTTGAAGAGTTTTTCACGAATTCCGAAAATTATACTAACGATAAAACTTCAGTCGATGCATACACAACAGTAAATTTATTGTTGGAAACTGCAAAAATTGCCTTGAAAGAAAACCTTCCAATCTATATAATTTGTACATTGCGATCCGATTTTATAAGCCAGTGTATTGCATTTCGCGGTTTACCTGAAACCATCGGGTTTAGTCAATTTTTTGTTCCTCGTTTGAATCGCAAGGAATTGCAACAGGTGATTGAAGAACCAGCTTTGATGTCCGGAGGGAAAGTTTCTAAACGGTTGAAGGAAGTATTAATCAACGAGTTGCATGAAGGTTTCGATCAATTACCTATATTGCAGCATACATTGAAACAAATATGGGAAATAGCAACAAACGGGCAAGATGAATTGGATCTTATCCACTTGACCAAAGTTGGTGGTATGCATAGAAAATTTTTGACCGAATCGGATCAAATTATTGTTAATAAATGGGAAGAAGATATCAGTGAATTACAATTAAAATACTTAGAAAATCCGGATTCAAGCAATGTATTGAATGCTCATGCCAATTATTTGTACGAAATTGCTTATGATTATTTTTTAAAAAAATCAAATTGGACATCCGCTAATCTAAACTCTACAGATGCGAAAACAATTATAAAAATATCATTTCAATGCTTAACCAAAATAGACAATGGTAGAGCAGTACGAAATCGTGCTAATTTGCAAGAAATTGTGAACATTATTAACATTGAAAATATCAATGTTGATGTAGTTTGTGGTGTACTCAATATTTATAGAAATCAACAAAATACTTTACTAAGACCATTTATAGTAGAGAATGATAAAGGAACAGAAATTTTGGCTTACAATACTGTACTTGATATAACACATGAAGCGTTAATAAGAAATTGGAAATTGTTGAAAATTTGGAACGAAGAAGAGAATCAGAATATTACAAATTTCAATGAATTTTATATACAAATCAATCGTTGGATTGAAAACAAAAAATCTAATCATTACTTACTTCCCAAAGGAACACTTTCATATTTTGAAGATTGGTATCAACGATGCAAACCTAATAAATACTGGCTTACAAAATACAATAATTCAAATTTTACTTATCAAGAGAAAATTGGAATATCCGAAAAATTGGTTGCAGATATTAAGGAGTTTTTGGAAAAAAGTCGAAAACTTATTGTAGAAACTGAAAAAGCAAAAATAAGAAGACGAAATATTTTGCTACTGATAGCTATAACTGTAATCGTTACACTCTCGGGTTTTTCCTACTGGGCAATGCAGGAAAAGAAAAATGCCGACCAACAAAAAAAGTATGCACAAGTACAAAAAGACTCTGCGTTGCTACAACGAAATATTGCACTTACTGCAAACAATGTTGCAGAACAAGAACGAAAAAAAGCAGAAGAAAACAAAGAAAAAGCATTGTTATCCAAACGACAATCGGATAGTGCTAGAATTTTGGCGGAACAACTTAAAATATTAGCCGATGATAAAACAATTTTAGCTAACACTGAAGCAGAAAATGCTAGACGTGAAAAACAAATCGCCAATGAACAACGACAATTTGCCGAAGAACAAAAGCAGTTTGCTGATAAACAAAAAACAAGAGCTGAATCTGCCCGTGATAGTTCCAAAATGTTTACCTATTTAGCAATTTCTCAATCGCTCAGTTTGAAGGCTTTGCAAAAATATGACGATGTTCAAATCAATTATTTACTTGCAAGTATGGCTTTTCATTTCAATAAACAGTTTAAAGGATATGAAAGGGAAGCCGCAATATACAATGCCCTTAGATTTGTGAATACAATTGAAAAATCGCAAGACTTTATCAAAATACTCAATGTCCAGATGACTTCATTTTTTATTGAAAATGATATCTTGAATATTTTTACCAAAAGCGGAGATTTATTAAAAATAGATTTGATAACCAAAGAACAAATTTCAATAAAAAACATCCTTCCCCCATTTATACCTGTAAACGCCTCGTTTTTTTTAACAGACCACCTTGTTATTGTTAATTTAGAGAATAAAGATTTGTATTTAGTAGATACACAAAATTCTAATGCAATAAAATTGCTTGGGCACACTGATTATATTAGAGCCGTTACTATTAGCAATAACCATCAACTTTTTTGTACAGCTGGACGTGATAAAACGGTGAAATTATGGAAATTATCAAATCAAGACATTCAACAAATCTCAAGCTTTGATTTGCCCTCAAGAGTAACTCAAATAACCTTTGGCAGAGACAATTCTACAATTTTCGCTACTACAATTGAAGGAAACCTGAAAAGAATCAATCTATCAGACAATAGTTTGCAAACAATAGAAAATTTCAAATCCGGTATTTTGTCTATGGCAATTTCTTCTGAAAAAAATCTATTGGCATTAGGGCTTGTTAACGGAACAGTAAAACTGTTTGACATAAACAAAAACAAAGTATTCAAGGATTTACAAATAAGTACTACCGGTATTCGCACTTTAGAATTTAGCAATAATTCTAAACTATTGATAACATCAAGCGATGATAAAATTGTAAAAATTATTGATTTGTACAACATAGACAAAAATCCAATGATTATTGAAAATAATCAACAAAAAATAACCTATTTGCATATTTACAAAGACAAAATTTATGCACAAACAATGGAAAATAATATATTATTTTGGGAAACTGAAACCATAAATTACTTTTCAGAAGTAAAAAAATCAATTAGCAGAAATTTTACAAATGAAGAGTGGAAAATTTTTATCGGTGATAAAATTCCTATCGAGTCCATAAAATAAATTATGAAAATGATACAATAAAGTATGTATATAATTCATAATCAACGTTTAAAAAATAATACATGAAAAATTTGATAATATTTGTTTTCGCATTTTTTACTACAATTTCTTCCTATTCGCAAAGCGATTGTAAAAAGGATTTGAAAGAAGCATTATCGTTGTACGACAAAGGTTTGTTTCAACAAGCGATTGATAAATTATCTGAAAATATTTTAAAATGTGATTTTTCTTCAGATGAACGCCAAGATGCAATCAAAACATTAATAAGTAGTTACATAGAAGTAGATGACTTAGAAAATGCACACATTTGGACTTTAATTTTTTTGCATGAAAACCCAATTTATAAACCGCTGACGATAGATAATTTGTCTTTTGTAAATTCAATAAAAAAATATGACGTAAAAAATAAATTTACGCTTGATTATAGTGTAGGAATCAATCAAATCAAAACAAAAATTGAAAATGTAAATGCTATTTGGGAACAGTTGGATTACAATACAGAGTATGAAACATTTACAGGTTTTCAAACCAATATAGGATTGTCTTGGCATTTTAGCAAATCTTTTTTCTTACAATATGCTGTTGATATTCATAAAATAGGATTTAATCGAAATTTGACAACAGAAGATGGTTTGAAATTGAAATATCGAGAAAATTCGTATCAAATAAAATTTCCATTGTTGGTACATTATAGTTTACTGTCTAATTACAAAATATATCCGTCTTTTTTTATTGGAATTTATTATTCTACATTGTTAACAGCAAAGAGCGAAATCAATTTTTCTGCAATAGAAGAAAGTCTTAATTTTGATATGAAAAATTATAGAAATGCAAATAATTATGGCTATATTTTTGGAGCTGGAATTAACTATGCTTTCAATAGAATGGTACTCAATCTCAATTTTAATTATCTAATGGATTATTATTCTTACACCGATGACATAAAAAAATATAAAACCGGGAGATTGTTTTGGGAATATTTATATGTTGATAACAAATTTAGCATTCACTATTTGAATATTAATTTGGGGTTATCGTATCGTTTGAGTTACAAAATCAAATCAAAATACTAAAGAATAACAACGAAAATGAAATCAAAAACTATAATTATCACTACACTGATTTTGATATCCATGTCGTGCCAAAAAAAAGACGATATTGCCGATTTGAACGGAATTCAAAATTACAAAGTTTTCGGTGACGAACTGAAATGCAAACCAATTCAACAAAATAATACGTTTATATTTGCGGTTATGATAGATTCTGCTTATTACATAACTAAAATTGATGAATACGGACAAAAAACAACGTTATTCGCATTAAAAGACTTTTTCCCGCCCAACTACATAGACCAAAGTATGAAAAACCTATCTGTTTTCAATGGAACTGAATCAAAGTTTTTTGCAGTATTTACATACAACGGATACGCTGAGAATGATACACTAGTATATATCAATGTGATACAATACGATATTTCTGGTTTTATGATGAATAACTCCATTTGCACCTTACAATCGTACAATTCAACTCAAAACGAGTATTTTAAAGTTATATCCAATCAAAGTAATGAACTTATAGTCATGAGTTCATCTACCACTACCCCGACCAATCCACCTACGAGTAAACATAAATTTTTATATTTTGACAACACAGGCAAATTTAAAAATTCTTATGACATACAAAACTTTACAGAACAAAATATCATGGAAGCTGGGGTTAACGAAAATGGAAATATATATGTATTTACAATAAGTGGGATAAGTCCGGGAGGCGGAGGTGGTGGAATCATTTTGAAAAAAATGTATATATTTGATAATCAAGCAAATATAGTGAATACAGTTACACTGAATACAAAGGTTGAAAATGTACAAAATATTCTGGTTGAACCCGACCGAATATTAATGACCGGAACCAAAGCACAAATTCAAACATCTGATGATACTTATGTATCGGTAATAGATATGAATGGCGGGATATTATGGGAAACTACCTTTACAAGTTCGTTATCTGTTTTTAATATTTTGAAAACAAGTAACGGTTACTTGTTTTTGGGAACTCCTTTGAATGCAAATATTCGAACGGATTGGACAAATTTCTATAATTTTGATACGAATAATTATCTGTTTTGGCATACCATGAATACTGATAATTTTGCTATCATTGATTCCCCGTACGATTTGAGGGGAGAATTTAGTTCGGTTGGGGTTTGTTGTTTTGTTACTAATAACAATGAATTGTGTATATTGGGAATAAAAAAAAGTTTCAATTCTTTGAATAATATTGTTTATTTAAAAACAACAAAAGGTATTTATTAAACAAAAATTGTTTCACAAAACTAATTTTGTAGTGTTAATATCATTCATTCTCAAACAGTAAAATATCAATTATATCATGGAAATAGTTTTTTCGTCAATCATAATTTCAGTAATTGTTTTTATATCAGTTGTGATAATTTTTTTTTATAGAAAAAAAATAAGCGAGTTTTCTCGTCAAAATCATGAATTTCACAAATTGAAAGTAGAGTATGTAGAAAAAATAAATATACTAAATAACGAAATAAATCGACAAAATTTAGTAATGCAAACCTACCAAAGTCAGTTGTTTGGGAAGAGGGATTCCTTGCAAGAAAATTATTTGCAATTCACAGAACAATCAGATGAAAAAATTACAGAAAAAAATCTAGGTGTTTTGACACAAGAGGTAGATAAATTAGAAATTGAAAAGAAGAAATTTGCAGAAAAAAATAAGAAACTTTGGGAGCAGAGTTTATCTATACACAAGGAAAAAGAGAGAATCGATATTTTGAAAAAAGAAATAGAAACCGAGCATAAAAACGTAACAGATAGCATAAAATATGCCAAAAGAATTCAAACTGCATTGATGCCAATTGATGAATCATTTGAACAAATATTTGAGGAATATTTCATATACTGGCAACCCCTGAATATAGTTTCTGGTGATTTTTATTGGTTACGAAAAATTGAGAATCATATATATTTCATCGTTGCAGATTGTACAGGTCATGGTGTACCGGGCGCATTTATGAGTGCGTTAGGAGTAGCATTTCTAAATGAAATTATCAACAAAAATAAGAATATTTTAGCCAACCAAATATTAGAAGAATTGAGGATATTGGTGAAGTCGACATTAAATACTCAAAATAAACAAACAACAAAAGATGGAATGGATTTGGCTCTATGTGTTATAGACAAAGAATCAAGAAAAATGTCTTTTTCGGGAGCCAACAATCCATTGTATATAATTAGAAATCAAGAACTTATAGAGTTTAAACCCACCAAAAATCCAATAGGTCATTTTATTGTAGAAAAACCATTTGAAAGCATTGATTTTCAATTGGAAAAAGATGATGTTTGCTATTTATTTTCTGATGGTATTACCGACAATTTTGGAGGCGAGAATGGTCGTAAATTTACTCGAAAGAAACTACAAGATTTATTAATAAAAATAAATCAAGAAAATTTAGATTTGAAATCGCAAAAAGAAAGGATTGAAAATGTAGTAAAACTTTGGCTTGGCGACAATTATAAACAAATTGATGATATTTTGATAGTAGGTTTTAAATTTTAAAAAAATGGATAATTGTTTAGTTTATCATTCTACACTTTTAGTCCATAAGTATCGCGAGAACGGAGTGCATAACCAAAGTTCTAACGAACCTTATCGGTAAAATAGTAACTCGTGGAAGCAAACTCAGTATTTTTAATTGGACAATACGAAATCCTAAACTGGCTGAAATTCTAAAAATAGATTTACAGAATTGGAGTTGAACCAAATCTACCAATCACTCGGACAACTTCCTGAATATCAATCTAAAATCAATAATAAATGGGAATTGTATAACCAAATAAAAGACCCAAAGAAAATATTCCATTACGACATTACTAGTACATATCTCGAAAGTATAAAAATGCGTTGGCAAAGCCTAGATACAATAGAGATAAGAAAAAAGGAAAATTACAGAAAACATTAGGTCTAATCACAGATTCAGAGGGGGACATTTAAAGTTTTGAAAGAGTTCAATATAAAAAACAAACAACAATATTCCTACAAAGTTAAAGAAGCGGAGTTGAACAATATAAAAATTGTTGAATACAATATTGGTTACAATACCAATAATTTTAGTTTAACCGAATTTACAGACCAACAAACTAAAATTTTAGATGCATTAAAAATCTCTGAAAAACATATAAGCAACAACCTTTGTGGCTAAAGAGAATGTATTTTTACATATTCATGTTATTGATATTCAACTTTTTGTCATGCTAAGTTCCGTTAAAACCAAAACACTTAAGCTATTGATTGAATTATATAGTTGATTGTCAATTGATTAACAATATTTTTAAATATCAATTTATCTATCTATATTACAACATTTTTTAAACAAATGAATTTATTATTTTCATATTAGAAAATATTCCATTCGTCAACGAAAAATAATATTTCGTGTAAATATTCATACAATTATTCAACCAATCATAACTAGAAATAATTAGTTTTCAATCGATTAAAAAGATAATAATTTGTATTGTTAAATTTTACGATAATTACATCAAAAATATATTTGATTTGTGAATAACTTGCTAAAAATAAGTATATATTTGTGAGCAGTTAAAATAAGGAAAACGGAAAATAAATTACAGTACATTGCTCGATACAAGTAAAAATAGGGATATGCAAATTTCAACGCAAAATTTCGACAGTCAAAACACCGAACAACTCCTTGAGAAAATTCGTTTGTTGGAATTGGAATTAGATGTTTACAAGAAAGACGCGGAAATAAAATCACGTATTTTGGAGCATTTGCCCATTTCTGTTTTTGCCAAAGACGTTAAAAATGAGTATAGATACATCATTTGGAATGCAGAATTGGAAAAAGTATATGGCAAACAAAAAAGTGAAATCATAGGACGAAATGATTACGATTTATTTGACAATAAAAAGGAAGCCGATTATTTTAGGCACTACGATATGTCGGTTATGGAGGGAGGCGTAACGATTGATATTCCGGTAGAAGAACTATCAACACAAAACGGCAAACGAATTGTGCATACCCAAAAAGTACCCTTGTTTTCTAAAAGTGGTGAGCCGGAAATCCTCTTTGGTTTTTTGGTAGATATCACTGAACAGGTAGAAATGAAAATGTCTTACAACGAAAGAGGTGAACTTTTTAAAACCATTATGGATTTTTTGCCTGTAATTGTGTCGATTTTGAATCCCGATTTTACATTGAAATATATATCACCTTCCGCTGTTCAACTACTTGGATTTACAATAGAGGAATTGAACCAACATACGTTAGACAACATTCATGTTGACGATAAAACTACGGTGATGCTGAATTACAAAAACGTATTGCAGGATTTTAGTAGAAATGTACACAAAATGCAATATCGTTATCAGCATAAAGATGGAAAATTCTTATGGTTCGAAACTATTAGTATCAACATGATGCAGAATCCTTATATCAAAGGAATACTGACGATAACATCTGATATTACACAACGAAAAATAGTTGAACAGAAAATTTATAATTCTGAAGCCCAACTTAACGCCATGTTCAATAGCAGCAATCAGTCCTATTATTTTCTGAATACTGACTTTATGGTGTTGAAATTCAACAAAAAAGCCTCTTTGACTTTTTCTTTGGCTATGGACTTTGATATAGTGTTGGGAGCCTATTTTCCGGAGATTTTTGGTGGCAAATATGCTGAGATTTTGCACAACAATTGCATCAGAGCTTTGGAGGGTGAAACCATACAATACGAATCTCCTTTTAAATATCCAAACGGGATAGAAGTTTGGTACGAACACACGTTTATGCCAGTTTTCGATAGCGTAGAAAACATTATTGGAATAACTTATGTTAATTTGGACATTACATCAAAAAGAAATTCTGAAAATAAGATAAAAATTAGTGAGGAAAAATATAAAAATTTATTTCAAAAGATGACCAACGGTTTTGTTACTTTGGAATATGAAAATTCATCTGAAAATTTTAAAATCATTGAAATCAATCCCGAATTTAGTAAATATTTGCAAAATGAAATAAAAAAAGATGAGATTTTTTATCTAAAGAATATATTTTCTGAATTGAACGATGTATTGATTTTGGAAAAAAAAGAAATGTCGGAGCATTTCAAATCACTCACATTAGAATTGAAATCAAATTATTTGAATAAAACTTTTTCGGTATATGCTTATTCTACAGGTGTTAATGTAGCTGTAATGTTGACTGATATTTCCGCCCAAATCAATGCCAACGAAAAATTGGAATACGTAGAGCAATTGTTTATCGATCTTGTGGATTCTGCCCCTTTGGGAACACATGTTTACGAGTTGTCAGACAACGGAAATTTGATTTTTTCGGGTTACAATACCATAGCAGACAAAGTACTGGGGATTGACCATAGTTTGCTGATAGGCAAGAAAATATTGGAGGCTTTCCCAGGGTTGGAATCTAGTAACATACCTGAAATTTATAAAAATATAGCACAAAGTGGAGGCACTTATCACCTTGATCAAATAGCGTATGACGATAATAGTGTAGTTGGGGCATTCGACATCAATGCATTTCAAACATCAAAGAACAAAGTGGCTGTATTTTTTATGGATATTACCGAGAGAATAAAAGCCGAAGAAAAGATGAAGCTATTGAATGAACGATTGGTATTGGCGAAAAAAACTGCAAAAATTGGAGTTTGGGATATCGATATTGTCAAAGGAGTAATATTTTGGGACGATGATATGCGGCTTTTGCATGGCATACACAACAAAAGTACGAATATCACAAGAGAATTTTGGATGAGTTTTGTACACCACGAAGATTTGCAAGGAGTATTAGATTTTGTAGATAAGGCGTTGTTGGGTGTGATTCCGTTTGAAATTCAGTTTAGAATCATAGATACACTAAATCGAACCAGATATTTAAAGATTCATTCCACGTTGGTAAACAATACTCAGGGACAATTGATTAGAATAATTGGGTTGTGTATCGATGAAACAATGCAAATGCAATCTCAAAAGATAATTTACAATCAACTCTCAGAATTGGAACTCAAAAATACGGAAATGGAACAGTTTGCCTATACTGTTTCTCATGATTTACGAAGCCCACTGATAACGATCAAGGGTTTTTTGGAATATATATTGGAAGATGCAAAAAATGGAAATATCACACGACTTTCGGGCGATTTGAAAAGGATAGAAGCAGCATCGGATAAGATGATGGAACTGTTGGAAGATTTGTTGGAATTGTCGAGAATTGGAAGGATAACCAATCCCTACATTGAGTTTGATTTCAATGATTTGGTAAAAGAAGTTGTAGAATTGATGCACGGACCATCGTTGCTTCAAAATATTGAATATGAGATAGATAACACAATGCTCATGGTGTTTGGTGATAGATTTAGATGGCGAGAAGTATTGCAAAATCTAATTGAAAATGCCATAAAATTTATAGGAAAACAAACAAAACCTAAGATAAAAATGGCTTGGGATATGGAGCAAAAAATGTATTCCATTTCGGACAATGGTATCGGAATTGAACCAAAGTATCACGATCGCATATTTGGACTGTTCGACAAGTTGGATAGTCATACTTCAGGAACGGGAATAGGTCTGGCAATCGTAAAAAAAATATTAAATCATCACAATTGCAAAATTGAAGTAGAATCTATCGGGGAAAATTGTGGAACAACATTTCGCTTTACGCTTCCCTTCACCAATACGATATGAAATGGAAAAAGAAGTAACGATAATTTTGATTGAGGACAATCCCGATCATGCAGAATTGATTCGCAGATGTATAAACTTGACAAAAAGAAATATATCTTTGCAGGTTATTAGCAACGGAGAAGAAGCTATTCTGTATTTCGAAAAGTATAGAACTTTTGATTTTGAATTACAAGATAAACCGGTCTTGATATTTTTGGACTTACGGTTACCTAAAGTAGATGGAATGGAAATTTTGAAAATGTTGAAAAGTGACACCAAACTTTCTACGTTACCGGTGATTGTATTGACATCGTCCAACAACGAAAATGATTTTAATAAGGTAAGTCACTATAATGCAGAAAGTTATTTGTTGAAACCTATTGATTGTATGAAAATTATTACTATTGTTCAACAGTTTTATCCGGACAATCATATTGAACGAGTATGAAAAGAATATTGATTTTGGAAGACGATGATTCACAAAAAGAGATAATTCGGAGATCTTTTGATAATAAGAATTATGAATTTGAAGTAATTTTCGCTAAATCGCTTCAAGAGTGTAAGGGATTATTAAAAACAGGTTGGTTCGATCTCATTTTTGTAGATTGGCTACTTCCCGATGGCAATGGTATGGAGGTATTTACTTTTCCGGAGGTAAAATACAAGATTCCGGTAATAGTGATGACCAGTTACGGCAACGAAAGTACGGCAGTACAGGCAATGAAATCCGGTGCGTTAGATTATGTGCTAAAAAACAATAGGTTCTTTACCGATATATCTATCAATACACTCAAATGGTTGAGAGATTGGGAAGTAAAAATATCCGAAAGAAACTATTTTTTGGATATTCATAGAAATGAAGAGCGTTATCGAGTATTGATAGAGAAAGCGGATTCAGGCTTTTGTATTATCAACAACAGTGAATATGTTTTAGATTGGAATCAATCGTTGGAATCAATGACCGGTTATTCTTTTTCTGATGTAGAAAAGATGAAAATTAGTGATTTGTTTGATGTTCTTTTGGTCAAAAACAGCGAACATAAGGAAGATTCGTTGATGTATTTAGAAATTAAAAGAATATTTTCTGATGCTTCGTTGCCCTCAATTCGTATTGAAAATGAAATTGTAAGAAAAGATGGAAAAATAGCTCTTCTCTCTATTCAAATATATGCTATTGTTACTACTCAAGGAGTATTGGTTGGTTTAAATTGTTTTGAAAAGGAAAGAACAGAACCAAAAAAATCGGAACTCGATTTGCTTTTCAATACATTGGATATGATTTCCGATCCCGTATTGATTTCCGACAGCAAAGGAGTTGTGTTGTTTGCAAATAAAATATTGTACAATCATTTCAACCTCGTGAATCGCAGTTTGGTAAATTGCAATTTTCAATCAATTTTTGAAGAATCAAAAGGTGGTTCGATACCTATGATTAACCATTTCGAAGATGATAAATACGAAAATTTTGATTTGAAAATAAAAAGCCAAATCACCAACAATTTGCAAGTTCATGTATTGGGTAATATATTGAAAATCAATAATTTGAAATATATTTTGTGGGAAATTCATGACGTTTCGGAACAAGTAAGACTAATCAACGAGTTGACCTTGGCAAAAATAAATGCTGAAAAATCTGATAAATTGAAATCTATATTTATACAAAATATTTCGCATGAAGTACGTACACCACTCAATGCGATAGTTGGTTTTTCGGATTTGTTATCTACATACGAATTGAATCCCCCTAAACGTAAAGAGTATTTGAAAAATATTCAAGAAAAAAGTTTTGAGCTTTTGGAAATAATCAACAAAATTCTGGATATAAGTGCATTACAATCCGGAAATCTACAAACAAAAGAATTACCAACTTCACTTGGTCAATTTTTTGAGGAATTGAAAAACAATATTTGCCATAGAAAACAACAATTGCAAAAGGAAAGGATATGTGTAAAAACAAAAATTCATCTTTCGCTCAATCAACTTTATGTAAACATAGATTCGGTAAGACTTCACCAAGTGTTGTATCATTTGATTGACAATTCATTGAAATACACCAACACAGGATTTATTGACATCTTTTGTTCGCTAAATAATGACAAAAAATTGCTTTTTGAGATTACAGATACCGGAGTAGGAATAGAACCGGAACAAATGCCACATATTTTTGACATATTCAGGCAAGGAAACGAAACAATGTCACGAGAATTTGGAGGAACCGGACTAGGACTAACACTTGTAAAATCTATTGTGCAAATGCTAGGAGGCGAAATTTGGGTGGAATCAGAGGTAAACAAAGGATCTACTTTTTATTTTACTGTACCCTACAATCCGGCAGAAATTTCAACGAAATTTGAAATGAAAATTCCGGATAAGTGGGAAGTATTGAAAGAAAAATTAATATTGGTAGTGGAAGACGATAGTATAAATTATTTGTTTTTCGAAGAATTGTTTCAAAACTATCAAGCAAATACCATTCATGCTCCAAACGGTCTAACGGCTGTGAAACTATGTATGGAAAATCCGATAGACATTGTGTTGATGGACATGCAACTTCCTGATTTGAATGGAAATAAAATCACTGAAATCATAAAAAAATACAAGAAAAATATTCCTGTGATAGCACAAACTGCGTTTGCTTCGGAAGAGGATAGACGCAAAGCAACAATGGCGGGTTGCGACATATTTATGACTAAGCCAATAAACAAAGGTCAATTGTTGGACAACATGGTTAAATTATTATTAAATAACGGAAAATTAATTTGATGAATAACAATATATTAAATTCAAAATTTATTCTTGAGGAAGTTGCATCGTTGCGAAACGAATTGAAAGAAAAAAATCTGATTCTCAATACGATTATGGAGTCCGAGGCTTCTATGCATTGGGATTACAAAATTGATGATGATTTTTTGATGTTTCAATGGGCTATTTCCGGATTGTTAGGAGTAAACAAATCTGATTTTGTTTACAATCCCGATAATTTGTTTCCGGATTCGTTGTTACCCGAGTTTAAAATAAAATCGGAGTTATCTTTTCGTCAATTTTTGAAGGATACAAAAAAAACAATTGAATTTGAGTTACCGTTTTTTCATACCCATGGAACGATAACTTGGATAAAAACAACAGGAACAGTTGTAAGTAGAAATGCTAATAATGAAGTAACAAGAATAATCGGTTCTCACAAAAAAATATTGAAACACGAAGAGAATATAGAAATAACCAACAAACAAGAATATAAATATAGAAATCTCATCGATAGTTTACAACTGGGATATTACCGTACATCACCTGAGGGCGAGGTACTTATGGCAAATAATTACTTGTTGAAAATGTTGAAATTCGACAATTTGGAGGATTTGAGAATGAATTTGCCTAACGTATCCTCGGGATATGTAAACAGCTCGGAACGAAACAATTTTACGTATGCAATGTATG
>Ga0316611_1000201_pt1 | contig 23258 bp, 29 predicted proteins | sample MIS2016202_MG_FD_207675 | JGI IMG/M metagenome (GOLD analysis project Ga0316611, IMG submission 207675) | Microbial mat bacterial communities from Middle Island sinkhole, Lake Huron, Michigan, United States - MIS.2016.202 | ecosystem: Environmental > Aquatic > Freshwater > Lake > Sediment... | reverse complement strand
GAAGGTTTTTATAGCATCTCCTTGTTTTTCCCCATGATTGATTAAAGAACCAACACCTCGAGGAACTCTATTTTGAAAATCTGGAACTCTAAATTTAGTTGCTCCATCTGATCCATACGTAGTTCCAATTCTAGCATATAATTCTGGATATTGCGTATTAAGATAAGCGGCGCCATTACACAATAAAGAGTTGCCTTGCTGAACTCCAAAATACATTAGCCCTATTTGCCTAGTAGTACTAATATTTAAAGCTCTAAATACTGAGCCATCATAAAAAGCATCAATTAAAGTATTGGGAGCCATATCACCAGCATTTAGTTGTGATCCTTCCTTGCTAACAAATGGCTTAATATCAAAATCCCCTACTTTAATTGTAACTGCGCCTGTGGTTACATGATTATTAATGAAACTTAGTCTAAAGCCTTTTTGCAATATTGTTTGCAAGCTTATACTAGGATAAGTCGAAGCTAATATTTTTGAATTCGGCTCACTGCTTAATGTAACATCTTCATAGGCAGACATATAGGACACTAGAGATTGTATTGCTCTACTAAGTACTGTATTGTCCGTATCCTCAAAAGAGGCAGGAGCTATACTTGAAAAGGGAACCCCTACTTGACCTGCAATTTTATTTAATGCTTTAGCAAGGGAGTTGAATTCTTGTGCATTCATAAAATTTGTTGCTTCGTCACCCGTACCTTGTGAATTAGCTTTTATTTGATATTGCCTCATTATTAATCCTTAATCCAATATTTCTACTATATAAGTTGCAGTAGCTGGTAAGATTTTATCTAGATATCTTTCTATTTGCAACTTTATCTTTTCTCCTTCTATGGCACTTCCACCTATCAACTCAAGTGGCAATACTGCTTCCAAAGCTTTATTGTCAAGCGCCGTACTCTTTCTACTTATGGCACAAGCAAAATGATTGTTGGCGCTTTGAAAGATTGTTATGTATATACCCAATCGGGATAACGTAGTATATATAGATGATGTGGTATTGCTTTTGGGGGCTAGTTTTATCAGCATTTCTCTATAGGGGTTAATATCAAAATAAAACACATTATCAGGTAATCCTAAGAATTTTCTCCAAGAGTTTATAAACTTGTTTTCAAAAATTTTTATATTTTCATCTAGCTGGCTATCATATTTTTCAACAGTAGTCTCTATAGAAGTTAGCAATTTATGCCATTTAAAATTATTAAGATATCTTTTATTAAAAATAATTCCATTAGGTAAATATTTAAAAATATTCTTCATTAATTAATTTCTCCTAAAACAATTAACTCATTACCTTGAGCACTATTAGTCGTAGCGACTATTTCAATATTTATAAGTTTATTATTGTTTATATCAGCTGTATTAGGTAAAAGATAAGTCCGTATTGCTTCAGGGGTAACAGATTGCCCTACTTCAACTTCATTTAAAAAGAAAGCTCCTACAGCTTTTCTGGCTGATAGATTCATCTCTATTGTATTAGGAGTTACATTAATAATTTGTATATCCATCGGCAGTAAAATTACCCCCCCCACAATCATATCATCTCTGCTTATTGTAGCTGGCGCCAGCGTAGATAAATAATTTTTTATTTCATTTATTTCAGATTGATTAGGTAAAATACTAAGTCGATTTTCAAAAAGAGCGTATATAGTGCATTTACCAGTGGCTGGGGTAGCTCTTAATACAAATACTCTTGTCATATTGGGGAAAGAAGACAAAAGCTGTAATTTAATATGATCTGGCGAAAAATAAGCTACATATCCCGCTCTGGCAATTCTCCAGCGTTTTTTTAATCTTACATCACTCTCTAAATCTTGCCCCCCCGTTATACCTTGTGGAGATACATATAAATTAGGCAATACATTATCAAATAAGTTTGACAATTCTCCTTGGGTATTCCCCTCTAAATTTTGGTTTTCTCCTTCTTCTACAGAGGATATGCTAATGATTCCTATTAATGTGTTAAAGGTTATGGGGTAATCACCTGAAGGGATACTTCCTTCAAAAGAAAAGCTAAATGTAGTTTCATTGCAATTTGAAATCGTTACTTCTTGATTTATTATATTGCTAAAATCTACCAATATTTTAATATTATTAGGTAAAATGTTTGTATTAGGTAAAGTGACGATAGCTTGTTGTAAATTAACTGAAACAACCCCATGAAAAGATTGGAGAGCAATTGCAGAAGTACTAGTTACAATATAAGATCCACCTAATACATAACTACCCACAGGGATAACTCCACCAAGATTGCCTAAATATATTATAACACCTGTTGCTTTTGTTTTTTGTATTCTGGTAATGCTATAAAAACTAGCCCTATAATCTAATTGTGTTCCTGTTACGCTATCTATTTCAGTTAAGCAGTCAACATATTTGTTGCTTTTTCTTATTAATTGATATATATAGCTCGCCATACTTCTAAATAAAATATTTAAAACATTGTTTTTAGCCGATATTTGATATTCTGGCAAAACACTTTTTAAATTATTTTGGAAAGTTGCCTCGATTTCTTTTAATTCTGCTTTACTCATTCTTGTCGCCCATAATCAAGTCAAACTTTTGTCTTAATCCATTGTTTAAAATTAAATCCAAAAAAGCGCTAATTGTCCCTTCTTGAGAATTTATAACTGAATATTCTATATTGCCATAATCAATTAAGGATTGGCGCAATTCGCTTTTAATTTCGCTCCTTGTTTCTGAATTAAAACGGTTTTGATATAAAATCACCCAAATTCTATTGCCTATATCTTCGTTCATCCAACCACCCAAATTATAATCCATTCCAATATCTAAAGAGTTTGTTGTAGTCGCAACTAATACTTCATTCAACAAAGTATCTTGTGTAGTAATTAAATCTCCATTTTCAATTTTTAAATCTAAATTATCGGTTAATTCTAAATCTATCATGCTTGACCGCTATTTATAATTAAGCAGGGGCCGCTAGGAGAAGAAATTACTGCATTTTTTGTTAAAATTTCAACACCATTTAACAATAACTTTTTGCTAGCCGGCAAGGTAAGGGTAAGATCATTGTTTTTATTTAAAGTAATCTCTGTAGATCCTGTTTTAATTGATATTGTACCCAATGCATCAAGAGAAATTGCAGCATTAGAATTCTGCAAAATTAAGTCTTGATTTATGATGTTCCCTGCTAAAATCAGAGGTAAAACCGCCATCTTATTATCAACATTGCAAGCTAGATAATAATTATTTTCTATAAGTTCTGTTGTTAATCCCATAACTTGGATTTTACGAGTTATTTTAGTTTTATCTTTACTTTGAGTTTCAAAATAACCATTTCCGAGATATTTAGCTAAATACATAAGTATCCTTATCTACCAATCTTAAATCTACAGTTTTATTGTTTATGGTAATATTATAGTTGATTTCATCAATAAAATAAACTTTATTTTGAAACAAAGCATAATCTCCAATCTTATATAAACTATTTTCTAAAGGGATTTTAATATAAACAGATTTACCTTTTGCTCTATGTAGATTTAGTTTAGTTTTAGTTAATTGTAAAAGCTCTCTTGTTTCTGCTATCGTCCTATCAGCTTGAAAAACACAGAGTCGTGTCTCTCTTATTTCATTATCAAAAACTTGTGCCACTAATACATCAGGGCTAATTTCGCTATCTTTTTTAGCATAACAAGTATAACGATAATATCTTTCTGAAATATCATTCTGCAATCTATAGGAGATAGGATTCAATATTTCTTTAGGAGTAGCCAAAGAAGATTTAACTTTAATAATAACAATATTACCCTTCCCGTCTGGCTGTAAAAATACACCTAGCTGCTTAGCAATAGAATTCAAAAAATCTGCTAAATTCATGCCTAGCGCACTTTCTACAGGCTCCACTAATACCAAAGGATCACCAGACTGATTAATTACTTCTAATCCCGTTAATTCCTTAATTAAACCGACAAAAGAATAATTTCTATCTCTAGAAATTTGATTTATAGTATTATCTATAACATCCGCAGTATTATCTCTGCAGTTTATTACTGCTTTAATTGCTTGAGCAGAAAATTCTACTTCTTTATTATCTATATAACCTGTTAATAAATAGGTTTTATTAAATTTTAAGTGAATCATATCACCTGTATTGATATTGGGCTCATAATCAAAATTAATAGTCAATTCTGATGTTATAGCATTAAATCTTTGCTTAAAATTAAATCCATCAAAAAAATCAACAGAATTGTTGTTTATAAGAATTTCAAACATGTTACTAATCCAGTTATATCCGCAATATTATTAATTTGAGGATTAATTCTTTCAATTAAATTAACATTGTCGATATCTCCAGTTGTTCTATATGCTATTAGTAAAGAGCTTTCATTCTGAACTTTTATAGTATAAACTTCTGGCAAGTTATCAAAAGTATCATTTAAAAGATTGGTCAAAAATTCAAGGCTTTGTTTTATTAAATTTAAAACTTCATTACTTAAAAAATTTTGAGTAATTAGGTCGTTTGATAAAAAGGTTAAAAATGTTAATTCTTTTTTTATATCTTCTTGAGAGTTATATGAATCAATGTTGCTAGCTTGCTCCATATATGCTATGCCAATTATTAATTGAAAAGTAATCAAAGATATATACAAAGATTGTGCTTGTTTATTTATTAATTGATTTATGTTAGTTTTAATTGGCACAGCTTTGATATCTAAATAAATATCTTTAACCAAAGCCTTTTCAGTTGATTGTAACTTTAATTGAACTGATTCTAAGAAGCTATTTAAAGAAAATGCATTGCTTAAATCTTTTATAGCAATCGATCCAGCATTTACTCCATTTAAAGCATTATTTATGCCACTTTGTATTGATACTATGGCTCCTTGTACGTTAGTAAATATATAGAAAGCATCATTGATAGCATATACTGCTTTTCTTAATATCTGCAGTCCCGCTTCAAGTTTGGCAAATAAATTTATAGTCTTGTTTTCATTTACCACTTTTGCAAAAGTAACAGTTGTATTTATTACGCCCACTTTAGTCATATCGGTGTTTAAAACAGGGGGGTCGACTATTTGCATGCTATCAAATAAGCCAAAAGTAGGGATAATTAATCTACCTGAATTTTGTTCATTTGCTAATTGTAAAAATCTCTGTGCATCAAAGCTTGCAGTAACTCCAGTAAAAACTATATCTAAAGTAATTTTTTCTGGGATTTTAATTAAATTAGTAAAACTTCTAATATTAGAAAGGGTCGGGCTAAGATTTTCTTGTTTTAATAATCCATAAGTTAATGATTCTTTACGTACAAGCAGCCTAACATTTTTAAATTTTGCTGGGACTAAATCATCAAAAAGCATTAGTGTTGCACTCCCAATTTCATATTTTTACCTTCTATATTTGTAATTTCTGCAACAACCCCTTCTTGTGTTTTCACATTAATATCTACATTACCTTGCATAAAATTATTAATATTAAAATTTTTGACTGTATTTACTAAAGTCTCAAACCCCCCCCCTAAATCCATTTTTTCACCAGTAATTAAACTTTTGATCTTTTGATAAGCTAGATATATCCCTGCTAAAGCTCCTACAAAAGCCACAATTCCTATAATAATCGGTGACAAACTTACTCCAACAGCAGACAAACTTGCTGCTAAAGCCCAATTTATAACTTGCCAAACTACTAAAACACCTCTTATAGCTATAATCGCTCCCTTAAATATACTTAAAATCGCACTTAAGCCTCCAATTGAAAAAGCCACCACCTTTAATATTATTCCCACTCCTAACATTGTAGCAGTTAAGAGTAAAAATGCAGTTACAAGTTGTTTTACAGAAGGATTCGCATTATTAAATATATTTATTAAAGAAGTTGCAGAGTTTAAAACGGCAATCATTGCTGAACTTAAGCCTCCATCCCCACCAACAGACAAAATAGCACCCTCTAAGGCTGAAACAAATAATTTGAATGCTCCCGGCAATCCTTGCATATAAGCATCTTGCGCTCGTTTTGCAAAACCCACACTATTCATCAACTCATTATTTAGCTCTCGAGTAGCTTTAGTTGCAGATACAAGAGCCAACCCTGTTTTAACATGCTCTAAACCAAAAATTGATACCGCCTCCGCCTCTGTTATTTGCGTCTTCCCCAAAGCTTCTATAATCTCCTTAAAGCCACCACCCAGTTTTTTAATTTTATTAAAATCGACACCCAATGATCTTATAGCTAATTGTGACTCTTTGGTAGGCTTTGCAAATTTAGCGATAGAGGCGCTTATTCCTCTTGCGGCCGATCCTGCCTCTATGCCTCTATCTCTAATGCTTACAAAAGAAGACACTAAATACTCAAAATCTACCCCACTAAGTCTAGCAATAGCGCCAGCTTTTGACATCAATTCTTGACTTTCGGCTACTGTAATATTGCCACTTGCCGCAGCTTTTGAAAAAACATCAATAATGCGCCCAGCTTCAGAAATATTAAAACCATAACTTTTTATAGTTACCCCTAACAACTCCGCTGCATCAGCCATACTCAATTGTCCTGCAGTCGCTAAAGCTAATGCTTGTTTCATTAAGCCATTCGCTTCACTAACGTTAAAGCCCATTCTCAGCAAGCTTACTCCCGCAGTTGCAGCCTGTGTGGCTGAGTGTTCTGTAATTCTTCCTAATTCTTCTGCAGTATCTACTAATCCTTGAATTTCCCATCTAGCTAAACCACTAACTGCCGACATTGCGTTAACTTGCTGTTCAAACTCATAGATTTTTTTACCTGCCATCGTTAATGCAGTAGTTCCTATAAACCCTATTCTCACAAATTGATTAGATACTCCGTCAAGATTCCTCTCCATTGTGTTAAAAGAATTTTGCATAGCTGCAAAAGCTATAGAGAACCTTGCAGCTATTCTTCTAGTACTCTCTAATTGAGCCGATACCCTTTTAATAACTTTTGTCGCCTCATCAATAGCTTTTAATCTATATAATGTTGTATTTATCATCGCCTTTTTTCTTGCTGTCTTTTTTCTTCTTCTATTAAATCTCGGCATACAGTTAAATATCTTTGGTATTGATATATGGTGCAATCATACCAGAAGTCAAGACCTGTGTTAAGATACTTGCACATATAAGAGGTATTAAAATACCACCTTTCAGTTATCCCTGTAGCCGCGATAAAGTAAAATTTACAGCATAATATCCTACAATATAATCAATATCTTTAATATGAAACAGTTCTAAGATGTTTTTTCTTGCTAGATCATCTGGATTTTCATAAAAAATACATCCTAAAAGGCAAAATGTATCAAAAATATATTTCAAAGTATTTTCATCAAGATTTGATCTTGCAAAAGCTCCAGTTGCTGAAATTGATGCCTTACTAAGAGGCTCTTTATCCAATATGGTTTCTTTGTCTTGTGTATTTAAATCTTGAGAATATTTTTTATCTTTATCATTCGTTAGTAGATTTTGGCTTTTTACTATAGCATGTACAAAATAATTATCAACCTTCAAGGCTAATTTTGTTGATGCCATTTTATCATTATCAATGACTAAAGTTTTTACTTCAATTTGACTACCGTTAAATGCTAATTTAATAGGAGTTGTTAGTCCAAACTCAATAGTTCCGCTTAGTTCTTTCATTATATTAACCCTCAAATTTTATTTCTATTTCGCCCTCGTGAGATCTAGGCTCAATAAGCTCACCCGTAAATCTCATGTTTTGAAAAACATCTTCGCCAACTTGAATAACAGAAGCAAGACCTGCCACAAAATTTTGCTTCCATAATGTGGCTAAATTTATATTACCATTAGTTGTAGTTAATTTAAACTTAACATATTGTTTTGCAGTTGAATCATCTACGCTGATATCATTTTTAGTTTTGCCACCCCCCATGCTACTTGCTATTATACTTCCTTCTGGGAAGGGCTTCCTAACTTCCATTGAATTAGCAATATAAGCCACTGAAATATCATCTATTTTTAATGAATCATTGCTCCTTAACATTTTCTAATCTCCTATTTTTATGCTTAATGTTCCCGATATACCTCTAATAGCTTGGACTGGATAGAAGATATAATTTATTTTAATAATCCCATTAATAAAATCAAATTCAACTATTGCTTGCTTTTTAAAATCATCAAAACGTTCAACAATTCCAAACTCAACTAAAGCTAAATAATATAAATTTAGTTTTGCTTTAACATCCACAGTTGTTTTTTGCCCTCTTTCAGGGATTGCATTTGCTCTAACCATAGTGGATTGAGCAAAATCTTTTTTCAAATTATTATAAAAATATTCTTTTAAAACCATAGAGACATCGACATTATTTAAAAATCTATAAGTAGTATCAGGATTCCCTAGATTATCGACCACTTCAGTGGTAAACATACTCCCTAATAAGATATTGAATCCACTTGTATCTTTACCAATAACACCCACTCTTTTGCTCTCTAAAATAGATGTTTCATTAATGGTAAAATCTTCAATAACACTGATATATTTAGTTAAATTAGTATTATGATATGGAATTGAAGCCATACCGATACCGCCTCTTTTGTTATCTAATCCAGCCGAATTATCTACAAATAAGCTAGTGTCTTCATTTTCAGTAAATCTAATATATCTCAAGGCTCCCAATGCCACCGTTACCATATCCCGATGCTGATTAGATAGCTTTACGCCCAACTTAGAGATCCACATATTATTAAAATTATCTTCAAAATCACTGGAATTAGGATTGCCATTCTGTATAGTATAAAAACCAACTCCTTCTAGCACTTGATTGGGCACATTCTCTCTTGATTTTAATAACTGTGACATTGGTGTTGGCTCAAACTCCGAGCTTAAACAGATTGTTTGATATCTATCATCTCCTATAGCCGCAAAATTTACTAAATCAGTTCCGCTGCCCCCAGTAAACCCTGTTATTGTAATAGTATCGCTGCCTTGAAGATCAAAATATATATTGTTGCCTAAAGTGCCTATTAAAGACGTGGTTAATGTTAATATACCATCAGCAACTTCTACACCTACAATATATTGAGATGTTAATAGGGCCGTATTTATAGCCTCAATAACATCCTCTTGAGACATCTGAGCTGCCAAGTTTACTACTAGCATCTCATCTAGTATATTTATTGTTAAAACAGTAGCCGCTTCAACTCCTATCGGAACATTTATAGTAGCTTTAGCTTGTACTTTTGTTGCCGACCCATTTACTCCTAATATATAAATGCTAGATCTTGGAGCTATTTTTTTATAAAATTTAACCATATTTTTTAAATGGCCATTATCTAAATTATCAATAAGAGCATTTTTTATATAAATATTACTCGTATATCTGCCCACTAACAACACTTTGTGAGCTGCTAGGCCTAACGTTCTATCCGCTTTTTGCAGTGTTAAATTAATTTCTGGCTTGTTAATCATTATTTTTGTCTCCTAAAATATTAAATTTACTTAATAAAAACTCCTCACTAACTACTATGTTATGTTTACTAAAGAGCTCAATACATTCAAACAATATTCCGTAAAGAATATAACCATTGTTGAATTCGCTTAAACTATCTTGTTTATAAGATATGGGGTTATAATCTGAGCCAAGCTTTAAGCCAGCTAAAGACTTTATCACGGCAGGAATATCAAACTGCTTTAGATTACACATTGTGAGACCACCTTTACTATTAAGATCATTTGGCAAAAATAACATAACCATGAAATTATTAATCCTTGTCTGTATAAAATCTGAGCCAATATTTTGTTCTGTAATGGCATCGCTTATACTATGGATTGAACGAGAAGAATTAGACTGCATTGGCAAAACAAATACGCGTGCCTTTAGCTCATTCTTCTTATCAATATAATAATTAATATTGCTTATATCAGCCAACAATTCGACTTTATGGTTTATATATATTTTATATAAGCTATAATCTTCTAATCCTGTAATAATTTTACCATAATTTACTGAAATCGTATTTAAATTGTTATCTTTATTTAAAATAATGACTGTTTTTGATAAATAAACATAATCAATTGTTTGTATAACAATGTTGTTATCAAAAACAATGTTTTCATCAAGCAATATATAATCATCGCTATCTTGTCTAAAACTTTTCTCTATACCATCAATAAACAACCTATTTAAAGTTTCTGGTTTTTTTAAACGCAAACAATTTCCAATGTTACCAACTTCTAAAGCCTCTAATTTTCTTAAAAAAATTAAAGTTATTGGATACCCTATTCTACATTTAGAGAAATCGCTTGTATTTAAAGTTAACATTAATGATTTATTATTAATGTCAAACATATAATTTATAACATCTATTTTCTCACAAAATCTCTCTGTGTAAAAAGGTAGACTATATATTAGGCTATTAACTATTTTCTGATAGTTCATTATTTAACTTTGCTAAATTATTATTTATTGCAGAAATAACCCCTTTCCTCGCGGCTATCCTTTTTGTGCCAAATTCAAGATATGCGCCATAACCACTATTATCAACAAAATCGACTTCAGTTTTTCTGCTTATAACAACAAACTTATTGCCTAAATTCCCCGTTATCCTAGCTGGTGTTTCATTGGGCGCTGACGCAATGTGAGAGCCGTATCTTCTGCCTGTTTTAGTTCCAGATTGATAGTCTTGTAAAAAAGTAGATTTTACGTTGCGCCCCATGTTTCTTAATGCTTTAGCTAAATCTATATGAGGTTCTTTGTTTTTCAATATAACTTCAATTATTATCATCTAGCCTTCTTACATAAATTATTAAGTCTATATTGTTTTCTTTTAAATTGATTACTTTTTTAATTTCTCCCCGCCAGCCATTTATTTCTACATAAAGTTGTTCTCTTAAAAAATCTTTATTGTATCTAACTCTTAATTTATGGGTAAATTCATTTAGCATCGTATCTTGTCCGTTATAAATGAGAGTTGGATTAAGATGTTTAACTTCTGCATAACAAGTAAATATTTCTTGAAATTGAGTTTCCGCCTGTAAACTATCAAATTTACTAGAGTCTCTTATTTGTTCATATATCTTAACTTCAATTCTCCTGCAAATTTGCTTCTTACAAATCATTTTTCTTTGCTAATTTAGTTTTATAATTTCAGCTTTAATATAAAGCTGGGCTCTTGTTAAAGTAAAAGTTGTATTTGTATCTTGTGTTAACAGCAACCTAATCCCAGTTTCACTAAAGTTGTCGTTTGCCGCTATAGTTCTAGTAGTGATGTTGATAAATTCAGCACTCACATTGTTGCTGCCTAAACTTTTAACATACTTAACGTTGCCCAAAAAAGTATTATCTGATGCCCTCTGAATATCAAAAGGCATTATTCGTGAGGATGAGGTCGCTCCGCCAAAACTACCACTAATTGAAATTCTTATTTGGTAATCTACCTCTCCATCAATAACGGGGAATATTAAAATAGGAGACAATGGATTGCTTGCATCAAAAGTAAAATTTACAACTTGATTTAGTTGTTGTTCATGCCTACTGATAGCAATCGTTGGCGCTGGGGTTCCTGTTAAAAATTGTAAAAAATTAATTGGTGTAGCACTTGATGCTATTTGACTACTAAAACCTTGTCTATCAATTGTCCATGTAAAATTAATTAATTGTCTTTTCTCTGATTTGCTATTAAAATTATTAAAATCTGCATCAGATATAAATCTTTTAGTCGAATCAGTTACAACGTTGGAGGCTATTATGGGAGCAAATTGCTTTGTTCCATTAAAAAAATTTGCAGATGATCCCATATTAATTAAAGGCTCTTTGGTGTTAATCAACAATGTTAAGTCCTCTTGATTGCTCAAAGTTCCCTTAATGTTACCCCATTGCACCTCTGATAAAATGATAGGTTGCACAATCAGTCCTTTTTCTAATAACCCCATTATACCCCCACCAATTCAACTTGGGCTGCACCAGTATATTTAATTATTAATCCTGTTAGGCTTGGTAAATTATAAAACCCCTCTTCATAACTGCCATCTAAAACAAAATCAACCAATTGACCTTTTACAAATAAATTTATTGGACCGCCTTTGACAATGATAGCTTGCTGGCTATCTGTTAATTGATATTCTACATTTGATTGCAATAACATAATGCGCTCTCCTTTGTAATCATAATTGGATTGATGTATTTATTTAATGGCTGCATAGCTTGCTTACTTAAGCATTCGCAGCCATTATACATATTTTTAACACACATTGAAATATCATATAGCAAGGTTGGACTAGGATCTGCTCCAGCCTCAAAATTAGTATCAAAAGGAATACAGGCATTAGGAAAGCAATCAACAATTGGAATTAAAGGATTCCTAACACCCGTATAACAAGTATAGTTGCAATCTTTAATAATCTTAAAAGTGTTTTGCACTATAGCGATTCCAGCATAATCGCGCAAATATTGCTCAACTATTTGTAAATAATATTTAACTACAGCTAAATCTACACTATCAAACTGAATAATCGGCTTAATAATTTCTAATTTAGCCTCCCAATCAAAAACATTATTGGTTATCTGTATCAACTTCCACACTTGTTGCTTTGTCCTCTTCATCTGTTGTTGTGAGTGTAAATCCATCATTAAAATATAAGCTAGAATAAAATTGTTCATTGGGCTTAAAGTCTTTGTGATAAAACTCAAATTTACCTTTCTCAACCTCCCAATTCTGATGATATGGGAGTCCTGGAGCTAATTTATATCCGTCTCTATAAATATCCCCCACCTCATTGTAAGCTTCATCAAAAGGGGTTGGCACTAAAAATTCTAATGGAATAAACCTCAATTTTCTAAGTGTTGATGGATCGGAAGGTTTGGGAGGACGATGAGGAAGCCCATAATTGTAAGTATTGAGGGCTTCCATTAGTTTACGCAAAAATCTCCCTTCAAACATATACAATCTCTTAGAATGCAGACTAAACCCTTGGTAGTCATCGCTACCCGAAAATTTATCATATAAACCAAATGAACTACTAAAACTTTCATTCTCATTATTTGCATTGATCATTACGAATGCCCAAGAAAAACATTTTGTTTTTAAAAAAACAGGCGTCACATCCTTTAAGGAAGTAGGTCTACCAAGATTTTCAAAAAACCACTTTAGTTGATCTGGGGTTTTTATATATTCAAGTGCTTTTATTATTAATTTGCCGCTACCGTCAACATTTTCATAGAAATCATCATATGCAAGTATTCTATTCCAAAAAGCCCTTTTAGGGTAATATCCTTCAGGATTGACATTGCCCCAAGCTGGTAACCATTCAAAGGGATATGAACTAGTGGTGTTTTCTACAATTTCTTTATTTTTTTTAGCCATATATTACCTCTTATTACTATTTGCGTCTATATTTCTTATTGCCTCTTGTAGTGCATAAATTCTGGCTGCACCTGCTGCATTCCCTACTACCGTTGCTACCAATGATATCATCCCAGAATCTCCACCAGCAGCACCTATAGAAAAAATTCTTTTATTTGCGTCGCTATCCAGATTAGCGAATACAATCTTTGTTGCTCCGAATGCTGTTGCCTCTACCCATGGAGCATCTACCGCATTTGATTTTGTTAATACTTTAAAATCAATAGAAGTAAAACCAGTTACCGTTGATAAATCAACTAAAAACATTATGCTATGAGCTGTTGATGTAGCAACTGTGCTTGTGTTTTCACCTGCACTTAATGCTAAGTCAATTTTTTCTAAAGCAAATAAGTTTAAATCTTTATTTAACATTTTTATAATCCTTATTTAATTTTAATTTTAACTAAAGCTGTTTCATCTACAACTTTGCCGTCAATATCTGTAAATCCATACCAATTTATAATTTGTGAGGCCATGTCGTTTGTGCTATCCTCAAAAAGTTGTAAGCCTCTTGATATCACCATTTTATAAGCCGTCCTTAAATCTCCCATGACAACCACATCTGCATTGGTAATAAAGGCATCCGAAGCATTTACAGTATCTAACATGCTCCTTGTATCTCTTGCTCCCTGAGAGGTTATGCCTAAATCAACATCACCAACTAATATTACTTTCATCCCAAATAGCATATCGATATTTGACATTTGGTTCATATTAACCGCATTAAAAATAGGTTGATTAGTTGTGTCTGTTTCAGTCCATAGTTTAATTAAAGTCTTTTTATGCATAATGATAACAGGATTACTTCCTAATCTTAAAGTAGCCTTAGCAGTAACTATATCTTTCCAAGAGATAGTACCAGCCACAGCTGTTTTATATGTAGGAACTTTAGGATTTTTTAAAATACCCTCAATCCCAATGCTAGGATCTCCGTTTAAAATATCATAATCGATTCTTGTAGAAAGGGCTTGTCTCATAGAAGTTAAAATATTGTTTTTGACATAAGCCTTCTGATAATTAAGAAATTCCCAAGTTGCAGAAATTGCTACAGCCAAACTCTTAGCTGAAAACAATACATTCGAAAACTTTCTTTGAGCAGAATTCACTCTTTCAGCTTCGGCTCTATAATAAGCAGTAGGAGCATTAACTACAACAGGCATAGATGAAAATTTTTCATTAGTTGTAATAACTCCGACTGCGCTCCTTAATGATCCAGTTTCATTAAAAGTTAAATCAATAAATTCATTCATTACAGATGTAGGCACTAAAATTCCGCCATCTGGATTAATAATTGAATTATTAGTTCCACCCAAACTTTTAGCATGATCGGCTAATTGTACTCTTTCATATTTTTTAGATGAAATAGCTTTAAAAAACAGATCAGACTCCTCATCGGTGTTGCTTTTAGTATTAACCATGCGCATATTTTCATTTAATTTAGCAAAATTGCTATCTAAGGTTAATAAGTCCTCTTTTGTTGCCATTTTTTCAGTTAAATCTTTTAAAATTTTAACCTCGCCCTTGATTTCATGCAAATTTTTATCAAAATTTGCTTTTATAATATCTTCCATATCTAAAAACTCCTTTGGTTGTTGCTTAACGCTTATGATATTAGCTTGTTCGTTAGCTGGGAAGCTAACCAAACTTACTTCTTTGATATCAATCTTTTTAAAAATATATCCACTATCTGATGTGTCCCATTCTAAGGCTCTAAATCCTATTGAAAAGTTTTCAATTAACCCTTTTTGAATTGCTGGGATTAAATGTTCTAAAGTTAAGGGGGTTTTAAAAATTTTACACCTAATAAATAGTCCTTTGCTATCTTTTTCTACATCTATTATTTTGCCCACTGTAGATTTTAAGCTTAATTTATCATGATCAACTAATATTTTAGTATCTATAATGGATAAGCCATCGCCGATTGCTGTTTCTAAGACTATATCCCCTGCTAAATCTACGTTATTCCAAGTGGTAGCATAGCCGCTGACTGTTATATAGTCTTTGTCCGCTCTCTCTATTTTGTCTACTTCAAAAGGGATATTTTTTTGAAATTCATAATTATTCATTGCTTCTCCTTAGTTAATATTCAATATTATAACGTCTACCTTGTTAAAAAACAACGACAATTTATTACATTGCCAATACTGCCATTTTCAAAGTCCCCCGGATAGCTTAATTTTTCTCCTCCAACTTCAAAGTAGCCACTTTTACCTCTCAATTGACCATGGGCACTTATATGTGCGGGTCTTGAAGTCGGCAAAAATTGACTATTCCATTTATCATTAGCAAAATATGCAATGATATTTGCTGTAATTATAGCTTGATTTAATTCTTTAATATCGAAAAGCTGTTGTTTAAGTTCTCTTTTTTTAGATTCTTCATTGGTGTTATTAATTTCATTAAGCAAATCTTCGTTAATTTGTTCAATAACTTTTAAATCATAGCTTTTTGCACTATCAACAGCCCAATAAAGAAAGAGACTATAATTGTCTTCTTCTGATATGTTAGTAAAGTTTTTATTACTTCTTAATTTAATATTATAATAAGAATGGATACCATCCAGTATATTAGCAGGTGAATTAATTATCAAATTTGCGTCTAATTTAGCTCTTGTTAATAGATTATTTGTATTTATTTTTACTAGGCTAGCCAAATAGTTTTTTTCAAATATTTTATATAGATAATTAAAGCATAAATTAAAAGCAAGATATTTGTTTTTAATTTTTAAAAAATCATATAGATTATTATACATAAAATTTTTAATAATAACTTCTATATTTTTATAGTCTCTTTTACTATAAGCTTTTTCTAATTTTCTTTGTAAAAAAATTTCAGCTTTAATTTTGCTTGTATAAAGACTCATCTATACTTCCCATATAAGCCAAAGGTTGAGTTCCGCTGCTGTTCCAAATAATATCGCCACCCTCTAAAGGGTTCATCCCTAATTGTGTACGCATCTCATTAACCGTAAAGATTGCGGAGTTTTTCATCATATTGATTAATTCATACATCACAAATTTACCTTGTAATGGTAAATTATTTATATCAATAGTGATTGCCTTGGCGCTATTAGTTTGAAACCCTAATATATGATTTAATTGAAAGATTATATTTTGAGCAATTGGTAAGATTGCATTGCTATAAATTTTAGAATTAGCCTCAGCAAAATTATTATAAGTTGATGCACCAAGAGAAACCATGGGCAAAGGAATTTTAAAATGATTATAAATTGTTGTAGTTGCTAAATCAATTAACATTTTATAATCCATGTCCCTATTTGTTTGTCCCGCTATTGCCTGATAAGCTAAATCTCCATTTATTAATAAAGTTTTGCCTGCATTCTTAGCTCCCCTATGCTGCGATTGAAATTGCGACAAAATAGATTGGAGAACAGTCTCATTTAAGGGCTCTTTGGGGGTTAAAAAACCATCAAATCTAGCCCCATTTTGCAATAAAGCTAAACTATATTTACATCCTTCAATAAGAATATTTACCTCTTTTTTAATAGGTAAAATAAAGCTTTCTCCTATAATTTTATTACTAGCTAAATTTTGATTTTTAACATGAATTAATTTAACAAACATATCCCTACTATTAAAAGGATTCCCTAAATAGTCAAATCTTGCTTTTCCATCTATCACATAGCTAGCCTCCATCATCTTATCTTGATTCTCTATGCTGACACTTTCAGGATGAATAAAAACAGCGGATCCCAATTTAGTATAGCCTAAATACAAATTGCCATATATAATATAAGAGGCAATTTGCAATCTATCTATATTGGGGAAGTTTTTAAAAACAATAGGATCGAATAAATCCAAAATCCTATTAATTGCATCATTTAAGACGGAACAATGTAAATAATATTGTAACCATTGGCTGTGTTCATCTGCAAAATCGCTAATTTTACCCGCAATGTTGCAGCCTGTAATTCTATTAAATAAATCTTGCTTTTCTTTCTCTAAAACATCTGGGACATTTTGCTTTTGTTTTTTAAAAATCCAAAACATGAATTGTTACCTTTTTTTGCACTTTTTCTACTAAATATGTTAATCCATAAACTAAGGCGTCAGCCCTATCTGGTGATCCTTGCAGTTGATACCCGCTAGGGGTAAACCCGTTTAATTGATTCTGCAATTCTGGCATTCTTTGTAAGAATATTACTTTATTCTCAGTAAACAATGTTGCTATTGGTTCAGCCCTAGTTAGTTTTCCTCCACCCTTTTTAGCCCTTACTTTATAAATTGGTAAATAGCTATTTATTGATCTCAGATTGCTTTCTACTAAATCGCCCCCATAATTAGTTTCAACTATTACCCTACTAGCTTTATAATCTTGATATAATGCATTTACTTTTTTAGCCCAAACTTGGGGGCTATATCTGCCGCTCCAGTCCTCTAAAACTAAAAACTTGTCCAGCTCGGCTGAATACCCACAAACAACAACCCCTGTTTCATCATTCTTTAAAGTGCTTCCTCCCGCTGGATCGACTGCAATTACAACGTGCGCAATATCAGGGTAATTATTAATTATATCATATTTAAAACAATGTTGTGGGAATAAAGAGTCTGCTATGTCGATTTTTGCCTCACCCAACCATATATGCGAATAATTCGGGTGAGATTTTTGAGCTTCTGCTAATCTTAGCATGCTTTTATTTTGAAATTTTGGTTCTAAATCAAAAATATTAACCTTATATTTTTTAACCATTGTTTCATACGTATCAAAATAATGCAATACAGCATCCCCATTTGTCTGCCTATTCATTGTAAATATAAACTTTGTATCACTATCCAGTTGAACTTCTTCTTGGTAGTCTTGATGATCAAAGAATGTTACAACAAAGTCTCTTCCTGTAGGAACTAATACATCTAGGGTGCTGCTAGTAATATCTTGACTCTCATCAATCCAAACATAAATGATTGAACTTAAAGATTTTATTTTATTGAGGTTGCTGCTTTTTTTAAAGCTCCCCTTTTTAAAGTCATTAAACCCCCTAAAAACAAACCTTGTGCCACTTGCTAAGTTTATTATTTCTTTATCAGTAATATGAAAACAATCTTCAATTTTGTTTTTTTTAGGCGCTTGAATTAACTTTTTAATAACAGTATACACTGAATCTCTTATTGAAGCTTGGTATTCTCTTCCACATAGGATTACTCTATCTCTAAACCTAAAACTTTCTTTTATTAAAAACAGGGCTGTTTCTTGTGTTTTTGCTGAAGCTCGACCTCCTTCAACAATAGTAAATTTAGCCATTTTATTAATATCAAATATAGCTTTATAAATCTTGGGGCTTTCAAATACTTGATTTAAATCAATATTTTTATTAATTTCAGATTTATTCGGATTAAAATCAAAATTAAAATCAAAATTAAATTTCATTTAGTCTTATCTGCTAATTTTATAAAATTAAAGGCTAAATCCGCTACCGATTTAGGGTGCCTTTCTATCAAAAAAGGCAACTGCTTTCTAAATTCTTTAACAGTTTCAACGGTGAAAGCAGCTATTTCGCTGCCCAATTCTTCACCTAGCTTTTTTATTGCATTTGAAACAGAATCATCAGAATTATTAAGTGATTCTTCTTTACTTTCATGGCCTACTGCTATATGTGTCATTTCTTTATAAATACGACCAGTCGAATGGTCAACAATCTTTAAATTGTTTTTACGTTCTAGGGCGAGCATATCTAAAGCTTTTAACTTGTAACTTCTTACTTTTCTATTTGAATTCCATTGCAACATTTCTTTTAGCTTAGATTCTGTTATATCTGGGTTGGACCTTAGAATACTAACCACTAATTTAATATATTTTTCCTTTAAAACCGCCATACATCCCCCATCTCTTTTGCCCCACCCTATATGCACCCCTATTTACTATATTGTACACCTATTTGACGAATAAAGCTATATACTTTATCACTCCTGCAATTATAAACTTATTGTAGGATCAAATTAACCTTTTCAAGTTTTAAATTTGGTACAGTTTGATAGTAAGGTGTTTCATCTATAATCTCCTACTATTTGCTTTAATGTTTTATTAATTATTTTGTCTGTTTAAGATACTCTGTAAAAGCATATATATTCATTGAACTTTCGGTAATTCGAATGGTTGCATAAAATCAGGATTCTCTATATTTTTATAATCATTTTCATTAATATTCTGTTTTTTAATTTTGCAAATATATTCAATATCATTATGCTTAAAGTCTATTACTCCATAAGTATAAATTTTGTTTGCATCTATATTGAAAAATAAAACGTTATCATTAAAAATCTCTTTGAGATAATTTTTAATGTATTTAATTGCCATATCTAAATTATCTACTTCTATTTGTTGCTCAGCCCCATGAGGCCTAGTTTCCCCCATAAACCCATCATCAATCACTCTGTAAAATTTATAAGCAAACATCTTGTTATATCCCTTAATTGCTTTAATATTATTTTTGATTTACAAAACGCGCTGTCTCTTGTCTACCTAATAGTATCTGGCTATCTGATATGATACAAAAAAATATGTTTATTTGCGTTAATCTTTTTGCAATATTCTCAAGATCTTTTTCTTTAAAGCTTATAGTGAGCTTATCCCTATTAAATACAATGCCTTTAAATTGCTTATTGAAAAGTTTTAGCAATATAATCTTATCTTTTTCTTTTGTTGACATATTGTTAGACATATTTTGACTTTTACACCCCAATTTAAACGCGTAACCATTGCGCTCGTCAGGAGGAGAACTTAAATTTTTTTTACTTATTATATATGCGGCTTGTTCTTTAGTTATTTGCACAATTACTTGTTGCCAATTGTTAGGACTATTAAGCTTTCTAAAGCCACGTATTCTATATTCACCTATCATTTTATCAATTGGGAATGTTAAATCATATGCTTGAGGATCATCAAGACATATCTCATAATTCTTTGCTATTTTTCCTAAATCTTGATAATGTGACGTTATTAAAAAAATAGGTTCATTGCTTAAAATCTTTACTGTGTCTAGATTTTGATCAACTTCTACTTCATCATATGCCTGTACCCAAAACATATTATCAATTTTTGGAGCTTGAACATCATCATTTATTACATAAAACTTATTTTCTATTGTCTTCATTTTATATTCACCTTTTGTTTGTTTTTATATATTGTTTATATCTTCTATTTATTTATAAACATATGTTATCTTGTTTAAATACTTTTGTCAACTTTTTTCTTCACTTTTTTTATAGTATTAATAAAATTTTCAATAAACTCAATTTCTTCTTTGCTAACTGATAGGCTGATTTTTTCTTTAAATTTGTATTCAACACTGAATTTCTCTATACGTGGGTCGGTAGTTCTTATGCCTTGTAGTCTACAGGTTAGAATACCATCGCCATATATCATTGCCTTATTTTCTCTTTTTACTAAGCTATGTATTCCGATAACCTTATGTTGATTATAGAAAAGTTTATTATTTTTTATTTTAAATCTCATTGTTGCCACCTTAAAAATCCTTTTCTAAAATTATATTCTGTTTCATTAATATCTATATCTAAACTATATGGGGTATAAGAACTTAAAGATGCTGTTTTTTCTTTCTGTCTCAATAGTGTCTGCAAATTCGCAACCTTTAAAAGTTAGATGTCCACCTACTACTTCAACCCTGTTTGTCTCTTTAACCATTTTTAACTCCTTTTAATATGTTTTATAATATTCTAATACTCTTTATTACAATTGCAATCTTTTTTTTATAAAATTTAATTATTTTTTTATTGCATTTTTATATATAATATATATACTTTAATTGCTCATTTTTATTCATTACACCCTTTATTAGAGGCTATTAAATATAGCCTCTTTTTTTTATGATTGAATTTGTTTAATATCGCTATCAATAGCTTTGACTAATTTATCAATTTCAGTTATTTTATCAAGCCCATACTTGTCTGTTAATTTTCTTTTTGATGCCCAATAATCAAATAGCAAGGGATCTGTAACTTCTTTAAATTTGCTATCAATCCAATTTATAAAATGAGCAATAAGATTAGTATTAGGATAAAGACTAGGGTTTTCTATAAGATATTTAGGCAGGCTATTATTAATCAATCTAAAAGGATATTTTTTTAACTCGTTTTCAAAAAATTCTATTAAATCTTTATGAATGCTATCTGTTCTATTATACGCGTTAGATATTTCTCTAAAAAGAGTGCGTACTTCTTCAGAGGTTGGCTTTTGCAATTTAAGTAATTTATCATATTTTTTATATTTATTTATTGTATCTTGTAATTCAATTTCATATTCTTTATTTCTATTCTCAGCCTGTACAATCCAAAAAGATGCATTATCTTGTTGAGGTATAATTTCTGTTAACAATTCATCTATTTTTTTCATATTCAAATCTCCTTTAATTTTCTTCATTATCCCAACTATTCACTCCGAATAGCCTTGCGTTAAAATCTCTGATCTCTTGAGATCTATTTTTTTTGTTAAAGCTTCTTTGACCATTATTAAAATCCCTCCTTAACCAATCTGCAAAAGCTTTTTTCCAGTCCATATACGTTGTTTTAATACCCTTACCGTTGTTTGTATAATAGGTTTTAAATCCATCATACATTGCTGCTAAGTAATCCATATCATAGCCTTTATTAACAAGACTCGGCTGGTTAGTAACCTCAATAAATTCACTAGGTATTGTGTCTTGATTATACTGGCTATGTTCAAAAGAATGTGGCCTTAGTTTATTTTTGGTTTTAATAGCCTTTTTAGACGCATCTATCACCCCTAGGCTATTCTCATATTCAACGACCTCTGCTTGATCGCTGTTAGCCTCGCTAGATAGCCTAGTATCAATGATACCAACTTCAATATCTTCGCTATCTGTGAAATAGTTGTTTTTAGAGCTTGCTGGACTTGTAAAAAAATCTTCCGTTAACTCTTCGGCTGATTCTTCCGTCGACTTTTCTTTTTTATCTATTTTTTCTTTTAAAAGACTCTTTATATTCTTTCCTTCTTTCCTTTCTTTAGTTGTTGTTATTTGTTTGTTATTTGTTTGTTGATTGGTTGTTAATTCTTCGGAATTATTAGAATTCTCATCTTGAAAAATACAGTAATTTTCTATTGTTAACAAGGTGAATCTGTTTGTTGTTTGTTTGTTGATACTTTGACATTTTTCAAGTTTAGTTAAAGCAGTCCTAATTTGCTGTTCTGTAAGTCCAGTCTCTAATGATAATTGTTGTAGACTTGTCACTAAGCTACCTTTTTTTACTATGATACCTTGCCATTTTTTATCTCTATAATTTGCCCTAATTAATAGATGTACAAACAATCTGGTTGTATTATGATCATCGTAAAACTCCCAATCTAAAAGTCCCCGATATAACTTTATAAATCCAGCTTTCTTTTTATCTTCACACATTTTAATCCTTAAAGTTTTATTTAGTAATTCAATACTAGCAAATAAATATTTTAAAGTAAACTGATACTTTTTAATATATTAAACTATTTTTTATATTATTTTTACACTTTTATGTTGACAATAGATTTTCTTATGTTAATATAAGTATATAAACAATAAAAAAGGAGTTTAAAAATGGATAAAAAATATAGTTATTATATAGCTTATGCCCAAAGAAATTTAGACAATGACAAGATGGCCTTAGAAGCTTGTGTTGTAAATAATATGATTATTAAAAGTCAATCTTGTATTGATTATTTAGAGCATACACTGGAAGCTAGGTTTAAAGGAAATGAAGGAGCTACTGCCCCAACATATCAGATACGGGTTTTAAGTTTTTCTAAATTTGATAGTTTAAAAATGGATAAAAAATATAGTTATTTTATAACTTTTACCGTAAAAAAATGTGACAATAACAAGATAGCCTTTGAAACTTGTGTTGCAGATAATTTTATTATTAAAAGTCAATCTTGTATTGATTATTTAGAGCATACACTGGAAGCTGG
>Ga0316611_1000197_pt1 | contig 23394 bp, 23 predicted proteins | sample MIS2016202_MG_FD_207675 | JGI IMG/M metagenome (GOLD analysis project Ga0316611, IMG submission 207675) | Microbial mat bacterial communities from Middle Island sinkhole, Lake Huron, Michigan, United States - MIS.2016.202 | ecosystem: Environmental > Aquatic > Freshwater > Lake > Sediment... | reverse complement strand
AAAATGAAGATTCTCCCCCCTTCGATAAGGGGGGCTGGGGGGGATCGTTACTATCAATCGTTAATCGATCCCCCTCAATCCCCCTTGCAAAGGGGGAGGAAGAAAATGAAGATTCTCCCCCCTTCGACAAGGGGGGCTGGGGGGGATCGTTACTATCAATCGTTAATCGATCCCCCTCAATCCCCCTTGCAAAGGGGGAAGAAGAAAATGAAGATTCTCCCCCCTTCGATAAGGGGGGCTGGGGGGGATCGTTACTATCAATCGTTAATCGATCCCCCTCAATCCCCCTTGCAAAGGGGGAAGAAGAAAATGAAGATTCTCCCCCCTTCGATAAGGGGGGCTGGGGGGGATCGTTACTATCAATCGTTAATCGATCCCCCTCAATCCCCCTTGCAAAGGGGGAAGAAGAAAATTCTCCCCCCTTTTTAAGGGGGGCTGGGGGGGATCTCCTCAAATCATGAAACGCCGCCTCAATATTAATCGCTGCGATGTAATACGCCAACAACACAATCTCATTCGCATGAAGCTCCTGCTGATACTTCCGTTCCAAATCCTGCGGTGCAATCAAACCATTCTGCAACAACCGCACCATAAAAGTCCCCGTCCCCGTAAACGGATCGAGAATATGCACATTGTCATCCGTCAAACCCACCCCAAACTCCTGACGCAGCGCATCATCCGCACTTCGCACAATAAAATCCACCACCTCCACAGGCGTATACACAATTCCCAACCGTTCCGCCATGCGAGGAAAAGCATTCTTAAAAAACTTATCGTAAAGCTCAATAATAATCTTCTGCTTACCCTCAGCATTATCAATCCCACTCGCTCGCGTCTTCACACTCGCATAAAACTTATCCAAACTCGCAATCTCCTTACCCAACGCTTGCCCCTCCAAAGCATCGAGCATCTTTTGCATGGCAATCGAAACAGGATTTAATTGCGTAAATTGATAATCCTCAAACAACGCATCAAACACAGGCTTCGTGATCAAATGCTGTGACAACATCTCGATCGCATCGGACTCACTAATACTCGGATTGAGATTACAGCGCAAACCCTCCAAAAAATCATCAAAAGTCTGACGATGCACACCATCGCGATCGCTTAATAAACCCTTAATCCGCGAAGTATGATTCCCCGCAATCACCGCCACATCTTTCGCCCAATCTTCCCAATAACGGCGATCGCCACATTTGACGACAATCTTGGCATAGATCGCATCACGCCATTCCTCCAATTGTGGAAAATTCAGCGTCATTTGTTTCGCTTTCGGCTGACCATTACCGACCTTCTCGACATCATCAGAAGCACCACCACCAACACCAATCACATTGATTTGCGGCGGTCTAGCCTCATTCAATTCAATTTTGTTGATAATCGCATTAAAGCGATCGTCATGGGCGCGCAACGCTTGCAACACACTCCAAACCACCTTATATTTTTCATGATCCTTCAGTGCTTCCTCTGGAGTCATGTCCGCAGGAATCCCAATCGGTAAAATAATATAACCATACTTCTTGCCCTCAGCCCTTCGCATCACCCGCCCCACCGACTGCACCACATCCACAATCGAATTGCGCGGCGACAAGAAAATCACCGCATCCAACGAAGGCACATCCACCCCTTCCGACAAACACCGCGCATTGGAGAGAATGCGGCAAATATTACCGCCATTATCTTCATTATCAGAGGCAAGAGGCTTAAATCCCTTGTTATCATTAGGATCGGCTTTTAGCCAATCTAACTTCTGATTGCGAATCATCACGTTTTGCGTACCATCTACATGATCAACTTCGCACTCCAAAACTTCCTCTTCAGGATGCATCTTTTGATATTCATCAACAATCAATGAGAACATCTTTTTAAAGCTCTCTGAATGCTTGACCAATCCTGAAAAAGCTACAGCGCGACGCATGGGCGCAATATCTCCCTGCACATCTTCGCGATCTAAATCATCAACAAAACGTTTCGATAATCCATTCCAACAACCGACAATTTTAGTTGCATCAGACAAACTCAATTCGTTATTGACTGCCAATTGACGCTGAAAAGTCGCACTCACATACTTCTCATCCACCGCCAAAACCATCACCTTATAATCCGACAACAGCCCCGTAGCAACTGCCGCCGCAAATCCTAAGCGATAGAACTCTTGACCATAGAGACTTTCATCATCCATCGAACAAACTAAAGCATCATTTTCCTTAGCCTTACTTTTCGCCGCGTCAGCATAAAGTCTCGGTGTCGCCGTCATATACAGCCGCTTTTTCGCCTTAATAAAGTCCTGATCATGCACCTTCACAAAATGCGAATCATCATCCCCCGCCAAAGTCACGCCCGTAGTCCGATGCGCCTCATCGCAAGTAATCAAATCAAATTCTGGTAATCCTTTCTTCTGTGCATCAGCGATCGCCTGAATCGATTGATAAGTGGAGAAGATCACCGTGAGTTGAGGTTCTGCCCTCACCCCTAGCCCCTCTCCCAGAGGGAGAGGGGAACCAGAAATAGAATCCGAATTCTCTTCTCCCCCTCGCCCCTTGGGAGAGGGGGCTGGGGGGTGAGGTTCTGCCCTCACCCCTAGCCCCTCTCCCAGAGGGAGAGGGGAACCAGAAATAGAATCCGAATTCTCTTCTCCCCCTCGCCCCTTGGGAGAGGGGGCTGGGGGGTGAGGGCAAAGCGCCTGATATCGCCCCACAATTACATCCACATCCGTAGTCGCAGGAAAAGCCAAATCACGCGCACTCATATCCTCCGTATCCGACTTTTTCGACACCTTCGCATCCGAACAAACCGCAATACTCTGTAACTTCACCGTCGCCTCTGCCGACCATTCCCGCAAAGTTTGCGACAGTAACGAAATCGAAGGCACTAAAAATAAAACCGTCGCGCTACCTTGCTCAATGGCAAACCTCTCGGCAATCTGCAAAGCCGTATAGGTTTTACCCGTCCCGCAAGCCATGATCAGTTTACCGCGATCGCTGGTTTCAAAACCCTTGATCACATTTTCCAAAGCCTCACTCTGATGCGGTCTAATCGACTTCTTCGGCTTTAACGGTAAAACGGTTACTTTGCGGGTTAAATCTAAATCATCATCAATATCAATAGTTGTAGAAACGCTCTGCACTGCATAACGCAAATTCTGCGAAGTAACTTGACTCCAATCCACAGGGCTTTGATCGAGTTCATGTAAATCTAACCTCGTTACAGGAATTTGCTGATTTTTCAGCGCATCTTCCGCATTTTTACCCCAACCGCAAGTCGTCACAATCAACCGATGTTTAAACGGTGCTTTGCCTGAAGCCGTGAAAAATGAATCAATATCCCCCTTATCCAAAACATGATCAGGCTGATAGCACTTACACTGAATCGCCCAATATTCACCCGTAGCCCTTTCCTGAGCGACTAAATCGATCCCCAAATCCCCTTTTTTACCCCGTTCTGGGAAATCCATCCAAAACCACACCCGCTTAAATAGTTCGGCATATTGCGGATCGGTGCGTAAATAGGCAAATGTCAAATACTCAAACTTATCACCTAAATCACGGTTTGAGGTTGCTTCTAAACGAAATTGCTCAATAACATTGTGAATGGTGACAGTCATCTGAATTTCTGTAAATTACTAGCAAATACTAGCATATTAGGGTGAAGGGGCGGCGCATCGCGCCGCTATCTCTTCGTTTCCCGTACCATTGCAAAAAGAACAATTTTCTTCGCGCTGAATTTCGCCAGAGCAATCGCGAATTTGAATGTAACCCTTACCTTCGCAGTGATGGCAAGATTTAGGCTTTTGGATCGAAGATGAAAGGCGATCGCTTGTTAATTTTTCTGACATATTCTAAATCCTAACCGCGCCATAAACATTTATTCCAAATCAACCAGACTCAATCTTGAGGTTTGCTCTTTCATGCCTAGAGAAACCTCTAGCTTCTTCAAAAGCTCCACCGTTGCCTCAGCAAACGCTTTCGCGCCACTGGAATTAGGTTTAGATAAGGAAACAGGAATAAAATCATCTACCGCTTTGGCAATATTGACATCATTAGGGATTTTCGTTTTAAAAATCTTGGTACTACTAAAGTCATTGCTCACCCGATCCATGACTTTATCGTAATAGCGGCTCAGGGTAAAACCTGCGGATAGACTAAAGACAATACCTAAGAGTTGAATATTAACTGACTTGTCATCTCGATAAATTTCGCGCAATTTCTCAATACGTCTTTCTAATAGTTGGATGCCCACAACCGATAGAGGCTCAGGTCTGGCAGGCATGAGGTAATAATCACTAGCCACAATGCTACTGCGCGTGATCAGGTTATAACCAGGGGCGCAATCCAGAATAATGAAGTCATAATTCTGGATTGCAGGAGCCAGAATTCCTTGAATTAAAGTCTGCTCGAAATTGCTCCAAGTCTGCTGAAAGCTTTGCTTCTGTTCGTATAGTAGCGATCGATTGTAAAGCATCTCTGATACGAGAAATTCATCGTATAGGTCAATATCGCCCACTAATAGATCTAAGCCTTGGACTTGGCAGACATGGGGAATGACGATATCTTTGATTTGGTAAACTTTTTTTTCAGGATCTTCAACCTGTGCGCCATAACGGGCGATCGCCTGACTGACTAAATGCCGAAGGGTACGTTTTTCTTTGCGACATTTGGCAAACTCAGCAGGGGAAATCATGCTTAGAGTAGCGCTGATTTGAGTATCCAAATCGACGACTAAAACCTTTTTGCGATGGATTTTAGCTAAACAGGTGGCAATATTGACAGTTAGGGTGGTTTTACCAACTCCTCCTTTCATATTTACTGTTGCGATTACGTTGCCCATTGTTTAGATAACCTCAAAATGCAGCCGTCAGTAACCATAGGATTTAAGCCATAAAATCTAGGTCAAGTTGCTCTTTGCGCCGTTTATCCTAAACTATTTTGAGGTAGTTAACAATACAAAACATGATGATTTAGTTAAGGTTTGGGTTAACCACATGACCTCTGGTGGGATCGGGGATAAATAGACCGAGGCGGAGCGATCGCAGCATGACCTCCCAAACCTCACGCATTTGTGCTTCTCCCTCTGTCCAATAGTCAAAGGTGAATAGGACTTGGACATTGCCGCCAATGCCCACCAAAATACGCGATGTGGCAGGTCTTTTTTCGGTAGCGTCAATATATTGGATATCTGCCCAGACTAGGCGCATCCCGTCAAGATTGGCGCTAGTGACTTTGCTTTTATGGGTGATTTCGCGATCGTCATCTTCGAGGATTTGCTGAAGTGCTTTTTTGAGGGGAAAGGTACTCCAATCATTGGGGGGCAAGCGATTAAAGGACATTTCCAATGCGCCTGTATCATCGGTTGGCTCAAAGTCATGGAAACTAACGGATTTTTCTTTAAATTTCACAATCCAATCTTTGGGGAAGTCAAACCGCACCGCACCGCGATCGGCAACAAATATTTTGTATCCTTCTTCCGACTTCCAGCCATGATCATCGCGTAAGGTTAAGTCTTTTTTTCTCATGGGAGTTTACAGGTATTGTCACAACGCTATTTTACAATCTACGCTCTCGTTCTAAATCTGAAATTGTTTACTGTCCTTATTTACGCCCATAAATTATAGATAGAAATGTAGGGGCAGAGCATTCCCACAAGAATTTATGCATTTTCAGATAATCTTCCTTTGGGAATGCTCTGCCCAAAATCTCGCAACGCAGGCATAAATTATCTGTAAAAGCAGATAGGGCTTAGCATTTGCGGATCAATATTTCTGTGATGAGTTCTAAAATTGTGGCGCAAATGCTAAGCCCCTACGTTCTTGCTGTGATAGATTGCTGGCAATATAAAGGCGATCGCGATGCCACTAATTACTAGAATTTCAAAAATCAAAAGAATGGTGTTAGAAGGCTTGATTTTGAATCCCTTAAACCAAGTATTAGGCATATCTTCAGCGTGAATCTTCCAATTGTAAATCGATAGTAACAGAGGCAATCCGCCAACTCTGGCACTCATTAATAGATGCATGGCAATGCTGAGAATCATCAATAGCCATGCAATCAGATGTCCAATATACCAAGGCTGATTTAACTCCTTGCTCGGTAGCCATTCCTCTTGCATCATGCGTCCTGTAATCACCGCTAAGGTTCCAGATAGTAGCATCACCGTATTAGTGAGGCGTTGTAATGAGATCCACCAGATTGGCTTACCAACTTCCTGAAGATGTTGCAGGGATTGCGGTTGGACGAGGCGACGTGAACCAATATGGAAGCAATATAGGGCGAATATGGGTAATGCAATCAAAAAGGTCAGGGCGATCGTGCCATGAAGCCCTTGGGTATCACGAACGATTGGTAAATTTAGGGTTCCGAAGCGTTTGTCATAGCGGTCATAGACCATAAATCCTGTGATGATTGCGCCAAAGACAAGTAAGGCGATCGCGCTATGGAGCAATCGCAAAAGAACAGGCTGATATGGGACAGTGCGCGACATATTAGTTTTACTCATCTTGTTTTTAATATTATGATGCTTTTCATAATCCAAATGACCAATAATAATGGCAAATGACCTTGTAGAAAGGATTCTTGCGGCTTGCGATCGCTGCACCCTCGCAGGTCAGCGCGACTGTGCGGTTTTACACCTGTTAATTGAGAATTCCCTAAAGCGACAACAGATCGCCGCAATTAATATTAGTGATTTTGATTTTGAGGGGCGATCGCTTCAGATTCAACGGCGCTATAAACGTCAAGGTCAACCAAATCAGCAAGAAATTATTAGTCTCAGTTTAGACACAGCCAACGCATTACAAGACTGGCTAAATTTAATTCATATTCCAAATGCTTCTCCTGAGCAGCAATTAGATTCGCCGCCATTATTTATATCGCTCGATCGCGCTAATTATGGTCATCGGTTAACGGGAACTGCGATCTATGGCATCGTCAAACGGGCGGCAACTAGCGCAGGTATTACTGAAGCGATCGCTCCAGAACAGTTGCGATTTTGCCAAGGCAAGTATGCCTTAATCAAAGAATTTGAGACGCAAAATAAGACTTATTTAGGGAATAGCGAGACTCAAACGAGAATCAATGTTGTATCTATTTTGGATAATGAGAATCAAGATGGGACTTATTTAGAGAATGATGAGACTCAAATAAGAGGTAGTGCGATCGCGCTTTCCCCGAATCTGCCATCTAATGTGCCCTTGGCATTTGCTGAGCCTAATTCGGAACTTAATGCGGATATCCTTGCATCCCTGCTATCCGACAAACGTAGTCTTAACACTAGACGCGCCTATGAGAAGGATTTGCGGTATTTCTTTCTCGCCGCCTATGGACAAAAGCCCACAACCGCAATCATCGCCCAATTTTTAAATTTAAATCGATTTGAGGCGATCGCGATCGTCTTGCGCTACAAGTCAGAACTAATTGCGAGGGGACTAAAGGAATCCACAATTAACCGTCGCCTCTCTGCGCTCAAGTCATTAGTAAATTTTGCCGCTAAATTAGGAAAATGCACTTGGAATCTCAATGATGTCCCCACTGAGACTGTGCAAACCTATCGCGATACAACGGGAATTAAGCCCGATGGCATTCGGACAATGCTGTTACAGATTAACCGCGATACCCTCAAAGGCAAACGCGATTTCGCGATCTTGAGACTACTTTGGGACAATGCTCTGCGCCGTAATGAAGTAGTGAGCGCCAATATTGGTGATTTTGATTTTGAGGCGCGATCGCTCCAAATTTTAGGCAAAGGACGCGGCTCTCAAAAGAGTCTCATTAGTCTTAGTATGGGAACTGCTAACGCAATTCAAGACTGGCTATCTCATTTTAAGACAAAAAATGGCGATCGCCCATTATTTCACGCCCTCGATTCTGTCAATCATGGACATAGACTGACGGGCACGGCAATTTACCAAATTGTTGCTCAACTGGCGCAAGACGCAGGAATTTCTAAAAAAATGTCTCCCCACCGTATTCGTCACTCGGCGATCACGGCGGCCCTCGATGCGACTAATGGCAATGTTCGCAAAGTCCAAAAATTATCACGCCATAAAAAACTCGATACCTTGATGCTCTATGACGACAACCGCACCAATATGCAAGGGGAGGTATCCAGTTTGTTAGGAGATTTAATTTAGGAGATTTATTTTAATGCTGTGCCGCCTACTACGCGGGCAGCGCAGAAATTTACTGTTAATTGTTGTTCAAACAATACAGTCTAAAATTTGGGCAACCGCTACAATTTCAGATGACATATAGCTATCGTCAGTCTTAACCCAGAGGATAAAGTGCGGCGCAAAGCGCCGCACTTTATCCTCTGATCTCTAAAAATCGCTCAAACAGTAAGGTTCGGATGGTAAAAGCCAACCCAAAGGCTCAGTGGGAAAACCTCTCAAGACGTGCTAATCACGCAGAAAAATATCTGCGCTGGTTCGTTGATTTTTGTCCTGCGGCGATCGCCATGTTTGACTGCGACCTCAACTACATATTGGTCAGTCAGCCTTGGGTAAAAATGTTGGGGATACCACGTCTCAAACTGATTGGGACAAATATTTATACATCTTTATCGATTCCCTTGAGCCAGAGAAGTGGTTTAGACAGGTGCTTACTTGGTGGACAAATGCACTATTCGACCGAGATCAAAATTAGCGATCGCGGCGGTATTACCAATAACTTTCAGCTATTAGTCCAACCTTGGTATACCGACGATGGTTCGACTGGGGGCATCATTATCGCGAGTTATGCCGTTGAAGAAAATTTATCAGCAGATCTACAAAATCGATTACAGGAAGAAATTGCCGAACGTCAATACTTTGAAGAAGCCTTTACCAAAATTGGTACAGCCCTCGAAAGTACTAATGATGCTATTTGTATTACCGACATTACAGGACAGCCAATCTATATCAATTCAGCCTTTAGCGATCTGTTTTCCCACAGCTTAGATACCTTACAAAATCCCAAACAGTTAGATTCTCTATTTCCCGAATCACAACTTGCTCAGGCTATTCATACTGCTGTTATTTATGGCGGTACTTGGACAGGTGAGCTAGAGATGCGCGATCGCGATCGGCAACCTATCCCCATCAGTCTGCGGGTAAATCCTGTCAAAAGTCCTGTTGGTCAAGTGATTGGGATGACCTATGTTTGTACCAATATCCGCGATCGCAAAGCTGCTGAGGCTGAGATTAACAAAAGTTTTGCAGCGTTGGGGGCAACCCTTGAAGCCACTGCTGACGGCATTTTGGTACTGGATGCGATCGGCAATATCATTATTTGCAATCAAAAATTTGTAGATCTTTGGCGGATTCCCAAAAGCATTTTTACAGCCTATGATGATACTTCCATTCTCAGATATATAACTGAGCGCATTAAATCTTCTCAATATCTCAAGAGCTTAGGGAAAGGACTAGGTATCGATCAAAACAGTTTTGAAGTTGTAGAGCTAGATGACGGTAGAACCCTAGAATGCTATTCTCAGCCTCAAAATATTTTGAATGACTGTGCAGGCCGTGTTTGGAGCTTGCGCGACATTACAGAACGCCTTGCTGCGGAAGCCTTAGTCCGCGCCTCCGAAGAAAAATATCGACTCCAAGCCGAAATATTGGAATCTGCATTACAAGAGTTAAAAAACACTCAATCTCAACTGATCCAAGCCGAAAAAATGTCTGGCTTAGGACAATTAGTTGCAGGAATTGCCCATGAAGTTAATAATCCTGTCAATTTTATCTATGGCAACCTTTCCTACGCCGACAGCTATACCAAGGATTTATTGAGTCTGATTGAAATTTATCGTAGTCATTATCCCAATCCCACCGAAGCAGTCCAATCAAAGCTCGAAGAAATAGATATTGATTTCTTAGTCGATGACTTTGTGAAATTGATTAGTTCAATTCGAGTTGGTGCAGAAAGAATTCAGCAAATCGTGCAATCCCTCAATAATTTCTCCCGTAGCGATGAGGCGGGTTGTAAGTATGTGGATGTACATGAGGGGATTGACAGTACTTTGATGATTTTACAAAGTCGGTTAAAGTCGAATCCCCATCGTCCTGAAATTCAAGTGGAAAAGTTGTATGCAGATCTACCAAAAATCGAATGTTATGCAGGACAACTCAATCAAGTATTTATGAATTTACTAACTAACGCGATCGATACCTTAGAAGAAGATGCTCAGGCAAAGGGAACTTGGCAGGTTATTGATGATAAGCCCCAGTGGGTTAGAAAAGATGGCAAAGTTTCGCAAATTTTAATTAAAACGGAAATTCAAAGCGGCGATCGCCTAAATGATCACCTAAACCATCGCCTAGTGGTCAAAATTTCAGATAATGGCAATGGTATCCCCGAAGAATTACGCAATCGCTTGTTTGATCTATTTTTTACGACTAAACCTGTGGGCAAAGGGACAGGGCTAGGATTATCGATCGCCTATCAAATCATTACTGAAAATCATGGCGGCAAATTATCTTTTAGTTCTGAAGTGGGCAAAGGGACAGAATTTGTGATTGAGATTCCTGTAAAACAATCAAAAAATTAAAACCCCAAAAATCGAGGAGGCGCAAAGCGCCTCCTCGATTTTTGGGGACTCGAAAACATAAAATAAACAAGGGGGCTTAAGCCCCTTGTTCTAATACCTTAGAAAACTTAAAACAAAATTATGCGATCGCAATGGGAATGTTTACTAGAAAACCTTGGTTGTTGGCAGGGTTCCTTTACTCGATTATCTCCAAAGGGTGAAATATTAGAAGATATTCCTAGTGAGACTAGCTTAGAGCTTAAGGAAGACCAGAAAACCATGCGCCAAGTCGTGCGCCGTTTTTATGACGGTCAACCACAGGATTTAGTTTTGGAATATCGCTCCTTAAATAAAAGCATCATTTTGTTTGAGAATGGTGCTTTTTCTCAGGGCGCAATTCAGTTTGCCCCCTTTACGGAGTTTGGCGCAGAGTTTGGTTTGATTTTTGGCGATCGCCGTTTGCGCCTGATTCCTGTCTATAACAAATCTAGTCAACTAGAGCGCATTACCCTCATCCGTGAGCATTTACCCCAAAGCACTACTCCCGAACGTCCACCCTTAACCCTCGATCAATTACTTGGCAGATGGGAAGGTGAATCTATCACCATTTTTCCTAATTGGCTAACACCAGAGGTAAAACCAACGGTTACGGAATGGCAACGCGAAGGCGATCGCGCAATCCTATTTCTGCCCGATGGTGCATCGTTAACCTGTCCTCAAACCATTAACCCACGTCAGCCATTCCGCTTATCAATTTCTTGGTTATTAGAGCCAAACCTGCATCAGCGCATGATTCGTACCTACGATCAGCATGGTGAATGGACAAATTTAACCTTAGTGACTGAGCGCAAAGTGGGGTAGTGTGATTAGAGATTTGGATAGCAGCAAACCATTTTTCCGATAAACCTTTACTCGCGATTTATCTATGTCATTACCGCCAATTATTGAGCAGATGCTCTTACCTGAGTTTTATGAGCATCCCGTCACAGCACCAATTCAGCTTTTACAAACCCATATTTCCTTTGTGCTGCTCACAGGAAAATACGCTTATAAAGTTAAAAAGCCAATGAACTTTGGTTTCTTAGATTTTTCTACTTTAGAAAAACGTAAATATTTTTGCGAAGAAGAACTCCGCCTCAACCGTCGTCTTGCTCCTGATTTATATCTATCGGTTTTACCAATTATCGAAACCGATGGGAAATATAGCTTTGACAAATCAGGTCAGGGAACACCTGTAGAATACGCGATCGCGATGCCAGAGTTCTCCCAAGAGGATTTATTGATTGAGATGTTTGCGTCGGGTCGATTGACGGCTGACCATGTGCGTCAAATTGGTGAGCAATTAGCAGCTTTTCATCAACGGGCGCTTACTAATGACCATATCAATACTTTTGGTACAGCCGCAGCCGTTCGCGCCGTCGCCAATGATAACTATGCATCTACAGAAAAATATGTGGGCATTGCTCAAACTGAAGCGCAACTTGCTCAAACTCATGCCTACACAGAGAAGTTTTTTGCTAAAAATGCCGATTTATTCAGCGATCGCATTGCTAAGGGAAAAGTGCGTGAATGTCATGGTGATGTCCATTTAAAAAATATTTGCCTCTACCAAGATCAAATCCAGATTTTTGATTGTATTGAATTCAATGAACCCTTCCGCAATAGTGATGTACTATACGATGCTGCCTTCCTATTAATGGATTTGCAATTTCGCGGTAGAAAAGATCTCGCCAATATTTTCCTAAATACCTATCTAGAACGTACGGGTGATTATGAAGGAGTCGTATTATTGCCCCTGCATTGCAGTATGAGAGCCTATATTCGCGCCAAGGTCACATCATTCTTACTTGATGATCCGAATATCCCTGCGGATGTAAAGGCGATCGCTCAAACAGAAGCAGCAGCCTATTACCAACTGGCTTGGGAATATACGCAACCCAAGCAAGGCAAATTAATGATCATGTCAGGGGTATCTGGTTCTGGTAAAAGTACGACTGCAAAGGCGATCGCCGCCGCACAGGATACCATTTATCTGCGATCGGATGCGATCCGCAAGCAAATCGCAGGGCTTGACCTGATGCAGCGCGGTGGTGATGAGATTTATACACCAGAGATGACGGCGCAAACCTATACCAGACTAGCGGAATTAGGTACTTTGCTTACCAGCAAAGGTTTTAACGTGATTCTCGATGCCAAGTACGATCGCGTTAGTTTGAGAAGCCAAGCGATCGCCGCCGCCCAATCGCAAAATATTCCTGTAGAAATCATCTATTGCAACGCCCCTGAAGAAGTTTTGCAGCAACGTTTACGCGATCGCGCGATCGCTAACAATGATATTGCCGATGCCACCGTTGAGCTATTAGCCAGTCAGCAAGCCAGCTTTGAAAACTTCACCAGTGAAGAATTAGCTTTGGTCAAACTAGCCTAAAACCCAATCAGGGAGCGCCGCCCCTCCCTGATTGGATGCGGATATCGCAAAACACCTTCCATTTTCCGATAAAATACTTAAGCAATTACTTATCGCGATATATCCATGAGTGGAACTAAGCTCTACGAAGGCAAAGCCAAAATCCTGTTTACGACAGATGATCCCAATGTTCTGCTGTCGCGCTACAAAGACGATGCAACCGCCTTCAATGCTCTGAAAAAAGGCACGATCTCTAAAAAAGGAGAAGTGAACTGTGCGATCACCTCGCATATTTTTCAGTACCTCGAAGCTCAAGGCATCGCCACTCACTTCATCAAGCAAATCTCGCCCACGGAAATGCAGGTTGCGGCCGTCAAGATTTTGCCAATCGAAGTCGTGGTGCGAAACATTGCCGCAGGTAGTATTTGCAAACGCCTCGGACTCGAACAAGGGCAACCCCTCAAACAACCCCTAGTCGAGTTTTTCTACAAAAATGATGAACTAGGCGATCCCTTGATTACTGATGCCCATATTGCCATGCTCGATCTGGCAACACCCGAACAGGTTGATCAACTCAAGCAACTTGCGCTCAATATTAACCATCATCTCCAAGCATTTTTCGATCGCTGCAATTTGATTTTGGTTGACTTTAAGGTGGAAATCGGCACAGATGCCAAGGGCAAATTATTACTAGCCGATGAAATCAGTCCTGATACCTGTCGTCTCTGGGATAAAGCGATCGCCGATCCCACCGCCCGCATCTTAGATAAAGATCGTTTTCGTCAAGACCTTGGCAATGTTGCCGAAGCTTACCAAGAAGTGCTCAAACGGGTACTAGCGGCGATCGACCAATAATTTTAGAAAAGTGGCGCGAAGTACCACTTTTCTAAAATTAGCTTAACTCGACGAAACTAGAATAAAACTAAATCAACAATCTCTAGCAATATAGGGATATTGAAAGTTATAGTAATTTATTACTAGCTTCAGAAACTTTCTGTTCATAGTTTCTCGTCAATAGTTTCCTGTCAAATATTCTGTTTAATCTGTTTAAATATTCTGTAGGTGTTTGGAAGACTTTATGCGTATAAACTTGCTCGTATTCACAGCCATTGCCGCATCCAGCACATTACTGTCTAATCCCTTGCTGGCAAAGGCTGCCCCTGCAACGCAAGAGATTGCTCAAGCGCCAACCCCGCAGCCAACTACTCCGACTCCTAGTCCGACCACTAGCCCCACTACTACTCCAAATCAGCCGAGTCAGCCAAGTCAGCCAAGTCAGCCAAATCCATCACCAAGCTTTACCCCGCCATCGACAACAACACCCCCTGCACCTACATCGGAAGTCCAAGTATTAGTTGGTGAAGTTGCGATTAAAACGCCAGAAGGACAGGCTCCGCTTCCGCTTGAACTTCAGCAAAAAATTTATGATGTGATTTCCACAAAACCAGGTCGGACTGTCACAAAAACACAGCTACAATCCGATATTAATGCGGTATTTGCCACAGGTTTCTTCTCGAATGTCCAAGCTGAGCCAGAAGACACTGATATTGGTGTGCGTGTCACCTTCTTTGTCTTGCCCAATCCTGTTCTAAAATCCGTCAATGCTGAAGGCACACGAGTATTAGAAAAAGACGTTATTGATCGCATTTTTAATCCGCAAATTGGCAAAATCACCAATCTCAAGGACATTCAAGCAGGAGTCAAAGAACTCGAAAAGTATTATCAAGATAAGGGCTATGTTTTAGCTCAAATTGTCGATATCAAAGCCACTCCCGAAGGTAACATCAATTTAATTATCTCGGAGGGGGCGATCGAAGGGATCAAGGTTGCCTTTATTAACGAGGATGGTAAAACCGTAGATAAAGATGGTAAGCCTGTTACTGGAAATACTCGCGATTTTATTATTACCCGTGAACTGACCATTAAAGAAGGTGAAATCTTTAATAAAAATACAGTTCAAAGTGATTTGCAAAAGGTTTTTGCCTTGGGGCTATTTGATGATCTAAATATTGGGCTTGCCCCAGGTACAGATCCCCGCAAGGTCGTGGTGACTGTCAATGTTAAAGAGCGAAATACAGGCTCGATCGCCGCAGGTGCAGGTTTAAGTTCATCAACAGGTTTATTTGGTACAGTCAGTTTCCAGCAGCAAAACCTTGGTGGTAACAACCAAAAGCTTGGTTTAGACATCCAAGTCGGTGAACGCGAACTATTGTTTGACCTAAACTTTACCGATCCTTGGTTAGCAGGAGATCCGAATCGCACGTCCTTTTCCGCCAATATCTTTAACCGCCGCCTATTTAGCTTTATCTTTGACAGTCCTATCGGTGTTGCGGGCAGTAATGACACCCCAAGAATTAACCGTTTAGGCACGGGATTTAGCTTTTCCCGTCCCCTGGGTACGAATACAACAGCTTCCTTGGGTTTTCGTTATGAGCGTGTCGGTATTACTGACAGCAACAATGCCACTGCGACAATTGACTCTCTGGGAAATCAGCTTAGCTCCAGTGGTACGGGTCAAGATGATTTGTTACTATTTCAACTTGCCTATGCCACCGATCAAAGAGACAACCCCATCAAGCCTTCATCTGGCTCCGTATTTCGGATTGCCACTGAGCAGTCGGTTCCCATCGGCTTAGGATCGATTTTCTTGAATCGGGTCAGGGCTAGTTATAGCTACTTTATCCCAGTTCAGTTTTTAAACTTCTCTGAAGGTACACAAGCCCTTGCCTTTAATTTTCAAGCTGGTACTGTCATTGGTACTTTACCCCCCTATGAAGCATTTCAACTTGGCGGTAGCAACTCAGTACGCGGTTGGGATGAGGGCAAAATCGGTAGTGGTCGCAGCTTTGGCATTTTTTCCGCAGAATATCGTTTTCCCGTTTTCAGTATTGTGGGCGGGGTGCTGTTCTTTGACTATGGTACGGACTTAGGATCGGCTTCGTCAGTTCCGGGCAATCCTGCGGGAGCGAGAGATAAACCTGGTAATGGTGCTGGTTATGGTATCGGTGTGCGTGTCCAATCACCGCTTGGCTCGATCAGAGTAGATTATGGCTTGGCCTCTAATGGTGGAACTCAGTTTAGCTTTGGCTTAGGAGAAAAATTCTAGTCATGCTGTATCAACAGACGATCGCTGCCCCATTTTCGTTATCGGGGATCGGGCTGCATAGTGGTGAGCAGGTTTCTGTGACGGTCAAGCCTGCCCCTGTTGATGCAGGACGCTATTTTATTTACGAGAATACCAAAATCCCTGCCAATACAAGTGTGGTTCTAGGCTCGCAGCTATCGACGGAGTTGCGTCAAGATGGTACAGGGGTAAGGACAGTTGAGCATTTGCTTGCGGCTCTATTTGGGATGGGTGTGCATAATGCCGCCATTGAACTAGACCGTCCTGAATTGCCGATTCTTGATGGATCAGCTTTACCTTGGGTGGAGGCGATCGCCAAGGTTGGGATCAAGATGCAAATCGAGGGCGATCGCGTAGTTGCCCTCACCGCACCAATTACCGTAGCTAAAGGTGACAGCTTTGTAACCGCAATTCCTGCGGATACCCTCCGCTTTACCTATGGGATTCAATTTCCAACTAAGGCTATTGGTGAGCAATGGTTTAGCTGGTCGCCTGAGATTAATAAATTTAGTGAGCAGTTTGCCGCCGACATTGCCCCAGCCCGTACCTTTACCCTCGCGGCTTTTATCGAGCAAGCTCGCGCCGCAGGACTAATTAAAGGCGGTAGTCTCGACAATGCGATCGTTTGTGATGGCGATCGCTGGGTTAATCCGCCCCTGCGTTTTGACAATGAGCCATGTCGTCATAAACTTTTAGATCTCATTGGTGACATAAGCTTGCTAGGATTTTTACCAAGAGCGCATATTCTTGCCTACAAAGCCAGCCATAATCTTCATGCTGAATTTGCGATCGCCATTGCTAAGCAAGTCTCTAGAAGCTAATGCTGATAAGTACTTTGCCCTGTCAGCCTTAGTCCTACAATACCGCCAACTCAATACTTAAATATGTCCACTTTGACCGAAGAAACAAATATACATAGCGCTGACCTAAACTCCGACCTAAACTCCGAGCCAAAGCCTAATTCCAATAGTGAGGTTATCAATTCCCCCAGTCGGATTTTAATGATTGAGGATATCCAGAAATTACTGCCCCATCGCTATCCTTTTTTGTTAGTTGATCGCATCATTGATTTTGTGCCGAACAAATCAGCGACGGGTATTAAAAATGTGACTTTCAACGAGCCATTCTTTCAAGGACATTTTCCTGAACGTCCGATCATGCCAGGAGTGCTAATTGTCGAAGCAATGGCTCAAGTAGGCGGTATTGTGTTAAGGCACTTACCTGGGATGGAAAATCAGCTTTCCCTATTTGCAGGCATTGACAAAGTTCGCTTTCGTCGTCCCGTCGTCCCTGGCGATCGCCTCACGATCACGACTGAACTGATCGTTGCACGCAAGCGTTTTGGTAAGATGCACGGACGCGCAGAAGTCGATGGTCAGATTGCCTGTGAAGGTGAACTGATGTTTTCCTTAGTCAATCTTTAGCGTACTTATCTTTAGCGTTATTATTAGAGCGCTTCGCACTCTAATAATAACGATTAAACGATTATTTTAATTATCCACTGGCGATCCAATCGATCGCAAACAAAGCGATCTATCTTAGTATCAAGCGAGCCAAACTTTTTATGCCTGTGTCCCATGCGCCTGTGTCTGAATTTATTCACCCGACAGCCATAGTGCATCCTGATGCCCAACTACATCCGACTGTCAAGGTCGGAGCCTATGCCGTCATCGGTGAGCAGGTGAAAATTGGCGCTCATACTGTCATTGGGCATCATGCCATTGTTGAAGGGCGTACTGAAATCGGCGATCGCAACCAAATTTATCCTGGTGCAGCGATCGGTTTAGACTCCCAAGACTTAAAGTATTTGGGAGCCGAGAGTCTTGTCCAAATCGGGAATGACAATCGTATTCGTGAATATGTCACGATTAACCGCGCCAATGAAGCCAATGAAGTTACGGCGATCGGTAACGGCAACTTGCTGATGGCCTACGTCCATGTTGGGCATAATTGCGAACTGGAAGACCGAATAATCATTGCTAATGGCGTGGCCTTAGCAGGGCATGTGCATATTGAGTCCCATGCCAGACTTAGTGGCGTGCTAGGCGTACATCAGTTTGTCCGCATCGGTCGTTTATCGATGGTGGGTGGCATGAGTCGGGTTGAACGGGATGTTCCGCCATATATCTTGGTTGAGGGCAATCCTTCGCGTGTGCGTACTCTTAATCGAGTGGGTATTGATCGGGCTGGTCTAGACACGGAAACCCAGCAATTACTCAAAACAGCATTTCGACTGCTCTACCACCAAGATCTGACCCTAGCAGAAGCCCTTGAGAAGCTAGCCACCTTGACTGACAACTCCCATGTTCAGCATCTGTACCAATTTCTGCAAGATTCAATTACGGTGTCGGGAAGACGCGGTCCCATTCCTAGTCGGGTTTAACAAAAAAGACGTGCTAACCATGTCTTTTTTGTTGATTTTTTGTTGATTTTGATGAATTTGCGATCGGCGATACATGCAAATGGGTATGCTTTAATCTATGAAGTGTATAGAAAAAGTACTATCTTCTGGTTGTATCCGTAAACTCATACATAAGGATGAATAATATCTCTTTCAACACTCTATTCAAACCAGTTATGTTAAGATTAGTAACATAACTGGTTTGAACGTACATAACTCTGATTCAAGAGAGCGTTTGGTAAACATGTCAAGTATTAACAGCACAGGATTTGGTGGGGAAGCCCCATATCTCAAAAATTCCCGATCTCCAGCAACCTTCGATATCCTCAGACCTCTACGCAACAAGCTAGACAATTTTGAAATTCAGAAATCGCAAACAGCCCACCTGATCGCAAAACTAGTCCCTGCTCAATGCCCCTTCGAGCGTACCATTAAAATTTTTGGTCACACCCTGATTCACATTCCGCCCCTATGTAAACTTAACCCTCTGTACGATGAATTGGTTTATTTAAGATTTCGCGCCCTTTGCTTTTTAGTCGATCGCTGCGGTGAAGACATTAGCACCTATTGCTAAACAAAACAGAGAAAGGCAGTGCTTTGCACTGCCTTTCTCTGTAAAACCAGATCGTTAGAGAGGTAATTGCTATGAGTCAATATGTCAGGCTCAAGATTGAAAAAATTAGGTAGCGCGATCGTAACGTAACGCACAAATAATTATCATTAAAAAAGGTGTGTTACATTGCATTAACACACGCCACAAAATCAGCGATCGCGCAAGTTATATTAGGTTGGTATTATGTGATCTGAAGTTTGTCCAATTTCTTGAATTAATGACTGCCTGACATCGTTTTGACCAGAAATTTATTTGATTCGTATCCTCCAAAGCCGTCTGCGCGATTATCGAAGGTTTGAGTTAATTAGGGAAGTCAAAGAAGCTCGTCAAGAGTTTGCGTTGGGTCAATGTAAACCTATTACTCCCGAACAACTCATGGAGGAACTTCTTGCGTGAAGTTTATGAAGTGTATTGATCACTAAATATTTCTTGCAAAAGGCGATCGCCCCAATCGCCCATCAATTTCTCGACTTCGCGATCGCCTATTCAAAAATTAGCACTGTCAATATATAACCGCCCCTCACCTACACAAATAAAAATCAGTTCGCCCCATTGCTAATAAATTTTCCGATCTTGTAGGGTGTCTTACATGATATTTCTGAACTTTGGGATGGGATTGATGTCTAGTGACGATTCTAAATTGAAGGTTCAGTTTACGGATGTTTTTAAGCGTCAAGTTCGAGATTTGGCAAAGCGCTATAGACGGATTAAATTAGATATTCAACCAGTTTTAGATCAGCTTCAGAGTGGGGAATTAGTTGGCGATCAGGCTCAAAATACGGGCTATACAGTGTTTAAAGTTCGTATCAAAAATAGTGATATTCAGAAAGGTAAAAGTGGCGGCTATAGGTTGATTTACTATACTAAAACTTCTGAAAATATTTTATGTGTTTTGATTTACTCGAAATCTGATGAGGATAATGTAACGGCAGTAGAAATCAAGAAAATTATCCAAGGATTTTGCGATTAATATCCGTAATTATAATAATTTGTTGCCAATTCCTCATCCAAATTCGATAATGATCGCCCTCAGATCGCCCCATCACCAATAAATTTCCCGCTCGCTAAAGTTACCGATTTTATTCGGTTCGAGCATTCAGCCATTTTTGAAATGATTTCTGACTCTCTCCCGAAGGTTGACCTAAAATCAAATTTTTAGTACTGATATCTTCATCTAGTTTTTCCCAATGAATTCCTTCGCCTTGACCAATGGTACGCCAGTGATCACGTTCTTCTTTAGAAGCATTGAGTAGTCTTGGATACCATGCTAATGGGACAGAGATTGTCCGTCCATCTGATAGATCAACAGATAAAGTGTCATCTGTAATAGTTACATCTTGAATTGTAGGTATTTCAAGGAGTTCAATCGTTAAAGAAGTCATTCCATCCTGCTAGCAGTTGCTCTTGATGTTCTTGAATTAGTTTTTGAATATAATTGATTTCTGTGCGGCTAAATCCTTTATTTTTCTGTAGGCGTATTGGGGCAAGCCAAAATTTAGCTTGGTCTTCATCTCGCTCAATATGTATGTGTGGTGGTTCATCGCGATCGCCTGCATAGCAGAAAAAGCGATAAGCACCGACTCTTAATAATGTTGGCATTTTGGGATATAGGTTTATAGCTAAACATTAGCTGACATAAATTTGACTGTCAATATCTGATGATCCCCAGACCAGACATAATTAAATCAACCTGTGATAGCTTTGTGTGTGTAACTTCATAATCAAAAGTCGTGAGCGTATCATCACCCCAAATTTCAACCGTGGTTAAAATTATGGAGTCTTTACCTGTTAGTTTGCAGGAAAGAGTTACCGATCATTTGCGAGAATATATTAATGACCTACAAGATGAGATTAAGTGGGATAACTCCTTTGCAAAGAACCAATCAAAGTTAGTGGCGGCGGCAAGAATTGCTAAACAAGAGATTGCAGAAGATAAAGCAGTTGCTCTTGATTTTAACCAGCTATGAATTCATCCATTTCACCTTGATTCCATTTCATTAGCCTCCCCCTACAACAAAACTCTATCTCTTTCCAAGAATTCTGTCATATTCGGCGTGTGAACCGATCCAAAACCACACAATCTTTTCTTCTCCTATTTTGATAATTCCCAATGCTCTCCATCCGATTCCGACTCTGACTGACCAGATATTTTCGTTGTTTCTAAGCTGCTTAAATTCTAAACTTGGATGAAATGGATTATCTTTTCAAAGTTGATAGTTTTTCTTTGCAGTTTCTTTGATATGTTCAGGCAATCTCACAAAAAGTTTGCGAAAATCCTTATTTCTAGATGATTTCATTATTCTTCACCAAAACCTTTTTCTTCAGTTTCACCTTTTTCATCTTCAATTAGTGCTGCTTGAGCCATTTCTTGAAATATACCTAGATCAATATTTGGATTTGCTAAGGTTTCCTGCCACTTTAATTCATTGTGAATATCTTCTAGTAGTTGGTGGGCAAGTTCATCTTGGAGATGTACTGAAAGCTTTTGGGCTTCATTAAAGGCTTGTTCTAGAAGTTTAGTCACGGTATTTTCTGAGTGTGTAGATATATCTCATGATAACGCTTTTTTATCTGATAATTTGCTGTGTAGAACAAGATTATCCCCAGATTGCACTCATCACTAATAAATTCCGCCAAAGTAACTACTTTTAGTCCAGAGTTAGGTGTATTACATCAAGATCCCGTTGTGCTTAGCCAGTAGCGTGTGTTAGCGGAGCGTAACGCACAAGTAATTAATATTATTCCTAAATTATGTTAGGTTTGTGTTATGCAATTTTATGACTAGAACCGAGGTTAAGCCATGTTAGCTACAGAAACTTCTACACAAATAAATGTTAAACAGGCTTTAATCCAAGAAATTGATCAGACTTCAGAATCTCTTTTAGGCGAAGTTCTAGACTTTCTTTTGTTTGTTAAATCTAGACATTCACCAGTGCAGCTAGAAATACAAACAGATGTTGGTGAATTAGTAGAATATTATGATGATCCGAAAGAAAAAATCTTAGAAGATCTGCGTCAGTCTTTAGAAGATGCTAAGGCAGGTCGAGTTCATGATATTTCTGAACTTTGGGATGGGATTGATGTCTAGTGAAGATTCCAAATTGAAGATTCAGTTTACGGATGTTTTTAAGCGTCAAGTTCGAGATTTGGCAAAGCGCTATAGACGGATCAAATTGGATATTCAACCAGTTTTAGATCAGCTTCAGAGTGGTGACTTGGTTGGCGATCAGGTTCAAAATACGGGCTATACGGTGTTTAAAGTTCGAGTCAAAAATAGTGATATTCAGAAAGGTAAAAGTGGTGGCTATAGGTTGATTTACTATATTAAAACCTCTGAGAATATTTTATGTGTTTTGATTTACTCGAAATCTGATGAGGATAATGTAACGGCAGTAGAAATCAAGAAAATTATCCAAGAATTTTATTGTTAATATTCGCGATTATAATAATTTGTTGCCAATTCCTCATCCAAATTCGATAGCGATCGCCTTCAGATCGCCCTATCACTAATAAATTTCGCCAAAATAACTACTTTTGGTCAAGAGTTAGGCACATTACATTAAGATCCCGTTGTGCTTAGCCAGTAGCGTGTGTTAGCGGAGCGTAACGCACAAGTAATTAGCATTAAAAAGGTGCGTTACATTGCATTAACACACACTACAAGATCGGCGATCGGGCTTTATTTTGTTTTTCTGGGCGATCGCTATCAATTTTTTGTGGAATGTTATAATTAAGGTACGGTTCTAATAATGGAGACTGTTACTAAAAAATGGTAGTCGAAACAAATTTTGCCAAAATATTAGACGCAGCCGAACAGCTTGTCATCGAAGAGCAAGAAGATTTAATTCGTATCCTTCAAAGCCGTCTGCGCGATCATCGAAGATTTGAGTTAATTAGGGAAGTCAAAGAAGCTCGTCAAGAGTTTGCGTTGGGTCAATGTAAACCTATTACTCCCGAACAACTTATGGAGGAACTTCTTGCGTGAGGTTTATTTTACTTCGTTCCAATACGTTTGTTAGGGCTGCTCGGAAAACACTAAAAAAGCATCCAGAAATAGCCCCAAACATCCAAAACATACTAGAACTGCTATCTGTCGATCCTTTTCATCCTAGATTAAGAACGCATAAGCTGAAAGGAGAGTTTCAAGATTCGTGGGCTTGTAGTGATGGATATGATTTGAGAATTATCTTTCAATTTGTAGAGCATGAAGAATCTCAGGCAATTCTGCTTAGTGGTGCAGAAAACTCAACCGAGTCTCAAGATGAGACAATGGTAATACGAGCAAATTCGATACGAAAATCTAACTTTTCACGTTTAGCAATAGAAGCAGAGGCAGGAGGAGGATTAGTTCT
>Ga0316611_1000196_pt1 | contig 23675 bp, 22 predicted proteins | sample MIS2016202_MG_FD_207675 | JGI IMG/M metagenome (GOLD analysis project Ga0316611, IMG submission 207675) | Microbial mat bacterial communities from Middle Island sinkhole, Lake Huron, Michigan, United States - MIS.2016.202 | ecosystem: Environmental > Aquatic > Freshwater > Lake > Sediment... | reverse complement strand
CAATCCAAAGGGAGCCGTCTGCGTTGGTCATTGGTTGGTGACCTGCTGGCGACAGGTCAAGAATGGACAGGCGCCGAAAACCAAAAGCAAGGTCGAATTGCTTTTCGAAGCGCTGTTCAACCCGCGGCAGATTCAAGCTCAGGTCGCTGTCTGGTCCTGAGCAGGCGGCGGCATTCCCATTGGTTGAGTTGACCAACACATAACCTTCGTCATCGGGTCCGCGATGTTGGATGGAATGTAATGATTCGAGTAATGCGCTCAGGTCGAGCGGTTGTTTGTAAGTGTTCCAAACGCCAAAAATTCCGCACATGAATTTGTTGAATCTCCTTGTTTACAGAAACGTTATTCTATTCCATTCCATCCTAATTATATGAACTGACTATGTCTCTAGTCTGATTTGTCTCAATTTCTTGGAAAATTCCGAAAAATTGACATCAGCATTATATTTTTTCAGCCATGTCTCGCGGCTTCCGTCCCTCTTTTTTCTCGCTTCTGATGGACTATCAATCAGAGAGAATATGGCTGCAGCGACTTCTTCCAAGTTTGGGTTCTCGGTTAGAAGAATGCCATTTTGTTCTGATACAATCTCTTTATTTCCACCTACAGCTGTAGCAATCACGGGAATGCCGCAGCTAATCGCCTCCATGATGGACACGGGAATCCCCTCCGCCTCGCTGAGATTGATAAAAACATCGACCGGATTTTTCTTGTAAAAATCCATTAAATTGCTATTATCTACATATGGTAGAAAGTGTCCGCTTGCGTTGGGTGGGAAGTTTTTTTCAACTATTGTTTCCAGATACTTACGCGTATCGCCATTGCCAATATGATGCCATTCGAGACGAATGTTCGGGCGCAGGCAGGCAGTATGTCGGATGCTTTCCAGTATGTGTTCGACCCGTTTATCGGGGCGAATGATCGAACAAGAAACGATGCGGAATACCCCATCATTTGAAGGTGGCGTCAAAAAAAACGGGTCTGTCGTGCCCAAAAGCGACGCGCTACAATTAGGGACATTGCCGGGGTAGCGTTTGTTTATATAAGTAACGCCGTTGTCCGAGCATGGAAAAAGGTGATCGAGGTTTGATAGTGCGGTAAGACGACAGGGCCAATAGGGATATTTATAGTAATACTCTTCATAAAGATCATAATTATGGGCGCGGGAGATCAATTTGATCTTTGGAAAGTGTTTTTTTGCTAATCCGATTCCCACGGTCGCCTGGTCAAACCAATAAGTATAGAACACGCTGTCGCTTCCATTTATTTCATGTTTTTTTAGCCAGGTGGTCACCCAGCGGAGAGTCAGTTCGGCTCTCCCTGCGCAAAATGCCAGCCTTTTAACTGCGATGGGCGAGAGGAGAATAGAGGGGCGCCTGAGTATGTCTTGGATGAATAGTCGCGAAAAAATGCCCCGCAAAACCGTCCTCGTGCGATTGTTAGAACCAATTAAGTTTGCGTAACTATTTTCCACTTTTACCCTGGCGGGGAGGGAAACTGATGGCTGCTTTTTTACGTCTTGTGGGACCAACACTACATAATCAAAAGCAGTGGTTAGATGCCTGATCTCAGTTTCTAAAAAATTTTGTTCCCCACCGACAATGTAAGGGTATGAAGCGCTAAATAATATCAAATTCATAAATTATTACCTTGATTATGGAGTAAGTTTATTTTTATTTTACCTCTGATGGTAAAAGTGAATTCAAAATTCGAGCAACTATAACACGAAGAAAGCGGGGCGCTTGCGGATTTTAATGAAATGTCAGACAATACATTCATTGACAGGTTCCTGTTTTTATGTGAGAATTCAGAAAATGAATGCTCAAAATGTAGGAGATACCTTGAATATTAGTGAAGAAAAATGGACAACCGTGATTCGTCCGCAGCGCCCATGGTGGGATTTGGGATTGGGCGAATTATGGCGATACCGTGGCTTAATTGCTTTGTGGGTAAGACGTGAATTTGTTGCGTTATATAAGCAGACTATTTTTGGACCACTTTGGCATGTGATTCCCACAGTCATTTCAAGCGGGGTATTTACGGTTATCTTTAGTAATTTTGCCAAAATTTCAACAGATGGCACGCCGCCTTTTTTGTTTTATATGGCGGGTAATACCCTTTGGGTTTATTTTTCAGGCTGCGTCTCTGCAACTTCGACCACTTTTTCAAGTAATGCGGGGATTTATGGGAAAGTGTATTTTCCCCGGCTTGCGATGCCAATTGCCTCCATCATATCCAATCTTATTTCAGTTGGTGTTCGGTTTGGCGTTTTTCTGGTATTTTGGACATATTTCCTGCTATCCGGATCTACACTTCACCCCAACCTTTGGATACTTCTCCTGCCTGTATTATTGTTGATTGTGGCGGGGATGGGCTTGGGCGCCGGAATTCTTGTATCTGCCCTCACCACCAAGTATCGTGATTTTCAACAATTGTTGGGCGTTGGGCTTCAGTTGGCAATGTACGGCTCACCAATTATTTACCCTGTATCTAATGTGCCAGAACATCTGCGTTGGATAATTTTACTTAACCCTTTGACCCCTGTTTTCGAAGCCTTCAGGTTGGGTTTTTTAGGTGTGAGTTCAGTTGATCCAATTTATGTGTTATATAGCATTGGATTCATGATGGCTTTGCTTTTTGCCAGTATTATTATCTTTAACCGCGCCGAAAAAACATTTTTGGATACCATTTAATATGTCACAAACAGTTATTTCCGTTGAAAATGTTTCAAAGATGTATCGTCTTGGAGAGATAAACACGGGCACGTTTTATAGTGACCTTAGGCATTGGTGGATACAAAAGCATAATGTATCTAGTGATACTCCAAAAGAATCGTTTGCCCGAAAAGATGACACAATGTGGGCACTTAAAAATGTAAGTTTTAGTGTTAATAAGGGTGAAATGCTTGGAGTTATAGGCGAAAATGGCGCTGGAAAAAGTACTCTATTAAAGATACTCTCACAAGTAACGGGACCAACTTCTGGTGTCATTAAGGCTAAAGGGCGTATTGCAAGCCTTCTTGAAGTAGGGACAGGTTTTCATCCTGAGTTGACTGGGCGCGAAAACATCTTTTTGAATGGCGCCATTTTGGGGATGGAAAAATACGAGATACAACGCAAGTTTGACGAGATCGTGGATTTTTCTGGCGTAGAAACGTTTATTGATAGTCCTGTAAAGCATTATTCAAGTGGGATGTACGTTCGACTGGCATTCTCCGTTTCTGCGCATTTAGAACCAGATATTTTAATTCTGGATGAGGTGTTTTCTGTGGGAGATGCAAGTTTTCAGAAAAAAAGCTTGAATAAAATGATTGCGGTGACGAAAAGTGGGTGTACTATACTTTATGTAAGTCATAATTTAGGCTCGATCAAGCAATTTTGCCAATCGGCTGTCTGGTTAGAATCCGGCAAGGTCGTCATGCAGGGACCCTCTTCTGATGTAACTAGTTATTACTTATCCAAATCTTTGCCTGCTCAAGGAGCGGAAAAATCCAAGAAGGAGTTATCTGAAGATATTACCAAGCCTGTACAAATAAGATCGGTATCCGTTTTTGATCGCAATGGTGCTACTGTTGATTTTATCGATCTTAATGAGGAATTTATTATTCAGATAGATTATGAATTTCGAGAAAACTTGGAGTTTATAAGTATTGGTTGCCAGATTATGTCTGACGAAAATCAACTGACGCTCATTTCTCTTTCTGATCCTGAGCTAGATTCCAGTAGACTGGGCAAGAGAAAAGTAGGTTACTATCGAAGCCAAGTTGTAATTCCCGCCAAGATTCTCAATGTAGGTTCTTATTCCATTCGAGCTGGAGCTACGCAACTAGGAAATTCTTCAGTTGGCGGGACAATTCTTGATGTGACCGATGGTGTTCCGTTTTGGGTAACGGACAAGGTCGGTATTATGAAAAGCTTGGGGCATGAGCGTAAAAGTTCACTGCTATCGTTACAAGTGCCATGGAATGTTGAGTTTCGCGCCGATAATTAGTCCAATGTTTGAAAAACATCATTAATTATATATCTTACTATTTTGTTTAAACAAGACGAATAGGTTTATAAAATAACAGATATGATTATTAAGCGCATAAAGAAACATCACAAGCTATATCTTAACGTACATTTTTACCAGTCAATGTTATTTCAAATGTGTTCGCTAAAGCGTTCAAGGCTCATGGAAACTAAAACGGATAATTGGTTATGAGGCAAGTTCTTGTTACAGGTGCTGGCGGGTTTATAGGTTCTCATCTCACGGAGGCTTTAATTCGTGCAGGTTATGGAGTTAGAGCATTTGTGCATTACAACTCACGCGGCTCATGGGGCTGGTTGGACCATATTGAAGATCCCATCAAAAGTGAGTTGGATGTCTTTGCGGGTGATATTCAAGATCCGCATGGCGTAAGAACGGCAATGAAAGGTTGTGATGTTGTATTCCATCTCGCCGCATTGATTGGAATTCCCTATTCCTATCATTCCCCAGATATCTATGTGGATGTGAATGTAAAAGGTACTCTTAATGTAGCACAAGCTGCCCGGGAGTTGGGTGTAGATAAGTTGATACACACCTCAACCAGCGAAGTTTATGGAACTGCTCGTTTTGTACCTATTACCGAAAGCCATCCTTTGCAGGGACAATCACCATATTCTGCATCCAAAATTGGTGCTGACCAGATTGCCCTATCTTTTTATACTTCATTTGGCGTCCCGGTTACTGTTGTGCGTCCCTTTAATACGTATGGGCCGCGCCAGTCTGCGCGTGCTGTTATTCCCACTGTGATTACCCAAATTGCCGCTGGTAAAAAGCAGATTAAACTTGGGGCGCTTTCTCCTACGCGCGATTTTAATTATGTAAAGGATACGGTGAATGGTTTTATTGCTGTTGTGCAATCAGCCAAGTCGTTGGGCGAGGTGATCAATATTGGAAGTAATTATGAGATCACGATAGGCGACACAGTTGAAATGATCGCTGACTTGATGGATGCACAAGTTGAGGTTGTGTCTGATGAGCAGCGTTTGCGTCCGGTAAATAGCGAGGTGGAGCGTCTGTGGGCCGATAATACAAAAGCTAGGCAGTTGCTTGATTGGATCCCAGCCTACGGTCAGCGCGAAGGTTTGCGCAAGGGATTACTCGAAACTATTCAATGGTTTTCTAAAAAAGAAAATTTGAAAGATTATAAATCAGAGATATATAATCTTTGATAAGGCAAAGATAAATGTTTACTGAGTTGGAAAAGATATGTGTACTGCCAGATGTGACAATTCGCCAGGCTGTGCGGATGTTGAACGATGGGCATCAGCGTATTGTGTTGATTGTTGATGATGAATTCCATTTATTGGGAGTAGTCGCTGACTCAGATGTTCGGCGGTTTATTTTGAAAGGATTATCATTTGATCAACCTGTTCGAGAGATCATGGTGCGTGAACCTGTTATTGCGCATTTGGATATGTCTGATATGGTTGTTCTGAATTTAATGCAAAGCACTAAATGTTATGAAATACCTGTGTTGGATGGTAAACAAAAAATTGTTGGTTTAAAAACACTGGACATGTTGGTTGCCGAGAGTCAGCCAACTACTGTGGTTATCATGGCTGGAGGATTGGGGTCCCGTCTTATGCCCCTTACTGAGAACCTCCCCAAACCGCTTGTTATGATTGGAGATAAACCAATTCTTTTTGTCTTATTGGATCAATTGCTTGCAGCCGGATTCACTAATATTTATCTCACTATTAATTACAAGGCCGATATGATCAGGGATGCAATAGCATCTGTCCCTGCATATGCTCAGTTGGTTCGGTTTGTGGAAGAAACAGAGCGCCTGGGGACGGCTGGCGCTCTCTCTCTTTTGCCTGAGACGCCAGCCACGCCATTTTTTGTAATCAATGCTGACCTGTTAACAAAGATGGATTTTAAAGCTATGCTTAATTTTCATAAAATGGAAGCTAATCATATAACAATGGCAGTGCGTGAAGAGAAGTATCAAATTCCTTTGGGTGTGGTGCGGTTGTTGGGCGGAAGGGTGTTGGGAGTTGATGAGAAGCCAGTTTACACATATTTTGTTAACGCTGGAGTTTATGTGGTAGAGCCGACGCTTTTACAACTTATTCCTGTAATGCGTTCTTATGACATGCCCGAATTAATTAATGCGGCTATTGATAATAATAAACAAGTTGGCAGTTTTCCTGTTCATGAATATTGGTTGGATGTTGGCGGCCACAGCGATCTTAAGCGTGCGCAAAGCGATGCAAAATCACTCTTTCACACTTAGTAATATAAACAAAAACGGAGATGAGCTATGACAATGGATGACTTAAATCACTCAATACATTTAATTCCTGATGATGGTACTTATACCCCGATTAATAAGGGACAATTTACGTTGGAGACGCCCGACCGGGAGGCGGAATTTGATAAGAAACGTGGTTTTGGCGTAGAGAATGATTATCTGGAGAATCGTCGTCAGTGGTCGGAATACCCTCGTCAGCAACATGTTTCCAACTACCCGCTGCATGTCGATATTGAGTTAGCATCCCTATGCAACCTGCATTGTCCAATGTGCTATACAATTACGCCTGAATTTAAAGAAAAAGTACATGCTAAGTTAATGGACTATGATCTATTTACCAAACTTGTTGATGAATGCAGCGCCGGTGGCGTTTATTCTATTCGCTTAAGCTTTCGAGGTGAGTCGTTTTTACATAAGAGAATTATTGATTGTGTTCGTTATGCAAAGCAAAAAGGAATAAAAGAGGTTTCGACGCTTACTAATGGACTAAAACTTGACGAAAATATGTTCAAGGAAATCATGGAAGCCGGTATTGATTGGATTACCATTTCGTTTGATGGGCTAAATGAAACTTATGAACAAATAAGACGCCCTGCCAAATATGAACGGGCTGTTGAGAAAATCAAAAATTACCAGCAGATCAAAAAAGAAGCTGGCAGGGTAAAGCCATTAATTAAGGTGCAAACTATTTTGCCTGCAATTGAAAAAGATCCCCAGGCGTTTTATGATGTCTTTGCTCCCATTACAGACATGGTAAGTTCCAATCCTTTAATAGATTTTATGCAGGATAAAGCTTCATTACCCAAGATTCCTAATTTTACCTGTCCTCAGATATATCAAAGATTGACCATAGGGGCTGATGGTACTTGTATGATGTGTGCGAATGATGAAACAAACGAGCATGTTGTTGGAAATGTCAATATTCAGACGATCCATGAAGTTTGGCATGGACAAGAAATGTCACGTGTTCGCGAGCTACATAACCAACATAAAGGTTGTGAGGCACTTGGCCCTTGCAATCGCTGTTATCTACCCCTGGCGACCTATGAAGATAAGGTGAGTTTGGGAGATAGATATGTAATTGCCGAAAAATATCTTTCTGGTGTTGAAAAAGTGTCGGATTTAAATACCCCCGAAAACTTTAAGAGAAGCGAGATGGACGTATGAACTGGAAAGTCCCATATTTTGAACTAGTTTTAGGCTTAGAAGAAAAGCAGGCTGTTATGGAGGTGCTTGATAGTAATTGGCTTACAACAGGGCCTAAAATTTCGGAATTTGAAACCATCTTTGCAAATCAATTGGGGGGAGCTCAGACTCAGGCTGTGGCTGTGTCAAATTGCACAGTGGCATTGCATTTAGCCCTGCTGGCCTTGGAAATAACGACAGGCGATGAAGTGATCTGCCCATCGTTAACCTTTGTTGCAACTGCGAATGCCATCCGTTATACGGGCGCTATGCCAGTATTTGCAGATGTTTGTTCAGAGGAAGAGTGGAATATAGATCCTGCGGATATTGAAGCAAAAATTACCGAGCGCACCAAGGCAATAATTGTAGTGCATTATGGCGGCTATCCCTGTCGGATGGAGGAAGTGCTTGAGATTGCGAAAAAGTACAACCTGAAGGTTATTGAAGATGCTTCTCATGCAGCCCTTGCTGAGTGGCAGGGTAAAAAGCTTGGTACCGTGGGGGATATAGGATGTTTTAGCTTTTTTAGTAATAAAAATATGACAACTGGCGAGGGAGGCATGGTGGTAACCGCAAATGCCGACCTGGTTGCAAACATAAAAGCAATGCGTTCTCACGGGATGACATCTACATCATATGAGCGATTTAAGGGACATGCTTTTGCATATGATGTAACGGTTTTGGGCTATAACTATCGCATGGACGAAATTCGTGCCGCCATTGGGATAGAACAATTGAAGAAACTGCCGGGAGGGAATAGGCAGCGCAGGCAACTTATTAATTATTATCGTCAGATCGTAGCTTCAAGTTTGCCTGAATTTACCATCCCATTCAATGGTTGGGATGGTGAGTATGGTTATCATATTTTTCCGGTGCTTTTACCCAAAGGGTATATGGAGCGGAATCGGTTAATATCCAAGCTTTCTGACCATGGAATACAAACTAGTATTCATTATCGCCCTGTACACAGTTTTACTGCATATAGTGAGTTCAAAGCGAGTTTACCGAAGACTGAGATGATTGCTCCTCGGATATTGTCACTCCCTTTATATCCGACCCTGCATAAAGACCAAATGGATTATGTTGTAGCGATGATTAGATCATGTCTCAAATAATTGAATTAGAATGGGATTCCCTGCTCTTTGGTGGTAGAACCGCGCGAATCGATGATTATGAGTGTGTCCCTGATCGTACAGCCCTGTCCGCCTATAAATATGTCCATGTTCGTGTACCACAGGATAATGTCGAACTGATATGGCAGTATCAGCAAATAGGGTTTCGATATATAACGCTTGATTACTCTCTCGAAAAGAAACCCGTTGCCAAGCAATGTCCCGTCTTGGATTCCTATACGATTCTTTCTATCCGGAAACAGGCGCCAGTTTTTCTGATTGATGGATTTCGTCTTGAAGGGAGCAGGCTGGTTTTGGACCCGGAGCTTAAACACCATTTGAGTGAAGATTTTTGGGATAAAACCATTCATGATCATTGCCTCGATTTCGCCGATTTTGTGCTGTGTGCAGTTAACCATGATAATCGTTTGATCGGTTTTATTTCCTGCTTTGATCGTTCTTCCGCAATTGATATGTTTTTAGTCATAGTTCACCCTGATTATAGAGGAACGGGCGTGGGTAGATCGCTTCTGGATGTTGCAGAGATATATGCCTTTGAAGCAGGAAAAATGTTAACCACTAGCGTGATTGCTCAAAACCTTGTTGCTATGAATTTTTATGCTAAAAATGGATTTATTCTTAAAGATGCGGTTTCTGTTCTACATTACTCGAATTAGACGGATCATATATGTTTAAAGAATTTATTGATGCTCAACAGAGTCGTCATCCCCTTATTATTTCTGAGTTAGGTGCAAAATACGCCAATATAGAGATAATGAAGGAGATGATTAAAGTATCTAAGGAATGTGGCGCTGATATGGTTAAATTTCAGACTTATCGTGCTGAAACAATTTCGACCCCTGGTAGTTTTTTTACTCTTGAGGACGGCTCTAGAATTTCACAATACGAATATTTTAAAAGCCATGAACTGACATTTGAAGATCATGTTGCATTGATAAATTGTTGTAGAGAAATCGGAATTGGCTGGCTGTCTACCCCCAGTCATTCCAGCGATGTTGATTTATTAGAATTGTTTTCCCCCACATGTTATAAGACGGGGTCCGATGATTTGACAAACCTGCCTTTTTTGCAATACATTGCCAAAACAAAGCGCCCAATGATTGTTTCTACTGGTATGTGTACCTTAGGGGAAATAGAAAGAGCTGTTGAGGCTATTGTTAGTGTTGGGAATAAGCAATTGATATTATTACACTGTGTGGTTTCTTATCCATCAAAACCAGAAGACGCAAATTTGCGGGTGATCGAAACTTTGCAAAAGGCGTTTGGTTTTCCAGTAGGGTTATCTGATCATACCACGGATGAATTTACTAGCATTCTTGCCACGATGATGGGGGCTGTTATCATCGAAAAGCATTTTACGCTGGATCATGATCTGAAATTACCAGACCATGAGGCATCCCTTGATCCAAGAGCCTTCAGTAAATTAGTTCAAAGTGTGCATCTGGTGCCCAAAGCGCTTGGTAGCAGTACCAAGAACATTCTTGAGACTGAGAAAAAGTGGCGGGCTTCAGCTAGAAAGTCTATTTTTAGTGTTCGTACTATACAACAAGGAGAAATAATAGAGATACAAGATTTGATGATTAGACGGCCCTCAGACGGTATTCACCCACATTATTTTGATTTAATTGTAGGACGACATGCTATATGCGACATTCCCGAAGGTACATTAATAACATGGGACATGGTTTAGCTAATTTGTACAGTAAACGTATCCTTATTAGGGTAGATGGCTCTCATAAAATTGGTCTTGGCCATATCTACCGAATGAAAACTCTTGCATTGTCTTTACTTAAGGCAGGTTGCGAGGTCGCTTTTATATCTCAATCTGACTCAACAGCCACTCAGTTGCTTCAAAGTACTGGTCTAAAGACTTATTGGCTAAATTCATACTTCTACAATACGGTTTTGCAGGAAGCAATTCTAGATCATCAGCCAAATCTTATTGTTCAGGATATTTTGGAAACCGATATCAAGGGTATGACTGAACTTCGGGGTATGACCTCTGCCAAGATTATTAACTTTGATGACGTTGGCGCAGGGTTGATTTTTGCAGATGTAGTAATTAACAGTATTGTATTTCATTGGGGAGGATATAAAGCGGATGAAAGTCAAGCAAGGTTGTTTGAAGGTCCGCAGTATATGATTATGAACCCAGTAATTGTTAATTATGCATCGCGCTCAAAGAAAATATTAAAGCAAGCCAAAAGAATATTATTGGCTTTTGGCGGCACTGATACTCATTTTGTTATGGGGCGAGTCTTGCATATAATTAATAGATTAGATGCTTCACTTTCTATAACTATTAATTTGGGACCTGGTAGTGATTCTCCTTTTGACCTTGACAAAATAATTAGAGATTCGCCCCATCAAATTCGAATATTACGAGCTGTGCCTAATTTATTTGGGGAATTCTTTGAGGCTGATTTAGTGATTTGCGCAGGAGGAATTATGCTCTATGAATTGGCGGCAATGGGAATTCCATCAATCGCAATTCCAACAGAGCCGCATGAAATTGACAATGTGACATATTGGGCTGAAGTTGGCACAACTTTGGGACTCTCTTATGAAAAAAAATTAGATCCTTTACAGGTAGCTGAAATTGTGTTGGGTATATTGCCTGATTGTCAGCGCAGAGTTGAAATGTCTTCGATTGGAAAGCGTGCCATAGATGCTTTTGGCTTAGATAGGGTGATGAATATTATTGATGAGGTGTTGAGTTGAAACGTGTGTGTATCCATCAACCGGATTTCGTTCCATATCTAGGTTTCTTTCACCGCCTACTTTTAGTTGATCTATATATTATTTTTGATGATGTACAGTTTTTGCGTAGGGGGTGGCATCACCGGGATAAAATAAAAACGAAATATGGGGAGGCTTGGTTGACTCTATCTATACAGAAGGGCTTGCAAGATCAAAAAATTAATGAGACACTTCTGAGCACACAAAGTGCCTGGATTGAAAGTAATTTGAATTTACTTGTGGAAAATTATCGTTCAGCAGCATATTTTGACGAATATTTCCCAAGGGTTAGCGGTATTTATCAATCTGGCTATACAAATATGATTGATATAAATTTGGCTTTTATCCACTTTTTTTTGGATGTATTTGAAATCCATGTAGAAACTCTGTTGTCCTCTAAAATATATTCACTAGGTCAGAATAACCAACGGCTTGTTAGCCTCCTGAAGGCTGTTGGCGGTACACATTATTTGACGGGTACGGGCTCGCGTGCGTATTTGGATGAACAAATTTTTATTGATAATGGAATTGTAGTTGAGTGGCAGGAATTCCCCCCCCCCGTCTATCCTCAGTTACATGGCGCATTTATTCCCCACCTATCCTGTTTGGATGTGCTTTTCAATTGTGGACCTGGTGCAAAGGATGTATTAAGATCATGCCTCGTCGCAAAATAGGCACTATTCTTCAGGCTCGGGTCGGATCCACCCGTTTACCAGGTAAAGTGTTAAAACTGCTTGCAGGGAAACCAATGATTCAATGGGTTATTGAAAGACTGCAAGTTTGTCAGCGGCCAGACATTTTGATTTTAGCAACTAGCGGTGAGTCACAGGATGATCCTTTGGTAAAGTTGGCTCAAAAGTTGAATGTATATGTTTTTCGTGGCTCAGAGCACGATGTGCTCGATAGGTATTATCAATGCGCCTGTATCTATGAATTAAGTGATATTGTTCGCGCGACTGGGGATAATCCTTTTGTTGATCCGGAGGAGTGTGATAGATTGATTGATTTTTATCAAAATAAACATCTTGATTATGCGACTGTTGTTACAGGTAATGAGTATGGATATCCATTAGGAGTGGGCGTGGAGATATTTAGTTTTTCTTCATTAGAAAAATCATGGCAGGGTGGAAAAAAGCCGCATCACAGGGAACATGTTAATGAATATATTTTGGAAAACCCGGGCGTTTTCCGGCAAGCAAAGATGACCGCGCCGCCTGAAAAATGTGCCCCAGAATTATCTCTAACTGTTGACTTGCAGAAACAATTTATTGAAGCTGAAAAGCTTTATGTTAGTTGCCTAAAACATAAGCCTTCTCAATTAGTATCTGTTGAATGGGTAATAAAAAATCTAAAAAAGCAAAATGAAAGGTTGTAAACATGATCTACGATTATCTTAATCAATTTATGAATATCTATTGGCTTAGACCCGAAACTGCTTTGTGGCGAACGCTTGACTGCTTAGCGTTGCGTGATATTCAATTTCTCCCTCCAATTGTTGATGTCGGTTGTGGCGATGGTTTGTTTAGCTTTATACGTGGAGGTGGTGTCCTTTCTCCTGAGTATGATATGTTTTCCCAAGTTGGGGAGCTTGACGCTTTTTTTGAAAGAGTTGATATTTATAATCACTACGATTCACATGCCATCCCCCCAATTGTAAGTCGAAAGCCAGATTATCAGATCGATTTAGGTTTAGATCACAAGGTATCTTTACTAAAGAAGGCTCTGTCACTTGGCTCCTATTTACAGGTGCAGAATTGTGATGCAAATAAAACCCTTCCTCTCGAAAACTCAACATATCGCACAATTTTTTCAAACATTTTATACTGGCTTGGAAATTATAAAACAACTTTGCGAGAATTTCACCGAATTTTACTGGATGATGGTCAGGTTGTTTTGCTTGTGCCCAATTATACGCTTAAGGAATATTTTATTTATCAAAAAATGTATGTAAATACAGGAGATCAGAAGTGGCAATGGTTACACTTAATCGACAGAGGACGTTCTGAGAACATTAAACTATGCCAATCTTATGATCAGTGGCAAAAAGATTTTGACGAAGCTGGGTTTAAAGTTTTAAATCATATGCCATATCTGTCAAAAACTATCGTGGAGGTTTGGGATATAGGACTTAGGCCCGTATCTCCGCTTTTGATTGAAATGGCTAATAAATTATCACACCATGATAGGCTTGCAATAAAGAAAAAATGGATTGCCCATTTAATGCCTCTTGTTGAACCATTGTGCGAATTGAATTGGACAACTGATGATGAATTTCCGCCCGCATTCCATCTTTTTGTGCTCGGGAAAAAATAATGAATATTTTAGCTGTTGGCGCACATTTTGATGATGTTGAGATTGGATGTGGTGGCAGTTTTTTATCTTGGCGAGATCAAGGTCATTCGTTAGCAATATTCGTTGCTACTCATTCTGGTTACAGCGATCCGCAAGGAAAATTAATTCGTAGTAGTGACATTGCGCGCAAGGAAGGGTTGGCGGCAGCTGAAAAGATGGGCGCGAATTTAATGGAAGGTGGCTTCCCAACCATGGAGCTAGAGTTCGCAGAGTCCCTAAATCGTACGCTCATTGAAACCTTTAAAATTGTACAGCCTGACTTGGTTTTAACTCATTGGCATGGCGATACACACCCCGATCATCGTGCCTTGGCCAGAGCGTCATCACATTGTACTCGTCATATTCCTCGAGTACTTCTCTATCGCAGTAATTGGTATGAGAGTGACGAAAGGTTTGACCCTAGATTTTTTGTGGATATTTCATCGGTGCTTGAACAGAAATTGGATCTGATTGAACTTCATCAATCCGAAAATACACGTACGCGTGGATCGTGGCTTGAATACACTCGTGCGCAAGCCCGAACAATTGGACTGAATGCAGGTGTTGAGTATGCCGAAGGATTCCAAGTTGTTAAATGGCTGGCGTAAACCCAATACCGATAAAGTCTAAAATACACATTTTTAGTGACAGCGATATGATAGAAAGGTAAATGTTGATATACAATGAACTCAATATAAATCCTGAGACGTTTCTTCTGCTTATAAGTTTGATACCAAATGAATTTAAATGTCTGCTGCTAGACTTTGAAAAAGTCTACTTGAAAAAATATCCAAGGTCAAAAACGAAGACAGGTAAAGTCTAAAAAGGAAAATGGAGCGGTCGCAAAGGATCACGTGAGAGTGTAGAAGTTGTTTATTATTTGTGTCGGTCTATCAAATGGGCTAGACTGTTTCAATTTATCATGGGAGAATTGTTTGGGAATAATCAGGAAAGAGCGAATGAATGGATGCGTCGACTTAACAAACTTTGGCGTATCTTGGAGTTCTGCCAAAACGAAATCCAAGAATTTCAAAACCAAAGACGAGAAGCAAAAATTAAATCATTGACAATATCGGAAGACCCCAAATTTATAGCGTCAAGAATGTGATTGTTGCGATTGCGTAGAGAGAATGAGTGTCTAATTTAAGTCAAACTTATCCAAGTAAAATACGTGATATGAAGGTTTCTGATACTGAAAACATTTCCTGCCTAGAACACATTATCTTATGCGAAGATGTAGGTTCAAGTATATGAAACCATGTTTGAAACATTATATCAGTTGAAAAAAAGCCTCGCATGAAGGAAAAGTAAGTGATGGTAAGATAGTCGGTATGATCTAGAAAACAGTTACATAGTCCTGTTGAGCATGCGGTAGCATCAATATTATCAAAATAGCACAAACTGTCTCAAGTAACAATAACATCATTGCAAAGACTGTGGTGCTAGGTGCATATTTGATTCGAAACGAGAGGCAAAAAATGTAAAAGCCAATCACCATATGTGAATAAGTTTGCGAGGCCTGCCACGAGCGTTTGGCGTTCATCGTCAAAGTGTTTGAAGACGGATCGTAGAGTATGTGGAAAACTTGCAAAAACTCAAGGACACTCTTTTTCCAGCCCAAGCAGGTTATGTTCTGGAATACGACGAAGCTTGGAGTTGTGTACTAAAAAAGATCAATAAATGCTCGTTTTAGACTCTCATTGTTGCAACACCGGCAAAATCACATTGCTTTTGTGATCGCAGTGAAAGTAACTATTGCTGTTTATGGCATAATGTTCTAGGCAAGTATCGGAATTGTGGTTCCTGTAGTGATTTCTGGGATGTGTATCAAAAAGTTCTTCTACTGAAAACTCATCATGCAGTTGGTAAAGATAATGGAGAGGTCTCTCACGGAAACGTTGGCTTTGTACTTTACGCCAAAACAAGGCTTGCTACGTTCGCAAGACAATTTGCTTTTCAATGTGGAATGCCTTTCATAGGGTTATCAAATGGTTCATTGTTGACCACAATTTAGCCAGAAAACAACTTGTATCGCTTACTTTGTGACCACTACCGAAATTATTTCAGATAAAGTCTAGTATTATTTTTGAGACAGAACGGAGATGTGATATATGGTTTTGAATACACTATTTAAAAAGATGGCATATTGGTTATTGCCTCCTGGAGTTAAACAACTGTTTTGTCGGTCAAAAACGAAAACAGCTTCCCCATTGGTTGCGCAAACGCCCGATCCTATCTTTTCATCACTTGATTTGTCTATTCAGGCTATATTTGACCGCAATGAAGTTTGGCGTAACCATCATGTCAATGATAGTCGCTGCTTTATATTAGCCTCGGGCCCTTCCATCAAATCTCAGGATTTGACACCCCTCAAGGATGAGATTTGTATTTCCGTTAGTAATTGGTACGTTCATAAAGATTATCCGCTTATTCAACCTCGTTACCATTGTGTTCCTTTCATCGGTGGGCATATGCAGCCCACCTTGGAAGAGACCGTTCGGTGGTTGAGACAGATGGATGAAATGACCAATCAAGCTGTTATGTTTTTTAGCTATGGAGACAAAGAGGTAGTTGAGCAAAGTGGTTTATTTAAGAATAGATCAGTATATTATATCCGTCATTCTGTTTTTGACGATAAGGATCTTGAGAACATTGATATTGATCTTACTCATACTGTATTGGCGCCTCAATCAGTATCTGTCATGGCATTAACGATTGCTATTTTTATGGGGTTCAAAAAAATATATTTATTGGGTTGCGATCATGATTGGATTTTACATTGGGGAACAAGTGCTCATTTTTATCATACAAGTGAACATGTGGTTATGTCTCGCCAAGGTTATAGCGAGTGGGAAGGGGCAGAGGATCGCGAAGAGGATTTTCGCGCTTATGTGTCTCTTTGGAAGCAATATAAAGCAATTAGGCGATATATTTATACAAAAGATATAAAAGTTTTCAATGCTACAGCTGGTGGTATGTTGGATTTGTTTCCACGCGTTGTGTACGAGTCTCTTTTTAAACACTAGAGGACAATTCGGTATAATGTCTACAGTTGATTATGATCTGGATTCATCAAAAGATGAACTTTAAGGTTAAACTTTGGCTGCGAAATTCTCTGTCTATTGTGTGTTAGTCAGGATCATAGTGGATTTTTGGGGCCACTGAGCCGCGAAGACAATGAGTAATACAAAATTCAGCATCTCAGTAGTGAACGATTGTTGTTTTCAAGATAGCCTTGAATAATACAAAAATCTTAGTTAGAGTAATTTTGTTAGAATGGATTTGTGTTTCTTTATTTTTCCGCTCAGACGATTGTTCATTGGGTAAGTATGCCTGTAGCCAGATGCGTTTTCGCGAAGTATTGATACTTGTAAGAAAGAAGGATTATTTTACATGAATATTTTTACAAACTTATTTTGGTGTTTATTTATTTTATGCTGCTTGAATATGGTTTGGCACAACTGAGAGATGTAAAATGACGACTGGATTATGGCAAGTATTGAAATCTACTTTATTAGTTGACCGCCGTCCGTGGATAAGCCTAAGTGAGCAAGATGTAGTATTGCCCAATGGAGCGCGTATTGACGGGTATATTACATGGGAAACAAGAGAGTATGCTCTTATCGTCGCACTTACTCAAGAGGGCATTCCATTGGTGCGTCAATATAAACATGGATTGCAAGCATTTAGTCTGGACTTGCCCGGTGGGTATTTAGATACTAAAGAGGAACCTTTGGCATGCGCAAAGCGTGAACTGTTTGAAGAAACCGGACTTGTTGCAGATATGTGGATTCATCTATCCAGCCTTGTTTTGGATAATAATCGTGGAAATGCAAGGGCCCATCTTTTTTTGGCTAGCGAAGCTCATATTGAGAGTCTTCCAAGCTTGGATGAAACAGAGGAATTAACTATTGAGTTTTATAGTTGGATACAGTTGACAACCATGGTGAATCAGGGTCTTATTACAAGCCTGCCAAGTGTGGCGGCTTTATATATGGCTCAGTATCATTTGAGCGAAATTTCTTAAGTTAAATGATGTTTATTCATAATATTAGCATGCTGAATGCAGCGGTTATCAGATATTAATCCCTCATTTTGAAAGGAGTAAAAACGATGCTTTGCCGAATGTGTAAGAGTGACAACTTGAAACAGTTTCTTGATTTGGGGTTTGCCCCTCCATCTGATCAGTTTCGTCGCAAAGAACAGATGCATGAGCCAGTATTATTTTACCCACTTGAAGTTATGTTGTGTATGGACTGTGGCCTAGCTCAGCTTAGTCATGTAGTTTCTCCAGAGGTGCTATATAGATATGATTATCCCTACGAATCGTCTGTAACCAGAACGGGGCATCTCCATTGGACCGAATTTGCAAAGACTACAACTGAACGTCTAAGCCTTGGGTCAAATGATCTTGTGGTGGATATTGGAAGTAATGTCGGTGTGTTGTTGGAGGCATTTAGATCTACTGGAACCCAAATTCTTGGAGTGGATCCTGCAAGTAATATTGCCTTGATCGCGCAGAAACGAGGAGTGGAAACCCTAAATGATTTCTTTGGAATTGATGTGGCTCAACAGATATCGAAAAACAAAGGACAGGCTACCGTCATCACTGCAACAAATGTGTTTGCCCATGTAGATGACTTGCATTCTTTTATGCGGGCGATAGATATCTTGCTTAATGATCGTGGCGTTTTTATCTTTGAAGCTCCCTATTTTATTAATCTGGTCAAGAACCTGGAGTACGACACAATTTATCATGAGCATCTTTCCTATCTCTCAGTAAAACCACTGATCTCATTTTTTAATCGATTTGGGATGGAGATTGTGGATATTCAGCAACGTGATATTCATGGTGGCTCATTTAGGGTGTGGGTATCTCGTGTCGGGAAAATGCCCGTTTCTCCAGTTGTCGCCGAACTTGTGAAGGGCGAAGATGAATCGGGTATTCATAACCTGGATACGTTGGATAAATTTGCTTTAGCTGTGCAACAAAATCGACAAGAGTTGCTTTGGCTGTTGCGCAAGTTGAAACATGATGGAAAGTGCATTGTCGGCGTAAGTGCGCCGGCCAAAGGGATGACGCTTTTGAATTACTCCCGAATTGGAACTGAGACACTGGATTTCGTTTCTGAAAAATCTACGTTGAAAATCGGGCGATTCACTCCTGGAACTCATATCCCAGTTGTGTCAGATGAAGAATTGATCAGACAGTCGCCAGATTACGCCCTGCTTTTAGCCTGGAACTTTGCAGATGAGATCATGGATAATTTGAAGGATTACAAAAAAAATGGAGGAAAATTTATCATCCCAATTCCCCATCCGCGAGTGATAGGATAATTGGTTTTTTTAGAATTATAAAATCTCAAATTTTTGGAGGAACCCCATGAAAGTTGATCATATTAAATACACAAAAAAGGATGACCGCGGCGAGATTACCGATATCATGGTTAAGGATAATATTGACTATGTTACTTTAATAACCTCGATCAAGGGGAGTACACGAGGAAATCATTATCATAAAAAGACAGATCAGTGGGTTTATATCTTGGAGGGCAAAATAAAAATGCTTACTCAAATGCCTGATAGTCCGGTCGTTGTTACAATTCTTGAAAAAGGCGATTTGGCTAAAACAGGGTTTATGGAAAAGCACGCGATGATTGCATTAGAGGATTCGGCATTTATGGTATTCACGCGTGGGCCACGTGGAGGTGAAGATTATGAAACGGATACTTATCGTTTATCGGAACCACTAAGTGAATAAATATTTAATTGTGTTTGAAAGGAGTTGTGCTTAATGATACCCGTAAGTGAACCATTATTAAATGAACAAGCATCGAAATATGTCAAAGAGTGTATGCAGACGAACTGGATTTCGTCTGAGGGTCGGTTTATACAAGAGTTCGAAGCCAAATGGGCTGACTATTGTGGAATGGACTATGGCATAGCTGTAAGCAATGGGACAACTGCTTTGCAAATTGCAGTTGCTTGTCTTGGGCTTGAGCCAGGTGATGAAGTTATAATGCCTACTTTTACAATTATTTCATGCGCCCTTGCGATCATCGAGGTCGGGGCAGTACCTGTACTTGTAGATAGTGATTCGCACACATGGTGCATGAATGTTGGCCAAATTGAAGAAAAAATTACAGCACGAACTCGAGCGATTATGCCTGTGCATATGTATGGGCATCCCGTTAATATGGACCCAATCCAAGAACTGGCTCGTAAATATAATTTGGTTGTTATAGAAGACGCCGCTGAGGCCCATGGCGCTGAATATAAAGGGCGAAAAGTTGGTGGAATTGGTGATTTGAGTTGTTTTAGTTTCTATGCAAATAAAATTATAACAACTGGTGAAGGTGGAATGGTGCTTGCTAGGAGCGCAGATCACGCTGAGAAATTGAGATCATTGCGCAACCTGTGTTTTCAGAAAGATCAGCGTTTCTATCATACTGAATTAGGGCATAATTACCGGCTCACTAACCTTCAAGCAGCGATTGGTTTGTCCCAAGTGGAACAGATTGAAGAACATGTTGCAAAAAAACGCTGGATGGGAGAAGCCTATACGGAACGTTTGAAAGGTATGTATCAGATTTCCCTGCCGGTTGAGGAGCCTTGGGCAAAAAATGTGTATTGGATGTATGGTGTTGTACTTGCAAATGATGTGAAGTATGATGCCGTAGAATTTGCGCGGCGCTTAAGAGAAAATGGAGTTGATACTCGGCCATTCTTTATCGGAATGCATGAACAACCCGTATTCAAAAAACAAGGCATGTTCAAAATGGAGCAATATCCTGTTGCAGAGCATATTGCCCGTCGAGGATTATATTTGCCGTCTGGTTTGACATTGACTGAGGCGCAGTTGGATCAGGTCTGTGATGTTGTGCGGCGGGTATTAGTATGAGCGAGCAAGGATTTGGCCAGGGCTATTCTGATGAATATGACATTGTTTACGGTGATAAAGATTATGAGGCTGAATGTAATTCGTTGGAAGCAGTATTTAGTCGTTATAGTAGCGCCCCCATTAAAACCATTCTAGATGTTGGGTGTGGTACAGGCAGTCATGCTATACCTCTGGCACGCCGTGGTTACAAGGTGACTGGAGTGGATCGTTCACAGGGTATGTTGGAACATGCAAGGCGAAAGGCCGGCGTGCAACTCTTAGGAGGCGAACAAATTGAATTTTTTCAAGGCGACGCTCGCAGCCTGGATTTGAGTCAGAAATTTGATTCTGTGCTTATGATGTTCTCTGTTTTAGGTTTGCAAACGACTAATTCAGATGTTTTTTCAGCTTTGTGTTCAGCGCGTCAAAATCTTAGGCCAGGCGGTATCTTTGTGTGTGATGTATGGTATGGGCCAGCAGTTTTAACCATTCGGCCCAGTGATCGCATAAAGGTAATGCCTATAGAGAATGGTCAGGTAATTCGGTCAGCATCGGGGTCTTTGGATATTATTCGTCATTTATGCGGCGTGCATTTTCATCTATGGCGATTGCATAATTCCAAATTAGTTAACGAAGCTGATGAAACCCAATGGACACGATATTTCTTTCCCCAGGAGCTTTCGTTTTTTATGGAGCAAGCAAATTTGGAGTTGGTTAATATGTCTGCTTTGGGAGATTTAGATCAAGATCCCACTGATGAAACTTGGAATATTATGGTTGTTGGGAAGGCTAAATGAAAGATAAATTATTATTTTTTGTTTATTTCGCTTCGAGTAGTAGATTTTTGCTATGAATATAGGTGTTTATGTTGTCAGCTATGCGCAAAGTGCGGGTGGAGGATATACGTTTGAACAGGAAATATTGACTTCTCTATCTCGTGTTGCGCCATATTGTAATCATCAGATCACTATTTTTTATGATGATTATATGCCAGGTGATAAGTCTACGGCTTTTAATCCCAAAAATTTAAGGTCTATATTTTTAAAGCAGCCGGTTCCTAAATCTAAACCAAAGTCATTGCGAGAGAAATTTACTAGCCGATTAGCCCCAAGGAAGTTTGTTGAAGAGGAAAATACTTTTCAACAAATAACTGAAAGGGAGAATATAGAATTTATTTGGTTCCCAACTCCAGCTTACTCTTATATCGAAATTCCATATATTGCAACCATGTGGGATATTCAACACCGTTTGCAACCTTGGTTTCCAGAAGTAGGACGATTGCCAGAGTGGACAGGACGAGAATCTTATTATGCAACACATTTACGTAGAGCCTCTTTTTTAGTAGTTGGTACAAATATAGGTGCCCAAGAATTGGCGTTCTTTTACCAAATTCCTATGGAGCATATTCGAATCTTGCCGCTTCCTGTACCTTCAATCGAATCTTTGCCCACTCTAGAATATGTCGCAAAAGTTCTTTTAAAATATAATATTCCACCTAATTATTTGTTTTATCCAGCCCAATTTTGGTCACATAAGAACCATGCTAATTTATTGCTTGCATTGCAAGTTCTTGAGAAAACATATGGCGAGGAAAAACATCTAGTTTTGACTGGATCGGATCATGGAAACCTTGAGCATGTTCGCAATCTAGTGCATAAGTTGAATCTTCAAGATCGAGTTCATTTTCTTGGTTTTGTTCCGCGGGATGAATTGATTGCACTTTACAGTGGAGCATATGCATTAGTTTTTGTCAGTTTATTTGGGCCGGATAATTTACCCCCTCTTGAGGCTTTCAAATGCAATTGCCCGGTTATTGTATCTGATTATGATGGTGCTCGGGAACAATATGGAGATGCTCCGCTATTTGTTAATAGCTTGAATCCAAATGAAATAGCCCAAGCTGTTTATCGACTTGGGCAAGAACCGGATTTGCGAAGACGTTTAATTGAAAAAGGGCGCCAGAGGGCAATGGTTTACTCTGGGACAGATTATGTCCACGATATAATGAAAATTTTTGATGACTTTGAGGCAATCAGGCGAAATTGGAAGTGACTAAGTAGGCTATTTCCCCTGTCGAAATCTATTAGCATGATTGTTGCTATTATCTGTGACGTACTTTTTTCTCTAATCAAAAGAGAAGAGTTTTCTATGTTTAGAAGAGGCATTTATCCGCCATAGTTCGTTTTAGCTGTTTTTTGTTTAATGCCTACTTGTTTGGCTTATGTTTGGATGATAACTTAAGGTTTGCATATTATCAATGAAGACAATTTATTTTTTGTTGATTGAATAGGGCTCGTTGGTAAAATCTTTTCCGTTTGGTCTTGTACTGGACTAAATATGCCCTGCGAAGTGTACTCAAGTTTTAGTTTGTTTTTTACTTTTTGTACCCTTATAAATACTTGAGTTTAGAGTAGCAAAGTAGCACACAAAACGTGTGCGCAATGAAATCGAACCTTAACAAGAAAAGCAAATACCAATCACGGACTGGCAGAGGGCAATTTGTACGCCTTTTTGCTCTTAAACACCACTGAATAGCGAATGCGTGGTGTTGGGTGATAATTCTTCGGTCTGCCAATGCCTTTTCCAGTGAGTCTGGGTTTTAGAGCAGGTGTACCCAACTCCAATAAAAATGCCAGAGCAGAGCGTTGAACTTGATAAGGCGTAAGCTAGGCTCGTTGCCGTCTGTTGTGTGGATACCAAGCTGGATAATCTTCCTTGACCACATCGCGCATGAGAAGCAGTTGCCAGTATGCGAAGGCACATAACCACATCCATTGTTGAGCGCTCACCAAATCAGGCGAACGATTGCTGTTGAGTCCCATGTGCTGTTTCAAAAAACGAAACATGTGCTCGATCGCAAAACGCCAAAGATACATACGACATAAATCTGGAAGCGCGACACTTTGTGATCCTGTCCAAAATAACCACATGGGTCGTTTGTACCGCGATGTGCCATCTTCTTTGAGAAATTCTACCTGTACCAGTGTGCCGATCAGATCAGCCAACTTCTTGAAATGTAATTTATGCCAGGCACGCACTCGCACTGTTTGTTTGCCAAGCTGAAAAACCTGGCTCTGATCTTCGGAACGATGAACGCTATTCAACTTGAAAGGCTTGCCATGTTTGC
>Ga0316611_1000195_pt1 | contig 23986 bp, 23 predicted proteins | sample MIS2016202_MG_FD_207675 | JGI IMG/M metagenome (GOLD analysis project Ga0316611, IMG submission 207675) | Microbial mat bacterial communities from Middle Island sinkhole, Lake Huron, Michigan, United States - MIS.2016.202 | ecosystem: Environmental > Aquatic > Freshwater > Lake > Sediment... | reverse complement strand
TTTCTTTTCGTCCATCGTTTGGTGATGTTCCCAAGCTTCGGGTATTAACATCATCATAATTTCGGGTAATGAACGACCTGTATGCAAAAAAAACTCTACTACCATATCCATTGTAGCGGAATCTGATTTTCCTGAAATGATAATTGGACTGAGGTTTTTTAACTCTTCGTGGGTGAAAATATCGCTTTGTAATAGTTCTTCTCTGGCTCTCATTCGTGAAACGTTTCCTCGTAATGTGTTAATTTCTCCATTATGACACATATATCTGAAAGGTTGGGCTAATTCCCAGCGTGGAAAGGTATTGGTGGAAAATCGTTGGTGAACTAATGCGAAACGGGTTACTAAATCTATATCGTTTAAATCTTTGAAATAGGGTTTTATAAATTCGGGTTTTAATAAACCTTTGTAAATTAGTGTAGTTGTTGAAAATGAGGGTAGATAAAAGTACTCTTTTTGAGAAAGGCCAGATTCTAAAATGGCTTTTTCTGTAATTTTTCTGGCATAATATAATTTTGCTTTGAAAATTACATCGGACATATCATCGGGTTTGGTGACAAAAATTTGTCTTATGAATGGTTCGGTTTCTGCCGCTATTGGCCCTACATGTTGTTTGTCCACTTCTACGTCTCTCCATCCTAATACATTTAGCCCTGATGTTATTAAGTTTTTCTCGAAGATAGATTCACAATATTGTCTTTGATTTTCTTTTAAGGGTAAAAATACCATTCCTACGGCATAATCTCCAGGTTTTGGGAAGGATATATTTGGGCATACTTTTTTAAAGAATTCGTGTGGAATTTCAATTAATATACCTGCTCCATCTCCTGTTTTTCCATCGGAACTTACTGCACCACGATGCTCCATATTGGCTAATAGCTCTAATGCAAGTTCTATAATGGCATTCTTTTTTTCACCTTTTAAGCTACAAATAAAACCGGCTCCGCAATTATCATGCTCAAATTCAGGAAGATATAGGCTTTCTTGGGAATATTTTTGAATTATCTCGTTCATTTTCGATGGTATTATTTCGGACTGCAATTTCCGATTATTTTATTAAATATAAAAAAAAGTATAAAAAATTGTGTTTTTTTAAAACATTAATACATAATATACAATAAAAATAAATTTTGTTTATTAATTATATATTTAAAGTGGTGTGATATTAAAAATATGAAAATGTATTTGTTATTTACATATATATAGTTTGATATAAAAATTCACGAAGTAGTTCGCCTTGTGTAACATTACCAGATGCTCCTAAACCTTTAGATTTCAAATCCATAATTCGTAAATTTTCAATTGCTTTACTTACTTTTTTTAATGGGTAGTGTTTAGATGAGGTTTCGTATTCGCTTACAAAAAATGGATTTATAGCTAATTCTTTCGCAACATTTGCTTTGCTGTAATCTGTTAAACAATGGTATTTTAAAATAGTTGAAAAAAAATTAAAAAGCACTGTAGTAGTTAAAACCAAAGGGTTTGCTTTCGGGTTTTGGTGAAAATAATTACATATTGCAAAGCATTTTTTGGCATTTTTTATTCCTAGGGCTTTTTGCAATTCATAATTGTTGTAGTCTTTACTAATCCCTATATGTTTTTCAATAACTTCGGGGGTAATTTTGCCTGTTTTACCAATTATTAAATGAAGTTTTTTTAGTTCATTGTAGATTTTAGACAAATCAGTTCCTAAAAATTCAGCTAATAAAAAAGTAGATTTTTCATCAATACTAATTCCTAAACTTAATGTTTGTTCTTTAATCCAAGAAGGAATTTGATTGTCGTATAATTTTGATGATGCATAAAGAAATTTTTTAGCATTTAGCGTTTTGCCTAATTTTTGTCTTCCATCTAAAGTTTTGTATTTATAATTGAAAACCAAAAGTGTAGTGGGCTGAATGTTATCCAAATACTTTTCAAATGTTAGTCTGTCTTCCTCTTTTGTAGATAAGTTTTGGGCTTCTTTCACAATGATTACCTGCTTTTCTGCACCCATTGGATATTGCTTTGCCAATGATATTATCGAATCAAAATCTGTATCTTTTCCATATAGTATGGTTTGATTAAAGCCTTTTTCTTCTTCTAAAAGTGCACCTTTTTCAATTTCATCAGTTAAAATATCCATATAAAAAGTTTCTTCACCTTGAAAAAAATAAATTGGTAGAAATTGCTTGTTTTTAATATCTTTGAGTAATGATTGAAATTCTTTCATACTTTTGAAAACTGATAATTTTATTAAAAAATGATTTGTGGAATTAGCTAAACTAAATTTCGTCGAAAATTACAATTTTAAATTTAAAGAACGTAATTCTTCCATATTTATTTACGATATAATTCGCCAAAAATATATTATTCTATCACCTGAAGAATGGGTGCGGCAACATTGGATTCATTTTTTGCATTACGAAAAAAAAATGCAAAAATCTAAATTTGTAATTGAAAAAAAAATTGAATTAAATGGCACTACAAAGCGTATGGATATTCTAATTTATAAAAAAGAAAATCCATTTATTTTGATAGAATGCAAAAGCCCTGATATAGAAATTTCGCAAGCTACTTTAGAGCAAAGTTTACGGTATAACAAAGTTGTTCAAGCAAATTTTATTATACTTTCAAATGGATTAATTCATAAATTATTTCAATTTGATCATATAAAAAATGAGTATTTAGAAATTTATCATGTTGATTTTCTAATCTAAAAAAGTTTTAGAAAAGAAAAAACAAATTGCTATTATTGATTTTTTTAATGATTTTTAAATTTCCTAAATGCTTCATTTAATTTAGGTACAATTTCAAATGCATCACCTACAATTCCATAGTCTGCAGATTTAAAAAAAGGAGCTTCTGGATCTGAGTTTATTACAACAATATTTTTACTGCCATTTACACCTGCTAAATGCTGAATGGCTCCTGAAACACCAATTGCAATATATAAATTGGGTGCAATGGCTTTCCCTGTTTGCCCTACATGTTCGGAATGAGATCTCCATCCTATATCTGATACCGGTTTTGAGCAAGCTGTTGCCGCTCCTAATATTTCAGCCATTTCTTCTATCATCCCCCAATTTTCTGGCCCTTTCATACCTCTTCCAGCACTTACTACTATTTCTGCTTCTTTTAAATCCAATTTTCCAGTTGATTTTTCTACATTTTCTACCGTTACATTGGAAGAAGAAATCGTTGGGTTTACATTTTCAACTGTTCCAGAAACAGGGTTTTCTTTTAATCCAAAAGCATTTTGTAATACTGTAATTATTACGTTTTTATTTTCAGTAGATACAATCATTTTTCCTTTTCCTGAAAATGCTTTTCTTTTTACAATAAAGGGCTGTAATGAAGTTGGAGCTTCTAAAACATTCGTTATTATACTTGCCTCTTTTTTCACTGCAACCAAACTTGCCACAGAACTGGCTTCATTTGTGTGAGGAAATACTATTACTCCACCATTTGCTAATTCTGAAACTAAATCTGCAAGGTTATTAGCCGAAAATTTATTTAAACCATCGTTTTCTATTTGTAGTACTTTTTCCGCACCATATTTGAATAAAGTTTCAGGATTATCAGTATTTATTGAAATAGCTGTAACGCTATCATTAGCTAAATTTGCTATTGTTTTTGCATACGAAACTGCCTCTAAAGATGCTTTTTTGTATTTTCTTTCGTTGGATTCTGTATATACGTATATCATTTTTTTATTTTTTTAATGATTATTATTTTAATTTTTATGTTTTAATTTTAAATTTTCACTATACTTAATTTCATGTTCAGGTTTTTTGGAATTTAAATCATAAACTGCCCACGAAATTAGTGGTTCAATACTATAATCTTTGAATTGATTAATTGCCATAAAGCCTGAACAAATGCCATAATTGATAGTCGTATTTTTAAAATAATCATGATGAATAATCACAATTTTAGATAATCCTGAAGGAAAATCTTCTGTAGTTAAATTAGATTTTTTATATTTCTCACCATCTAAAAATTCATTACTTTTATAAAATTCTTCGGCAATAGCCATTCCTGTTTTATTGTCATATTTGTTTAAATCTTTTTTATCCTTTATATATGGAAAAAATTTTATCACCCACCCATTAACAAAAGTAGGTCCATAATCATCACCATCTAATTTACAAATATACTTCCAAAAATTGTTATTAATATTTCCGTTTGAAGCATTTATAAATTCTTGAATGATGGGTTTTAAATTATCACCCCATTTTTGAAGTCCAATTGAATTCAAAACTCCCAAATTTTTATAAATTTTTTCCCAATCTTTAGTATTCCCTTTTAGAATAATTTTTGGAATTCCACAACCCGATTCTGCAATATATGTAAATGCCTTTTTATAGCTTTCTAACATTGTAATTTCAAATGCAGTTTTATTTATTTTTGTTGATGTACTAAATTCAGGTGTGAAAAAATTGTAAAACTCATTTTTTGTGTACGATGTTGCTTGAAGAGAAAGAGAATCAATTAAGTCGTTCATTTCTGATAGATCATTAGATAAATTATCATTTCTTACAACAAGTTTTTCTGGCTTTTCCTTTTTGAAAATTTTGGATTCTAAACTTTTGAATTTTTGATTAATATGAATCGAAGTTCCTTGCGTAATTGCCAACCAAATGATATCGGGACTTAAAATTAGAGGGCGATGATTAGAATAACTTTCATAAACAGTTTCAATAAAAGCATTATTAAACCCATTAGTAAACTGTTTGTTTTGATGCTCTTTAGGAATAAATAAAATCTTCTTCTCTAATTTATTTTCAAAAATATTTTTGGCAACATCTGTTTCTAACAACTTATTTGCCAACTCAACATCATCCACTTTAAATTCAACTGAATCAGAGTTCGAAGAATAATTATCTGTTTCAAAAACAGCAACTTTTTTGGATTGAATTGACTGATTTGAATTCTGATTTGACAATTTAATTACTTTGTTACTATTTGTACAGGCAAATAGAATGATGAAAAATGGAACAATAATGAAACTTAATTTATAATTCATAACTCAACTAAATGCTTCGAGAATCTTCTTTATTATATTTTTTTACTTTTTGCTTCGCAATTCTTAATTCTTACTTCTTAATTCATCATTCTAAATCACTTTTGCTTCTTCGTGTAATAAACGAACTAATTCTTCTACATTATCCTTATCAATCAAATGTACAGAAGATCTAGGAACTGGGTTTTCAAATGTCTCTGCATCAACTGAATTTGATGTAAATGTAGGTTCTTTTACCAAAATATTTTTTGTTCTTGCTTGCATAATTCCACGCATATTTGGAATTTTCAAATCTGCTTCATTCACCAAGCCTTTTTGTCCAGCAATAATTACAGGTGTTACACAGGTATCGGTTTCTTTTCCACCATCAATTTCTCTTATTGCAGTAACTTTTGCACCCTCAATTTCCAAACCAATACATCCATTAATAATAGGTAAATTCAACATACCCGCTACTAAACTGGGTACAATTCCGCCATTGTAATCTATAGACTCTTTTCCAAAAAATAAAACATCGTAATTTCCTTCTTTTGCAACTGCTGCAATTTCATTTGCTACAGAAAAACTATCTGTTGGGTCTATATTTATTCTTACTGCATCATCTGCACCAATGGCTAATGCTTTTCGCATTACAGCTTCTACCGACGCATCACCCACAGTAACAATGGTAATTTTAGCACCTTGCTTTTCTTGAAACCAAATAGCTCTTGTTAGGCAAAATTCATCGTATGGATTTATTACAAATTGAACTCCATTTTTATCAAATTTTTTTAAATCTGAAGTAAAATTTATTTTAGAAGTTGTGTCGGGAACGCTACTAATGGCAACTAATATTTTCATATATAATCTATATTTTAAATTAAAATTTGATGCTAATATACAAATTATTATTTACTATGCAAGCATAATAATATTTTTGTCTTATTGCGGTATTTATTTCACCCATTTCATGAATTCAATAAATAAAATTACATCTCAAAAATTTCCCTTAATTTAGCAAAAAAATAAAAAAATGTCCAAAATTTTAATCATAGAAGATGAAAAATCAATCCGAAATGTATTGAAAAATATAATTTCAGAAGAAAACACCTCGTATGAAATAGAAGAAGCTGTTGATGGCTTGGAAGGATTTGAAAAAATAATAAAAAAAGATTATGATTTGGTACTTTGCGATGTAAAAATGCCCAAAATGGACGGAATGGAAGTGTTGGAAAAGATTATGGCAGAAAAACCTTACATACCTTTTATCATGATTACAGGTCATGGCACTATTGATAATGCAGTAAATTCAATAAAGTTGGGTGCATTTGATTTTATTTCAAAACCCCCAGATTTAAACAGATTGCTGAGTACAGTTCGAAATGCATTAGAAAAGAAAAAATTGATACAAGAAAATTTGAATTTAAGTTATGAAAATAAAATTCTAAAAAAGAAAGTTCAAAAAAAATATGAAATGATTGGGAATTCGCCTCAATTAGATTCCATAAAAGTAATTATAGAAAAAGTAGCCAAAACAGATGCACGTGTATTGATTACCGGCCCAAATGGTACGGGTAAAGAATTGGTGGCTCATTCTATTCACGAAAAAAGCAATCGTGCAGAAAAAGCGATAATAGAGGTGAATTGTGCGGCTATTCCATCTGAATTAATTGAAAGTGAACTTTTTGGACACATGAAAGGATCGTTTACTGGTGCGGTAAAAGACAAAGCAGGAAAATTTGAATTGGCACATAAAGGAACTTTATTTTTAGACGAAATTGGAGACATGAGTTTATCAGCCCAAGCTAAAGTTTTACGAGCTTTACAAGAAGGTAGAATTTCACGAGTAGGTGGCGACAAAGAAATAGAAGTTGATGTTCGGGTGATTGCCGCAACAAATAAAGATTTGAAAAAAGAAATCGAGAATGGAAATTTTCGTGAAGATTTATTTCATCGTTTATCGGTAATTCAGATAAAAGTTCCTTCCTTAAAGGATAGATTGGAAGATATTCCACTTTTAATAGAACATTTTGCAACTCAAATTGCCAATGAGCAGGGAAATCAAATAAAATCTTTTGAATCAAAAGCAATTGAAGAATTACAAAATCATGCTTGGCCTGGCAATATTCGTGAACTAAGAAATGTAGTGGAAAGATTGATTATATTAGGTAATAATCCTATCACATTGGAAGATGTACAGAAATGGTAATTGGGTAGAGAGTCCCCAGACCATAGTCTATAAAATTACGTTTAAAATTTTTAAAAATAGTCTTTCAACTATGAACCATCGACCATGGTCTATGGATAAAAAACCAAAATGACAACAAAACAACATATTCAAAAAAGTTTAGCTTTAGCATTTCCGGTAATCCTTACACAAGTGGGACAAATATCGGTAAATGTGGTGGATAGTATAATGGTAGGAAAATTAGGCTCAGATAAAATTGCCGCAGTTTCCTTAGCAAACGCTGTGTTTTATAGTGTTTTATTATTTGGTATAGGATTTTCGTTTTCTATTTCACCCTTAGTGGCACAAGCACATGCAAAACATAAAATTAAAAGAATAAAGAATGTATTTAAACATTCTCTTTTTTTAAATATTTCGTTGAGTATTTTTCTGTTTCTCTTGCTTTACTTTTGTATTCCATTGTTGGATTATACACATCAAACACCTGAAATTTTACCAGATGCTAAAATATTTTTACTTATAAATTTAGCCAGTTTATTACCTTTCATGATTTTTCAGACTTATCGCCAAACAGCCGAAGGATTATCCATAATATTTCCTGTAACCATAGCCACAATAATAGCTAATTTACTGAATGTACTCTTAAATTATGCATTGATATATGGAAATTGGGGATTCCCAAAAATGGAAGTTGAAGGTTCTGCATGGGCAACATTTATTTCACGAGTTGTCATGTGTGTGTTATTAATACTATTTCTTCATAATTACAAAAAATCAAAAATATATTTTAATGCAATTTCCTACATCAAAGTAAAAAAGGATTATTTCAGAAAATTAATACAATTAGGATTTCCAACTGCATGCCAAATGTTTTTTGAAGTAAGTGCCTTTGCAATAGCTGCCTTTATTTGTGGTTACAATTCACAAACCAACGAATTAGCTGCACATCAAATCACCATAAATTTAGCTTCCATTTCTTTTATGATTTGTACAGGACTTGGCGTTTCAGCAACCATAAGGGTTGGTAATCAATTAGGCTTACAAGATTTTAAAACGCTACAAAAAGCAGCTTTTACTAATATATTTTTGGTTATTATATTTATGTCTTTTTGTGGAATAATATTTATAATGTGTAGAAATATATTGCCCGCATACTATTTAAAAGAAGGACAAGATGTTGAAGTTTTGGCTATTGCTGCCAATTTGATGATAATTGCTGCCCTTTTTCAAATTTCCGATGGAATACAAGTGGTTGCTTTAGGGGCTTTACGAGGTTTACAAGATGTAAAAATACCCACTATCATTACATTTGTCGCCTATTATGTAGTAACCTTACCTTTAGCTTGGGTTTTAGCAGTAGTTTTTGATTACAAAGCACTTGGCGTATGGATTGCATTAGGAATTGGGCTTTGCATTTCTGCCATTTTACTTATTTGGCGACTAAGAAATAAAACCAATAAACTTATTTATCTAAATAATAAATTATAACAACATGATTACAAACCATATATCCCAATTAAATTATTACAAAAAACTGTCAGAAAATATTTCTACAGCCATAGATTTTGTGTTGAAAACCGATTTCTCTATTCTTGAAAAAGGGAAATACGAAATAAAATCTGATGAGATTTTTGCCATTGTAAATGAATTTCAAACATTTGAAATAAAAGAATGTATAGCAGAAAGTCATCGGAAATATATTGATTTACAAATCATTATTAAAGGAAATGAAAAGTTTGGTTTTGATACGTTAACAAACCAAAAAGCAGTAATTCACAATGAAGAAAGCGATGTTTATTTCTATAAAAATAAAATGCCAAATTTTATAGAATTAAAAGAAAACGAATTTATATTTTTCTTTACTTTTGATATTCATCAACCTGAAATTTGTATCGGAGAACCGTCTGATGTAAAGAAAGTTGTAGTGAAAATAAAAAACGACTTTTCCAATAATTCAGAAATAGATACCGCTTTTGAAATTAAAAATTAATCCATTGGAAGTAGATTATATTATTGTAGGACAAGGTTTTGCGGGAAGTTTTTTTGCTGCAGAATTGTTACTTAATCATAAAACTTTTGCAATAATAGATGCCGACAAAAACAAAGCTTCTTCCATTGCAGCTGGCGTGTATAATCCTGTTATTCTAAAAAGGTTTACACCCATTTGGGAAGCCGATGAACAGATAGATTTCTTTATCGAAAAAATGAAAGTCTTAGAAGAATTCTTTCAAACAAAATTTTTAATTGAAGAACCTATTTTACGAATAATAGACAATCCCATGGAACGAAAAACGTGGGTAAGAAAAGCGAGAAATAAGTTAAAATATTTTTTAGATTCTGAAATTATTGAAGAAAAAGCAAATATAAAATCAGCGTTTGGATTAGGAAAAGTATTGCAAAGTGGAAGAATACATTCCACTCATTTTTTATCAACCCTAAAAAATCACTGTAAAGATTTTATTCTAAATGAAGACTTTTATTATTCAGAAATAAAATTCGATGAAAAACAAATAAAATACTATAATATTACGGCAAAATACATTGTTTTCTGTGATGGAATGAGCATGGTAAACAATCCTTTTTTTAATACTATTCCTATAAAAACCAATAAAGGTGAATGTTTAACAGCCATTTTGGAAAAGCCATTAGAAAAATTTATTTTCAAAAAAAAATATTTCCTATTTCAAGAAACTGAAAATCAATATTATATAGGTGGAACAAATGATTCAGAAGATTTTTCTATTGATTGTACTGAAAAAATAAAACAAGAATTAATACAATCTGTTGCTGAAATTTATACTTCAAACATTACTATTATCGAGCAAAAAGCAGCCATTCGACCCACGACCTTCGACAGACGACCTATTGTTGGAAAACACAGAAATCACGAAAATATTTTCCTAATAAACGGTTTAGGAACACGAGGCGCACTACTTGGAGCAAAATGTGCGCAAAGCTTATTTGAAAATATTGAATACCAAAAACCTATTCAAAAAGAAATAGATGTAAATCGGTTTTATTGACATTTTTTATTTTATATTATTCTAAAAAATAGTAGATTGCAATAAATAAATTTCCTCTGAAACCAAAATTACAATATATTCAAATTTTACGAGCTTTGGGCGCTGTTTTAGTTGTATGTTTTCATGGAAAAGAACAATTAAATGGTGTTTTTGGAATAGAATTGGGCAAAATTTTATTTCAAGCAGGCAGTGTTGGGGTTCCTATTTTCTTTGCTATCAGTGGTTTTATAATTGTTTACACCACAAAAAAATTATCTCAAAATACTTTTTCAAGCATCAAAACATTTTTTTTAAAAAGAGTTTTTAGAATATTGCCTATGTATTGGCTTTTTACAATTTTATGGATGATAGTTTTCTTGTCTATTCCCAATTATTTAAAAGGAAATAATGGCATTCGTTTACTAAAATCATTATTCTTTATACCCGATTCTTCTAGGCCCGTTTTGTTTTTAGGATGGACATTAAATTATGAAATATTTTTTTACATTTTATTTGCTATAAGTTTATTTTTCAATAAATTAAGATATTATGCTTTAGGTTTTTTCTTCATTATAATACTTTTTTTAAGACAATTTCATTTTGAATACGATTACCTTAAAATGGTAACAAATCCTGTAATGAATTATTTTGCATTTGGTGTATTTTTAGCCTTAGTTATTGATAAAATAAAACTATCAAAACTGCAACTACAATTTTTTACAAGTATTTCAATAATACTGTTTTTAGGTTATTATTTTCAGATATTACATCCGCCCAATACCTACATAAAACTTCTTATAGAATTCTCATTCATCTCTGTTTTTATTTTATGGGATTTTCAACCTAAGACTACAGAATTACCTCCCAAATTAATCTTTTTAGGCGATATGTCTTTCTCTATTTATTTATTTCATCCCTTTATTTTATTAGGTTTTAGACAAATTTTTCCTTCATTACTTCAATTTCCAGATTATGTAAGAATTCTCATTTTTATCATTGAAATTTTATTAATTCTTAGTATTTCTTACTTAATTTACTTTTATATTGAAAGAAAAATTATTGAAAAATTGAATTCTTATTTCTAAAAAATTTCCAACCCTTTTTCATTCAGCTGCATTTAGTATTTTAAATGAGTATTAATTTTTAATCATAAAATATGAAATCGTTAATTTGTTTTTTTTCATCGTTGCTTTTAAGTTCAATGATATTCGCCCAAAATCCTTCGTTCAATGTAAATGCTAAAGATTCTACTAAAGTACGAATGAATTCAATGAAAGTAGAGGTAAAAATTGTAGGAAATATAGCTTTTACTATTGTTGAAATGGAATTTACCAATGCAACTTCCCGACAAATGGAAGGCGAGTTGATTTTTCCACTACCTGAAGGAATTTCAGTTTCACATTATGCTATCGACATTAATGGGAAAATGAGAGATGCGGTTGCGGTAAACAAATCAAAAGGAAAACAAGTTTTTGAAGCCATAGAAAACAGAAGAGTGGACCCTGGATTGTTGGAAAAAGTAGATGGAAATAGTTTCCGAACAAGGATATATCCCATTCCTGCAAACGGAAAAAGAACAGTTCGAATAGGCTATGAACAAGAACTTTCTTTCAAAGACAAACAAAATTTGAGTTATCAATTATTTAGCTCATATCGTTCAAAATTATCAACATTTAAAATGTCAATTGAGGTAATTGGAAGTACCGAAAAGCCAAAAATTCAAGGTTCTAATGATATGAATTTTGAAGCATGGCAACAAAATTTTTCTGCTAAAATGGAAAAACAAAATTACTATCCAAATGAAAAAATGGAAATTTTAATCCCTATTCGGGCAGAAATTCCAACTGTTTTAATGGAAAAAAATGAAAGAGCCAATTTTTTTTACACCCAATTATTTTTAGAGTCAGAGTTGAAACAGAAAAGCAAACCCAAAACTATTGGTTTGATTTACGATGTATCTTTAAGCTGTAGAAACCGCGATTTTATAAAAGAAATGCTTTTGCTGGAACGATATATTAGTCATTTGAATAACGTAACAATTTCAGTGTTTTATTTGAATTATTATTTCAAAAAGCAAAAAGATTTTGTAATAAAAGATGGAAACGCACAAGAATTAATAAATTTTCTTAAGAACGCAAATTACGACGGTGGAACACGCTTTTCCAACATAAAACTATCCAATTATGATGAATATTTATTCTTTACCGATGGTTTGTCTAGTTTAAGTAATCAAGATTTTTCACATTCTAAAGCGCCATTTTATACCATAACTTCTACTGTTTCTGCAGATTTTTCATTTTTAAATTTTTTATCAGAAAAAACAAACGCTCATAATATTAATTTAAATTCAACTTCTGTTGATGATGCTTTTGGTAAATTAACTTCCAAAAATTTACGATTTTTAGGAATCAAAAACAATATTTTTGTTACAGAATTTTATCCCGCAATCGGCACTTCAGTAGATGCAAATTTTAGTTTGGCAGGAATTACATTAAAAGATAAAAACGAAATTACATTGCTTTTTGGGTATGAAAATGAGCCGTCTATTGAAAGAACAATTCAATTAGATTTTGAAATTCAAACAAACAAAGAGGTAAATGTGGAAAGAATTTGGATTCAAAAGAAAATAGCCAATTTAGATTTGAATTATGAAAAAAACAAAGAAGAAATAGAAATTTTAGGTAGCAAAGCAGGAATTGTTACCCGAAATACTTCATTAATTGTATTAGAAACCGTGCAAGATTATATTTCATACCAAATACTTCCACCGGCTGAATTGCGTGCTGAATACGATAGAATAGCAAAACAACAAGCCCAAAATCAATTAGCACAAAAACAATCCAATTGGAAAAATATAGAAAACTATTTTAATGAATTACAAAGTTGGTGGCTCAAAGATTTAAAATATACTGAACCACCAAAACAAAAAATGAAGAAACTAAAAAGGATAAACCGAACTACAGATGTTGAAGATGGTACTGCTTTAAGAGATGAAATAGGAGATGCAAATTTACAAGAATCGGTGGTGGTTTCACCAGGTTCAGAAAATCGAAGAGCAAGTGAAAGAACATCTGCAATTGTGGTTCAAAAAGAAGAGAGTTTGATGAAAGCAGATATGTCTTCGGATAAAGAATTAAAAGGCAAAATTGGAGGTTTGAAAATTTCAGACGCTTCAGGAAATCCTGGAAATTCATCAAATATCATTATTCGAGGAAATTCAAGTATTCAAAAAAATGAAAATCCTTTAATTGTAATTGACGGTATTGTGCAAGAAAAATCAGATTTACAAAACATAAATGCCAATGAAATTGCAAGTGTTGAAGTAATGAAAGGCAATGCTGCCACTGAATTGTATGGCTCACGAGCAAAAAATGGGGTACTTATTTTTAAAAGAAAAGAAGGCATTTCAAAATCCTCTTCTTCAAAAATAGAAAATGATTTTTATGTAAAAGCCATCGCTTCACAACCCAAAGAAAAACAATATGAAGCGTATTTGGAATTGCGAAATGAATATCAAAATAATCCAACTTTTTATTTTGATGTTGCCCATCTATTTTACGATAATGGAAACCGTGAAAATGCACTATTGGTTTTAAGTTCAATTGCAGATTTGGGTCTGGAAAATCATCAATTATACAAAACCTTAACATACACTTTTAGAGAATGGAACGAAAGTGCTGATGCTGTTTTCACATCTAAACATGTAGCAAAATGGCGCAATTTTGAGCCTCAAAGTTTCAGAGATTTGGCTTTAGCGTTGGAAGATAACAAGCAATATCAACTGGCTTTTGATACCATGTTGCAAGCATTAAATACAAACTATTTATCAGAAAGAGCTGGGATTTATGAAGGAATGGAAGACATTATTTTGATGGATTTAAACAGAATGATACAAGAACATTCTCAAATAAAATCGGGCGCATTAAACAAAAAATATTTGAAAAAAATGCCGGTTGATGTACGGATTATTATGAATTGGAATATGGCAAATACCGACCTCGATTTGCATGTGATAGACCCAACAGGTGCCGACTGTTATTATGCAAATAAAAGTACTGATGCAGGTGCTAGGTTTTCAAAAGATTTTACACAAGGCTATGGCCCTGAACAATATTTATTACGAAATAAATTGAAAGGAAAATATAAAATAACGTCCAATTATTTTGGTGAAAATAGATTTACAGAAAACGGTCCTGCAACAGTTCTGGTAGAAATTTACACCCAAGATTCCAATGGAAAAACCAAACGCGAATTAAAAACCATTCAAATAGGAAAAATAAAAGAAGATGGTTTGTTGAAATTATTGGAAATTTAAATACTAATACCAATTAGAATTTAAAAATAGTCTGTAGCTGCTCCTCTACTTTAGAGAAGGGTTGGGGTGAGGTTTAAACGAAAAAAGACAATGTGAAAAAAATAGTTGCTAAAAGTCTTTACAGCAAATAAAGATAGAAAAGGAATTGAAATAGCTATAAATTATTTTTATTTTTCAATTCCTTTTCTATCTTTATTTCTTCCCAAAATGCTTTCCGACTCAAAGGTTCATAACTTTCTGTTTCCCCTAAATCTACCAATTTATTACTTGCTGATTTTCTATGAGAATAGTGTGCTAAATTTCCAGTTTTTTGACAAATAGCATGTACCTTTGTTACATATTCTGCTGTTGCCATCAAGTTGGGCATCGGGCCAAATGGTTTTCCTAAATAATCCATATCTAAACCCGCAACAATAAGTCTAATTCCATTATTCGCCAATTGATTACATACTTCTACAATTCCTTCATCAAAAAACTGAGCCTCATCTATTCCAACGACATCACAGTTGTGAGCTAAAAGTGGTATTTGAGATGAACTTTCCACGGGCGTGCTTCGAATAGTATTTTTATTATGAGAAACAACATCATAATCGCTATATCTTATATCTATTGCGGGTTTGAATATTTCTACTTTTTGGTTAGCAAACTCTGCCCGTTTTAATCTACGGATTAATTCTTCGGTTTTTCCCGAAAACATCGAACCACAAATCACTTCAATCCAGCCAATTTGTTTGGAAAAATTTATTGTATTTTCTAAAAACATGTATCTTTTTTTAAAGAATACAAATGTAACTAAAATTAGTATTCTTTTTTTATGCTTTACAATTTCAGATCAAAAATAAATCACGATATTTGAGCAAATATATCATCAAAATGAATGTAGAGCAATTACATGAAGAGTTACTGATTGAAATAAAGTCAATTGCAAATGTTATAATTTCAGTGAACTCTTTTTCAGAATTAATAGAGAATGAGGTAAAAATACAAAGTTTATATGAAAAGTTTATATTGGTAAAAAATGTAAACTATTTTAACATTGAAAAAACAGAAAACGACATTGACCGCAATGTTATGAGTAATGATAATGAAATTACTATCATCCATACAATTGAATTTGATAAAATAGAAGAAGTAGGAGTTAGTGTTGAAAATGAATTGGAAAATGAGGTTAAAAAAGAGACTCTTGAAGTTTCAAAATCATTTCCACCTAAGTATTTATCGAAAAAAATAAATTTAGATTTGAATGATCGCTTTGCTTTTATAAGCCAATTATTTAATGGAAATGCCCAAGATTTAGATGTTTTTATTCAAGTACTGAATCAAACACAAAGTTTACAAGAGGCTAAAAGTATAATAGAAACTGTAAAAATGAAACAAAATTGGACAAGCATGCAAGACGAATTTGTGGAAAGATTGGAGGAATTAAATGAAAAAAGATTTGATTGATGAGAGGAAAATTATATTTAGTTCCAACACCAATTGGAAATTTAGAAGACATTACATTAAGAGCTTTACGGGTTTTGAAAGAAGCAGATTTTATTTTAGCAGAAGATACGCGAACTTCTTCAAAATTATTGAAACATTTTGAAATTACTGTTCCTGTTTCAGCTTTTCATCAACATAATGAACATTATAAAACCAATACTATAATAGAACAATTGCAACAAGGAAAAGTGATTGCACAAATATCAGATGCTGGAACACCCGGAATTTCAGACCCTGGATTTTTATTAACTCGGGCTTGTATAGAAAACGATATCCCTTTTGAATGTTTGCCCGGTGCTACTGCATTTGTGCCTGCTTTATTACTTTCGGGTTTTCCCAATCATGAGTTTTTGTTTGTAGGGTTTTTGCCTCAAAAAAAAGGGCGACAGACAAAGTTTAAAGAACTGGCTCAAGAAAAAAGAACATTGATTTTGTATGAAAGTCCACACAAAATACAAAGTACTTTACAACAAATTGTGGAATATTTTGGAGAAGAAAGCCAAGTATCCTTGTCTAGAGAATTAACAAAAATGTTTGAAGAAACCATTCGCGGAACTGCCAAAGAAGTGTTAGAAAGAATTACGCAAAAGCCTATAAAAGGAGAAATTGTATTGATTATTAGTAGATAATTTGAAATGAGAAAATATTTTTCACAAGATATATTAAAATGGGTTTTGCTTTTTATACTTACCCTAACGTGGGGTACATCTTTTATTTTGATAAAAAAAGGAGTTGAGTATTTTCATCCTATGCAAGTAGGTGCATTACGGATAACTATTGCAGGCTTATTTTTACTTCCATTTGGTTTGGTAAATTTAAAATATATTCCAAAAAAAACCATCCCATGGCTTATACTTTCTGGTTTTTTGAGTAACTTTTTGCCTATGTTTTTATTTCCTTTGGCCGAAGTAAAAATAAGCAGTTCATTAGCGGGAATTTTAAATTCATTGGTACCTATTTTTGTTGTAATAATTGGATATTTTGTATTTAAAATCAAAAGCAATCGCTTTCAAATTATAGGAACTATTTTAGGTTTTTTAGGAGCTTTTTTGTTGATATATTTTTCTAATAATCATTCATCACATACAAATTCTGATTCAAATTTTATTTATATTAGTTTTATTCTATTAGCTACCATTTCGTATGCTTTTAGTGGATTGATAACTAAGAAATATTTAAATGAAATTCCATCGTTTAAACTATCAACTGTGGTTTTTACATTTCTTTTTTTACCCTCGTTATTAATGCTTTTATTTAATGATTTTTATGCAGAATTTCAAAGTGTAAACCTTACTAAAAATGCCTTAATTGGATTGGGATATGTTAGTATTTTAGCTATTTTTGGAACAGCCATCGCCATGATTTTATTTTACAAACTCATTCAGATTTCATCAACTGTTTTTGCAGCATCTGTAACCTATATTATGCCTATTGTAGCAATTTGTTGGGGAATTATTGATGGGGAATCTTTAAAATTCAATCATTTTGCAGGAATGGCAATTATTTTAACTGGGGTATATATGATTCAATTTAAGAAAAAATAAAATTATTTTCGTTCCATACAAAGTTCCACCAAAATTCCATTACAAGATTTTGGATGCATAAAAACTACCATTTTATTATCTGCTCCTGGTTTTGGATTTTCATTTATAAACTCGAAACCTTCAGATTTTAATCTTGAAATCTCTGCTTCTATATCATCAACATCAAATGCAATATGATGAATTCCTTCGCCTTTTTTTTCGATAAATTTTGAAATTGAACTTTCAGAGCTTGTGCCTTCTAATAATTCAATTTTTGAATTACCTATTTTAAAAAAAGATGTTTTTACATGCTCACTTTCCACATTTTCTTCTTTATAAAAAGAGGCATTTAGTAGTTTTTCAAATAATGTATTACTTGATTGTAATTCTTTTACTGCAATACCGATATGTTCAATTTTATTTAAATTCATTTGTAAAATTTTATTATAAACCTGAGTTCGATAAATAAAAATTGTTCCGTAGGAACTTAATATCTATAAAACTATATAATCATCAATATTATGTCCCATAGGGGCTAAATATTAAAATTTATGAAATATTTTGTCCCTATGGGACAATATTATGTACTTATCGATCTTTATTATAGATATTAAGTTCCTACGGAACATATTCAATGTAAAATATTGAATTTAACATAATTAAAAATCGGACTAATGTTATAAAGAATCTCGTTTTACTTTTTCTTTTTGTTTATTTTCTCTGTCCGTTTTTTCTTTCTCTTTTTTGGCTATTTCTTTTTCTTTTTTAGCTAATTCGATATCAATCTTAGATTTTTCTATATCTTCCTTTTCTTTTTTAATTTTTTCAATTTTTTTTATGCTATCCGCTTTTCTTGCATTTTTCAAATTTCTAATACTGTCTTCTTTTGTAGGTTTGGGTGCTTTATACCAACCTTTTTTCCTCATTTGATTAATATAGTTTCTTAAATAGCTTGCTTTTAAATTTTTCGCAATTATCGATTTTTCAACAGACAGGCGTTCCACTTCCCCCATTAAGTATTTTTCAGCAATTAATGAGGCTATTGGGGCTGCTGTGCTTGCACCAGATCCTCCATTTTCCACTACTACTGCGATAGCAATTTTAGGTCTATCTACAGGTGCGAACATGATAAAATTGGAGTGGTCCACTTGTCCATGTGGAACTTGTGATGTTCCGGTTTTTCCGGCTTGTGAAAATAATTTGGTCCTCATTCTTCTGGCAGTTCCATTTATAAAACACTGGCGCATACCTTCAATTACAATAGGAAAATATTTTGAATTTACTTTTGTTTTTTTCGGTTGTATAAAATTAGGATTATCTATTGGTTTACCACCAATTTTTTTAACTATATGTGGTGTGTAAAAAAAACCTTTGTTTGCGATAGCAGTAACAAAATTTGCCATTTGCATGGGGCTTGTAAGTATTTCGCCTTGCCCAATTCCATTTGAAATAATGGTATAAGGATTCCAATTGCCTTTTTTATACCATCGGTTATAATAATCAGAATTTGGAATATTTCCTTTGGTACCTACAGAAATATCATTATTAAAGAAATGTCCTAATCCAAAACTTCCCATAATATCATTCCATTCATTAATGCTTTTTTCAATATTGGTTGAATCTTTTTGCAGCATTTTCAAATATGCTTTTGAATAAAAAGAATTACAAGAATGGGAGATGGAGGGTATTATTTTTATCATACCTGCATCGTGGCATTTTATTCTTCTTTTCCCAAAATTTGAACCAAAATGGCACGAAAATGCAGTATTTGAATCTATTACTCCCATTTGTTGAGCTACTAATGCACTCACCGTTTTAAATGTGGATCCTGGCGGATAGGCATTTTGAACAGCCCTATCGTACATAGGTCTTTGGATAGAATCGTTTAAATATGCGTATAAATTATGTTGTTTATTTCTTCCAGTTAATGCGTTTGGATTTACACTGGGTGCAGAAGCCATACATAAAATTTCTCCTGTATTAGGGTCTATTGCTACTACCGCACCCCTTTTGTTGGTTAATAAAATTTCGGCATATTCTTGTAAATCAATATCTAAAGTTAGCATTAAATCTTGCCCACTTTGCATTTCTTGATCAAATTTACCTTCTTTATATGGCCCTACAGTATTTAATGAAATATCTTTTTGAATATATTTTAGTCCTTTTGTGCCTCGTAAAAATCTTTCATAGGATTTTTCAATTCCAGTTTTTCCAATTAAATCGGAAGGTTCATAATAATTGGGTTCTTTGTCTATTTCTGCTTGGTTTGCTTCGTTTATATAGCCTAAAACATTACCAGCAAAATTTGTTAAATATTTTCTTTCTGATTTTTGTTGAATAGAAAATCCTTCATATTTATAGAATTTTTCCTCCATTTCTGCTACCTCATCTTTTGTTAAATTTTTTATAAATGAATAAGAATTTATAGGATTGAACGCTCTGGTATTTTGTACTTCTTTTATTTTTTTTATAAAATCTTGTTTTGATATATGTACTGTTTTACAAAAAGAAATTGTGTCGAAATTTTTAGGTAATAATACTTGCGTATAATTTATATCATAAGTAGGGGTGCTTCCAACAATCATTTTACCGTTTCTGTCCATTATATAGCCTCTTTGTGGAATTTGTGCTATTTTTTTTACAGAAGTATTGAAACCGTTTAATTGATAATTATCTGTAAATATTTGTAATCGTGCTAATTGAAATATAAATATTATTGTTACAGAAATTAGTAAAGTAGTTAATATAGTATAAATGGATTTCATTTTTAAAATTAGATTTAGAATTTTTGAATTATTCTACAATTCTATTTTTGAATAAATTAAAGAATATAAAAACGCAAAGAGTAGTTATTAAACTACTAATAAATATGTGCATTAATGTTAAGAAAAAGTAAGCGTTTATAGTAAATTTTTCTAAATAAAATAATATAAATTGATGTACAAAAGTGCCTAAGAAAATATAAACTAAAATTTGTAAAAAATTTGATTCATTCCAACGCAGCATTTCTAGGTCTTTTTGTCCCCCCATTGTAAATCGTAATAAAAAATTGCGAATCATAGCAACAAATACACATGCAAAAGCGTTTAATCCTCCTGTTCCCATTAAAATATCTACAGAAATACCTAAAATAAAAGCTAAAATTAGGTATAAATAATAGCTTTTTGAATTTGGGAAAAACAACAACCAAAGCAAGTATATAAATGGATTATATTGATCCCCAATATTAAAACGACTAAAAATAAATGCTTGAAAAACAGATAATACTGCTATTAAAATTATTTGAAAAAATAAAAATCTATTGAACATATATTTACACTATGTGCAAATGTATAATTGATTATTTAATTATCAATAATTTATTAAATAATTTTCAAATAAATATGTCATTTTTTGCCCATCAACATACTTTTCCCCTGCTAAGTTTGTATTTATTTTTAATTTCATTTTAAAATAATCTTATTTTTTCAAGACATTTTTTATTTTAGGTCTTTTTTTTAGATAGATTATTTAGTGCTTATCTTTATTTCAACATTTCATGAAAAATAGTTTGTGCAGAAAAAGTTCTGTTGTTGGCTTGATGTATTACTAAGGAATTTTCAGAATCTAATACCTCATCAGTTACAATTACATTTCTACGAACTGGGAGACAGTGCATAAATTTGCCATTATCAGTGTGTTGCATTTTATTTTTATCAATAATCCAACTTTTATCTTGTGAAAGAATTTTTCCATATTCAGAGTAAGAGCTCCAATTTTTTGCGTACACAAAATCTGCGTTTTGTAGTGCTTCATTTTGGTCGTAAATAATGGGTGTGTTTTGGGTAAATTTTATATCTAATTCATATCCAATAGGATGTGTAATTACAAAATCAACTTCATTAATATTTGAAAACCATTCGGCAAATGAATTTGGTACTGCTTGGGGAAGTGCTTTGGGGTGTGGTGCCCATGTAAGTACTACTTTGGGTTTGGGTTTTGTTTTGTGTTCTTCAATAGTTATTAAATCAGCGAAGGTTTGTAGTGGATGTAAAGTTGCACTTTCTAAACTTATATAGGGTTTGGTGCAATTTTGTAAAATCTTATTCATTACTTCTTCTGAATAATCTTTCTGTTTGTCTGTTAAACAAGGGAAAGTTCGCACACCTAAAATATCACAATATTGGTTCATTACCTGAATGGCTTCTTTGATGTGTTCTTGTGAATTTCCATCCATAATAGTTCCATCACTCATTTCTAATTGCCATGAATCAGCACCTGCATTTAATACCCACACATTTGCCCCTAAATTATAGGCTGCTTTTACACTACTTAATCTTGTGCGCAAACTTGGGTTTAAGAATAACAATCCTATGGTTTTATTTTTACCAAACATTTGAAAATCAAATGGATTTTGCTTTATTTCTAATGCTTTTTGAAGTAATTTTTTATAATCAGGCACATCGAAAAATGAGGTAAATTTTTGCATAATACTAAAATTATTCTGAATGAAATTAAGGTGGATTATATTATTTTTTGAACTTTACAAAAGTACACTATTTTCAATTTTTTTGTGGCGATTTTCTTCAATATTTTTACGCTGTATTTAATTCTGAAGCTTATTCTAATTTATAAATTTCATCTATTTCTTTTAGCATACTTTTTACATCTATCGATAAATCTATCAATTCTCCTGTATATATATCAAATACCCAACCATGTAGTTCCATTTTTCTTGTTCTGAATGCCTTTTGTACTTGTGCTAATTTTAGCACATTAAAGCATTGTTCTACTACGTTCAGCTCTACTAATCTATCGTATCTTTCATCAATATTTTCGATTTCTAATAACTCTTTTTGATGATGTCTGTAAACATCTCTTATATTTCGTAGCCATGGATTTAAAATACCCATATCTTCGGTTTGCATAGCTGCTTTCACACCGCCACATGAATAATGTCCGCAAATAACAATATGCGTTACTTTCAAATATTTCACTGCATAATTTATTACCGATTGTGAATTTAAATCGATACTCGGAACCAAATTAGCTATGTTTCTATGCACAAATACTTCACCTGGCTCTACGCCCATTAAATCCTCAGCTGTTACTCGGCTGTCAGAACATCCAATATACAGTATTTCAGGTGTTTGCCCTTTGTTTAAATCTTTAAAATAATTTTTATCAAGGTTAAGTTTCTTTTCTACCCATTTTTTATTATTTTCAAAAATTTCTTCTATTGGTTTCATTTAGTTAAAAATTAGTAATTTCTATTTTATAATGTTTTGAACTTTTAATAATTGTTATTCAAAATCATTATTTTCTTTGTGGCTCCCATCGCAATAGGGTTGCATTTGAGATTTTCCACATCTACAAAAAGAGGTTCTGCCAGTGTGGTTGGATACTTCTTTTCCTTCAATATCAATTATGGAGATATTCCCGTAAATGCGCAAAGGACCATTTTTTTTTATTTGTACTTGGCTCATAATGTTATATTTTTTTTCTATTTATTTCATCTATATAGCTCAAAATTTCATCTCTCCCTATTTTTTCAGTTGCCGATGTGATAAACATGGGTGGTATTTCCTCCCAAAATTCAGCTAATTTTTTTCGGTATTCTTTAAAATTAAAATTGAATTTTTCTCTGCTCAACTTATCTACTTTGGTGAAAACGATACTAAATGGGATGCCTTCTTCACCAAGCCATTCTATAAATTCAAGGTCTATTTTCATGGGCAAATGGCGGCCATCTACCAAAACAAAAAGATTCATTAAATTTTCTCTGTTTAGTATATAATTGGTTATTAATTTTTCAAATTCTTTTCTGTCGGTTTTGGATACTTTCGCATAGCCATATCCTGGTAAATCTGCCAAATACCATTCACTATTTATTAAAAAATGATTGATTAATCTTGTTTTTCCAGGGGTTGATGATGTTTTAGCTAATCCATTTCTATTCAAAACTGAATTTATTAAAGATGATTTTCCAACATTCGACCTCCCTATAAAAGCATATTCTGGTAATTTTGTTTCTGGGCAATCCTTCCAATGCGTATTGCTTACGCTGAATTCTGCAGATTTTATTTGCATTATTTAAGTTTTTTTAACCAACTATCCAATAAGCTATTAAATTCATCTGGATGCTCCATCATGGGTGCGTGCCCACATTTGTCTATCCAATGTAAGCTTGCGTTGGGTAGTAATCTATTCATTTCTATAGCTACTTCGGGGGGTGTTACTGGGTCTTGTTTTCCCCATATTAATAATACGGGTTTTTTTATACTCGGCAAGTCTTTTGCCATATTATGTTTTATGGCAGAACGTGCTATATATAGGGTTTTTATAGCTTTTTTTCTGTCGTTTACGGTATTGAATACTTCATCTACTATTTCTTTTGTTGCTACTTTGGGGTCGTAAAATACCTCTTCCGATTTCGTTTTTACATACTCATAATTACCTCTTTTAGGGAAAGTCTCACCAAAAGATTTTTCATATAATCCTGAGCTTCCTGTA
>Ga0316611_1000194_pt1 | contig 24048 bp, 12 predicted proteins | sample MIS2016202_MG_FD_207675 | JGI IMG/M metagenome (GOLD analysis project Ga0316611, IMG submission 207675) | Microbial mat bacterial communities from Middle Island sinkhole, Lake Huron, Michigan, United States - MIS.2016.202 | ecosystem: Environmental > Aquatic > Freshwater > Lake > Sediment... | reverse complement strand
ATTCGCTCCCGTGATAGATGATCAAATCAACTTCAGAAGGGGAAAGGTTAGCTTCCTCTAAAGCTTGCAAGGCCGCCTTGGCCCCCATTTGAGAAGCGTGATCTTCAGGCCCCGCGAGATACTTCTGCCGAATCCCTAGCTTCTCGATAACAACTTGCTCTGGGATTCCCGTTTTGGCAGCTACTTCTGCTGCGGTCTCAACCCGTGAGGGAAGGTACGTTCCAATAGCCACAATCCCGATAGGTGGTGCTTCCATATTTTATTGCCTTACTGTTCCAATGCGATACAGCCACAAGGTTAGGGCTGACCACGCGAGATACCCATAGAAAAGGATAATACTTCCACGAACAAAGCGATTTTTATCCCAAAGGTCATCGAGAAGGTCGGCGCTGGCGATAGTGAGGAAGGGGATGAGGACAAAGAAGTGTTTATCAACCATCGAGACCTTTGCCCCAAGGAAGAAAAAGATAAACATTATGCCTAACCAAGCGGTTAGGGCCGTCCAGAAGATAATTCGCTCTGCCAACTTCTCATCCCTCAATGAAATTCCCCTCGCGGAGTCCACGGCTTTAGCCGTGACCCAACAGCTAAAGCTGTTGACTCCGAGGGAAAAGAGCTTGGGTTTCAGCCTATTTGATTCCAAATCCAGGGATTTCATAGCAGAGGAAAAGAAGGGATTATACTTCCCCACCCAAATACAACTTAGCACGAGGGGAAGAGCCAGACCGTAGTACCAAAGCCGTGTATGCCTTGCAAAGTAGGCCACAAAAGGTTCGCTTCCTTTTCCTGCAACTTCTGAACTATTCCCCAGCGCTTGCGTAAAGTAGGGGATTGTTCTCTCAACGATGGGCCCGATATATTGCCCATAGTAGACCACGATGGCTAGAGTCGCCGCGATAAAGGTCGCAAGCCAAAGGGGCTTTAGCCCAATATGAAGGTCTTTACTTTGGGGTTTGCGCCAAGTGATTAGCCAAAGGAGCAAGGTAAAGAAGATAAGGAAAAGGGCTTGAAAGATTCCTGCAACGGTGTAGAAGAGGAACGTTGCAAGTAAGAGGAAGGTTAGGATGCTAAAGGGAAGAGGTCGCCTAAGTTTTTGCCAACCAATGACGATAAAGGTTGTGGTAATGCAAATCCACCATAGCCCAAAGGTTGTTGGAAGGTTGCCCCAAGAATGCAAAAGGAATGTTACAGGGAGAATCGCACAGAGCAAAGCTGCTAGTTTCGCTCCCCTTTCCCGCAGACCAATCTTCAGAGCTAAGATACCAATGATAAGGGTACGACTACTGTCTAGCAAGGCACTGAATTGATGCCCCGTCTGCTCTAAGGCCCAGGGAAATAGCGCAAAGCTTGTAGCGAAGATGTGAAAGTAGGGCGAGTAGGGAATGACAGGTTTATTTTCACCCCACTCAGCAGTCGGCATCGTTGATTCATTCAAGGGGCTATTTACGCCATAGAGTAGGGGAAGTTGCCCCTGAAAGATCCAACGGACTCGCTCCATGTGCCAGTGCAGATCAATCCCAATGAAGTAGGGATAAAGCATTCCCCCCGCTTTAAGCCAATAGCCAAGGAGAAAGATCAGGATGAAAGCATGAAGGGTAGAAGGGCTAAGTGCTATTCCCGCAATTTGACAAAGCTTAGGGAGAAAGGTCTGCAAGATTAGAAGCAGCCCAAGACTCCAAAGGGCAAGCAGAGCCAAGCTAGGAAGCATAAAACTTGTGGGGAAGCGATAGTTAATGATGGCCCAAACGCCGATTAGCCCGATGCCTCCCGTCCCTAATGTTGCCCAAAGTAAAGCTTTGGTTTGCCCTTCTAAGAGCGTTCTTAGACAGAAAGCAACGGTCAGCATGATCACCAAGCAGGAAAGTAAAGCTTGCCATGGTGGGAGCGGGAAACTATCTTTTAAGGGCACGACCTCTACTTTCGTTACCAATAGCCCCAACGGGCGCGGGTCAGTAAAAGTTGCAGAGCGCAAAGTAAGTGTAAGGTCGCCCATTCCCATTTCCTTCGCAGGCACAAGGAATTGATACTTTCGCAAATGGTTAGCTTCCGGTAAACTTCCCAGTAAAGCTTCATTAGCAAAGATTTGAGCTTGCAAAGGCCGATGATCAGGATGTTCAATGATTCCCGCAACCTTTACCAGCCACGCCCCGCTTCCTAAGCCTGGCAAGTTGACCTTACTTTCCTCCCGTGTCCAGCGATAAGTACGCGCAGGCTCAAAGGTTACTTTATCCACCAACCCCAATGGTGGATTTTCTTCGCCCGCTAAAGCAGGGACAAGTTCCAAAGTAAGCTGCTCAGATTCTGCAAGGTCAGCGGGAATGAAGGCCAAGAACTGCCGCGAATCACTGCGGGGAATACTTACCCGTTTTCCATTGACCGTCAAAGCCAGACCGTCTAAGATTTCAGCGGGCTGGGAAGGATCCGCTTGAATAAGCGCCAGCCAATCTCCTGACCTTCTTCCAGGCAAAGTAAGCTGGCGTTGTTCCTTCGGCCAAACCGCCGTTTGACCTTCCCCCGCGCTGTCTACTTCACGGGCATGAAAATCTTGCAAGAAGGCTGCGTCAGGGTAATCCCCTACCGCAATCGCTAGGGAAGGGCGAAAGGTATAGGCACAGACTGTCGCTAAGACGGTCAGCGCCGCCACTAAAAATAGAAATTGTCTCATAGCTTGCATTGTACCAAAAAAAGCGATTTGTGCAATGTGCTATAATTCCTGCATTGGAAACGCAATGCTAATCTTTAAGGAGCATTTTGATGCGAACAATTCAGCTTTTTCAGCTTGGGTTGGGCAATGTAGGGCAGGCGTTGGCGCGCCAAATTCTGGCTCAGAATCAGCATCTGGCGACGCGGTATGGTTTTTCTTTGAGTTATCGAGGCTTGGTGGAGCGGAGCGGAGTCGTTCACACGGGGCAGGAATTAGCCCCAGCAACCGTCGAAGCGGCTTTGGCAAAGATGCAAGCTCGCCAACCTCTCACCGACCTTGCGGAGGGGAAATCCGTTCCAAATTGGTCAACCCTTCTCCCTTCAGAACCTTGCATCATCATTGATGTAACGGCTGCTGATGGGATGGAAGAACCTTTGACAGCGGCAGTGGCGGAAGGTCATCGCGTCGTTTTGTCTAACAAACGGCCCCTTGCAGGCCCTTATCAAACCTTCTGCGCTTTGACGGGGAAAGGGGCAACGCGCTATGAGGCGACGGTAGGCGCAGGCTTGCCCATTATCAATACGTTGCAAAACTTGCTGGATAGTGGGGATACTTTGACGCGGATTGAAGCCAGCGTAAGCGGGACGTTGGGCTACTTGTGTAGTGCGCTTGAAGAGGGAGAAGCCTTTTCAACCGCCGTGAAATTTGCTCGCAGCAAAGGGTGGACAGAGCCTGATCCTCGTGACGATTTGAGTGGGAAGGATGTTGCCCGTAAAGCTTTGATCCTTGGCCGGACTTGTGGCTTTCCCTGGGAAATTGACCAAGTTCCCAGCGAACCTTTATTCCCTTCCTCCCTTGCTCCTTTGACCGTGGCCGAGTTTATGGAGCGGCTTACGGAAGTGGATGCGGAAGTAGCCAAACGGTTCGCGCAGGCCAAGGCCCAGCAGAAGGTCTTGCGCTATGTGGCGACGGTTACGCCAGAGGGTGCAAAGGTCGGCTTACGGGAGTTTCCCCTTGCTCACCCGATGGCAGCTTTGCGGGGGCCTGACAACCTCTTTGTCTTCACGACGGCCCGCTATACTGAGCAACCTTTGGGGGTCCGGGGGCCAGGAGCAGGGCTGGAAGTAACGGCAGCGGGTGTGCTTGGCGACATCATCGCGGCGGCACGGGAAATGTAAGAAGGTTTACTTACAAGCCTGGCAGGCCTTGCAAGCTTGTCAGGCTTTTGGTTAAAAAGGAAACCTCATGTACCAACGCGCTCTCACGAAGAACACCCTCTTCTACGGAGATAACCTCGACATTTTACGCCAATATGTCGCCGCCGAAAGCATTGATCTCATCTACCTTGACCCCCCTTTCAACTCTAATCGCAATTATAATGTACTGTACAAAGAGGAAAACAGTAACAGGCAAGATGCCTGTTCTACCCTCAAAGCCTTTGAGGACATTTGGCATTGGAACCATGATACAGAAGAGCAATATCGAGCTTTAGTCGCTCGCAGAGCGAAGCTAGGGACTTTGTTGGAAGCTTTAGTAAGCGTAAACGGGCGCAATCAGATGACGGCCTATTTGATCATGATGGCGATTCGGTTAGTAGAATTGCATCGCGTGCTAAAACCAACGGGAAGTTTATATTTGCATTGCGACCCTACCGCGAGTCATTACTTGAAGTTGCTTTTGGATTGCATTTTTGGCGCAGACAACTTCAGAAATGAGATTGTATGGGAAAGGACAAGGAGTATCAAATCTTCTCAATTCAAGGATAAGAAACTAAGTGTAAATTCAGATAGTATCTTATTCTACACAAAGTCAGGGAGCTATGTTTTTAATAGCGATGCGATAAAAGCGCGGTTTACGGAAGAAGAAATTGCAAAGCGCTACCCCTTTGCTGATGAGAAAGGTAGATTTACCAAAAGCCCGATCTTCAGATCAATGTCTATGGGGGAGCGGCCAAACTTATGCTACGAATATAAGGGAGTTAGAAATCCAAATCAGGCTGGCTGGAAGGTTTCGCTGCCAAAGCTAATTGAAATTGAGAAACAGGGGGACTTGGGGTGGAGTAAAACGGGGATCCCCTTTAGAAAATATCGCCCAGAACAGACCAAAGGCTTCAAGCTTACCAATATCTGGACTGACATCGAGATGACAAGCGGAGCGGAGCGTCTCGGCTATCCGACGCAAAAGCCCGTGGCCCTTTTAGAGCGCATTCTCCAAGCTAGTAGCAACCCTGGCGACGTGGTACTTGACCCATTTTGTGGCTGCGGGACGGCAGTTCATGCCGCCCAAAAGCTAGACCGTATCTGGGTTGGCATTGAAAAATTGCCCTTAGCAATTGAGTTGATAAGAAAGCGTTTGTCTGCTACCTTTAAGCTTGAAGCTAAGGAAGATTACGCTTTGCTTGAAGCATTTGCAACAAGTTCAACCTAGCGGTGGGGCTTGCTTGGGGGAATAGGAAGGGGCAAGCCAAAACCTTTGCTTCGAAAGATTGAAAAGGAGAGGGGCAAAATAATTTTCAGAAGGAAGTTAGGTGAAATGCTAGATACGTATCTTTGGAAGTGCTAGATACGTATCTTTGGAAGTGCTAGATACGTATCTTTGGAAGTGCTAGATACCAGGTAGCCCTTCACGGTCTGGTAGAATTCCAAATTCCTTTGCTTTTGTTCAGCCAAGTTAGCAACTTAGGTCGAGAGGAAACCATCATGTACCAAATGAATTCTTGGTTGTCAACTAGCAATCACGGTAGGAGTATTATGTTTGCAAGCAAACAACAAGTCCCAGAACAAATCGCTCATGCTGTGCGCCAAGAAATCGCTTATTGGCGCGAAACAGTTTTTTCCAAGATAAGCCGGATCATCTTCTTTGTGATGATTCCCTTGTGGCTCTGTTGGGTTATCCCCTTTATTTTTCTCTATCATCTCTATGCTTTTCTCTTTCTTGGTGTTTTCAATAGTATCACCCTCGGCATCATTGCTTTTGCCCATACCATTCCCTTTGTATGGCGTGTCAGAATCTTGTTGCTGCTTACCTACCTAAATGGAACACTGTGGTTTCTATCAGCAGGATTGCTCGGTGTGGGTCGTATCTATTATATCCTGCTCATTGTTTTTAGTATCATGTTTCTCAACCACAAAGAAGCGGTGTTCTTTTGTGCATTAAGTCTTGTCACCATGGGCATAATGCTTCTCGGCTACCACATTGGATTTGTGCCTATGCCCGTCAAAGCCCTAGACCGGAGCTTTGACCCAATGACACTCGGCAGCAGTTGGATAGCTCAAAGTATTGGGACTGGATTTGTTGGAAGTATCATCTTTTTGAGTATCAAGACGATACAGCAAAGTTTGCAACGGGTCTATACACATCAAGCAGAACTCCAACAGCTTAATGCCGAATTAGAACAACGTATCGCCGAACGTACAGAATCATTAACCCAAACCAACAATGCCCTTCAGCAAGAAATATACGAACGGCAACAAGCCGAACAGCGTATGCTTGAGCAAGAACGCGCTGTCAGTATCTTACAAGAACGCGAACGACTAGCACGTGAACTCCACGATAACTTCGGACAAGTCTTGGGGTATGTCAATACGCAAACCCAAGCGATTCAAAAACTGCTTGAGTACAACGACCAGACCGCAGCACAAATACTCTTGGAGCATATCGTGACGACAGTCCAACATACCAGTCTGGACATCCGCGACTACATTCTAGGGGTCCAAATTGGCACGAAGATGCCCTTTATAAACAAGCAAGAGTTTACCGCCCATTGGGTTGTCCAGAGCATCAACACCTACGTATCCCAATTTCAGCAGATCCACAACATTGCAATCACCTTCACCACCTCGTCCAATCTGCAATACAAGCGACTCATTCCTACGATTGAGCTACATTTATTGAGCATTGTCCAAGAAGCCCTCACCAATGTGCGAAAACACGCTCAGGCAACCCAGGTTGAAATAAGATTGGACTATAGGACAGATTCATTGATTTTGTGTATACAAGACAATGGACATGGTTTTTGCTCATCACCCAATGCTCCCCCACTCTTGCCCGATGGGAGCGGCTTCGGACTGACTAGTATCCGGGGACGTGTTTCAGATATGGCGGGCACACTTGAAATAACATCCTGTCCTGAATGTGGCACCCATCTGCATATTACGCTACCACTCCAGCAACAACACTTCCAGCACGAACAATCCTCTCCAAAGCATGCCATACGGGTGCTGCTGGTAGATGATAACGATCTTTTTCTCTATGGCCTACACCATCTCTTAACCGTCCACGGGTTTCAGGTGGTTGGTACGGCGAGGAATGGAAAAGAAGCGGTAGCGCAAGCCCATGCCCTGAACCCAGATGTTATCTTGATGGATGTCAATATGCCAGAAAGTGATGGATTAGAGGCAACACGGGTCATTACCGCTGCTCTGCCTAAGATACAAATTGTGATGTTGACTGTTTCGGATGATGATACGCACCTCTTTGAAGCGATTAAATATGGTGCTACAGGCTACCTCCTCAAGAGTTTGCACCAGGAGGAATTGTGTAAGCTGCTGCTCGGTTTGCGTCACGGGGAAGCACTCTTGTCGCCGGGGCTGGCAGCGCGTATTCTCCAAGAATTTGCACGGGATACCACACCCCCGCAGCCAGTTGTTCTGACCGACCACACCAAAGCAGACGAGGAAAAGCAGGTAATGCTTAGTGGTTTCTTGACAATGAAACAAAAAACCATCCTAATGTTGCTGGTGCAAGGGTATCGTCAATATGATATAGCCACCCGATTGGATTATAGTGAGCGGACATTGCGGCGGCAGATCACCAAAATTATTGCTACCTTGCATGTGAAAAACCGCCAAGAAGCTATTGCCTATGCGTACCAAAAAATGGAAGATGGTACTTGGACATTGCCCGCAGATTATGATGATGTATGATCGACAATGGAAGGAAGCAGCAGTAGTGGCAAAAATGGTAGTGCTTTTTCAGTGTTTCGCTAGAACATTCTAGTTTTTGGCGAAGATGTCCACTTTCTGTCCGCTTTTTGTCCCCAAGATGGCCGCTTTTTGCTTGCAATGAGAAATGGTTTTTTTGTATAATAAAAGGAACTACCAAAAGTAATTTTTAGAACTTTTCATAAGCTATCATCATACATACTGAGCTTGCTTCGCATACAAGGACAGTTGGTTTCGAGAAGGAAAGTAGCACAAGAGAATTGTCTTATTTGGTTACGATTACGGTATCAATCTTGAGTTTGGAACGAAAAGGAAGTTGGAAAGTGTGGTTGGCGGAAATGGCAGCATATCGGCAAGCGGTATCTCGTGTTGTTTGGGGCGTTACTTATTCCCTAAGGAAGTTGCAAAATATGAGGACGAACAATTTATCAGCAAGTGCGAAACGCACTCGTGGTTGGCGGAAATGGCAGCATATCGGCAAGCGGTGTCTCGTGTTGTTTGGGGTGTTACTTATCCCTTTGCTCATGTTTGGGCAACCACAAACCCCACCCCTTGCGCCACCGGTGCAAGCGGCACCCTCGGTGCAAGCCACCACACGGAAAGTTGACGTTGAAGTAAACTATGGTTCCATACAATCTCCACAGTTTGGGGAAACGTATGACATAACGAAAGCATGGGAAATCCAACAGTATGTTGGCAATCAATGGCAAAAGGTCATTGGAGATAGTAGAGGAAATACGTCAACAAAACCTGCAAATTACGTTGCTAACCTAGAACTAGGCGCCCAGTATCGGTTTGTCGCAACATCTACGAAGAGTGTTGGTTGGCCTGGTGTAGGTGAGTGCAGACCACGATGTGCTTCTGGTGGATGGTTTCACCTAACGGTAAACAGTAGCCCTATCTTGAGCTATGTGCCGGTCAACGCACAAGAAGTCATTCGTGAGTTTACCATTCCTGGCAACGATGTTGCGTGTGCGTCGGGCTATGTGCCTCCCAAAAAAGTACGGATGCAACGGCTCGATCAGGTCTTCTTGCCCTATCGAGATAAAGACCGCTTGTTGAAAGCGGCAACGATAGATTTCAAAGATTCTTCAGAAGGGAACTATCGTACCTTTTCGACAAACAACGCAAAAATTAGTGGCTATGCAGCAAGTGGCTACTCCTTGAATATTGCCGCAACAACGGCCTATTTGGTGGGAAGCACCTCATCGGATGCCCAACGGGTGTTTGTCTACATTGATGGTGATGAACAGGTTTATGGGCAAGTTGATGACAATGATGCCGTCAAGTTGCCGGGCAAAACAGATGCCGTCGCCATAGCAACTGGGCGCATATTCCCCGGCGAGGAGCGTGAAGCGGCAGTCGCAGCCTATGTAGACCATAGTAACGACAAAGAAATAACCCTGTCCCTTATCACCAAGGAAGATACGAAAGGGCGCTTTCTGTCGCAGCGTTTCAGTATTCAAGCCAGTGGCGCAGGTGTCAAGGTAGCCATCGGCGATGTCAATGGTGATGGTCGCTATGACGATATTATCGTCGTATGGGAAGGTTCAAATGACTACCAAGTTGGTTGGTTTACATGGAACGCAGAAAAAAGTTCTTTGGTCAACAAAAAAGTCTATGCTGTTGCCTATAATGGGAGTCGTAAATATGATTATGGGCTTGCGGTGGGAGACTTTATGGGCTTGGGAGCCGACCAAGTGGCTCTTGTCACCAGTGGCGATAATAAACTCCACATCCACCTGCTCCAAGGCAAAACAGACTATAGCCTTGAGGAAGCCGTAACCTACAATGATTCTTCGTCCAAAACGCAGCGTGTTGCGGCGAAAGCCGCTGACGTAGACGGCGACTTGTATAGCGATTTGGTGATTGCCAATGCCTATACCAATGACAGCAAATTGCTCGTTCGGGTCTATGCGTTTGATGGTATAAACCATACTGCTGATACAGCAAACTTTGTCAATGTCCAGCAAGGTGTCACGTATCAGGATAACAATGAAGCCAACGTGACTCCACAATTTGATCAAACCAGCGTGACGCACATCTCGCTTGGTGTAGGGTCACTGAACGCAGACACGTTGGCTGATATTGTCGTAGGATACAAAGTGGGAGAGAGTGAACTGCGCCTTGGTACCCTGAAGTATGAGAAACCAGCGGGCAAGACCTATGCGAAGGTAACAAAAGTTACTTCCAATATTCTTGCGGATAAACTCACGAATGGTAATGCTGCTGGTGAGGCGGTTACTGTGGAGCAATTAGCTGTCGGAGATATGTTTGGGTCTTCAACCTTTGCCACATTAGATACGAACAAAGGGTGTACCCAAATGCATGAGACCAAAATCTCGATGGTCTTGTTTGCCCCCCCAACTTGGCGCAACGCAGATGGTAGCATATTGGAAGGGATCTATGACGGTGACGACAATGATGGCGAATTTGGGATTAGTTATTCTGAAACCCAAGATCAGAGTACAACGAGGGGGAAATCATTCCAAACTGAGTTTGACCGAACTTTCACTGTGGGGTATCAGTATCAAGACCCCATCACTGCGTCGGGTGGCTCAGTGCGGGCTGAATTTGGGGTGCATGGCAGTGTTGGAAAGAGTAAAGAGAACACCGAATCGGTCAGTGGTGGCACAACATTGCAAGCAATCAATGATGGAGCCGTCTTCTACAAACCACGCACCAGCGAATGTTATCGGTATACCTTTGATGGCACCTCGTTATCGTCTAGTGGCAAGACAAGTGAACCGTTTGTCCACTGTCGCATTGCGGGGTATGAGCCTGCTACCGCCAGCGAGTTTTCTGATTGGTATGCAACTTCATTTCAGACGAGCAATCGTGATTGGATAGATGTTCGCCACGCATTGCGACCCTTTTTCGGCAATGCGGGAATGGATAGAGACCCTGATGTTTCCCAATTCCCTACCGATGGACCCTATAGTGATTCCAATTTACCATCCAACATTGACAACCTTGTTGCCAGCGAGAAAAAACTGCTGTGGCGTTGGGATGCAGGACGAACCACATTAGGAAGTACCCCACCCTTTGGTTTCTACCAGGATGTCTTTCCTAGCGCATCAGCGGGAATACCCGCCCATGTAGGACAAATTCCCCACATCGTAGAAGTGGTCAATTCTAAGGAACAAAGCACCGCGTGGGAAACGAGTGTTGGTTTTCACGCCGGTATCAGTGCCGAAGTTTATGCTGGTGGGGTTGTTGTTGGTGGGTCTGCATCGTTTAGTTCATCTTGGGGCAAAAGTGTTAGCCACAGCTTTGGGCGCGGTATGGGCATTACCTTTCAGTCTCCCAAGCTGAAGAATGGCGACTACGTTTCTGCGGGATGTAACTATACCTACACGCCCTACTTCTACTCGACCAAAATACGTTCTCCAGTAACAGGCACAGAGCATCCCGTGATGGTACTCGACTACTTTGTCCCAGAACGCGGGTCGGGGTGCAAGCCATTGGGTACGGCCCTCGCATCGAGCATGCCAACAACATTGGCAAGCGGACTCCCGGCGGCACCCATCATCACCAGTGCATCCCACCCAGATTTGACGGTGTGGGGAACGACTGGTACGGCAAAATTTGCCTGGACTCAGCCCATCACCGATGTGTACGATCCTGCTTACTTCACCTATCGCTATATCGTAGATGGTGAGCCAACGACGGTACCATCTGATACGCTGCTGGCAGGTTGGACAGAAGAGCAGACCTTAGCAGTAACGCAACAAAACGATGGGCTATGGTTCTTGCATGTGCAACCACAAACGATAGATGGTCGCTATGGGACAACGGCACACTATCCGTTCCTGGTAGATGCAACCCCACCAGCGATTGAAATTGCCCTGGATTCGGTTGCACCCAAAGGCTCAAATGGGTGGTATGTGTCGCCAATCAGCGCGACGGTGACAGTAGATGATGAGTATGGTTCTGGTGTCGTCGCGCTCGACTATAGTCTGGATGATGGCAAAACGTGGAACAATTATCTGCCCTACCTGTATGCAACGCCATTGGTGTTGAACCAGGAAACAAATGAACGAACGTTTTTGGTGCGGGCAACAGACACGGCGGGGCATCAAACCGTAGCTACGACGACCTATAAGCTGGACAAAACCGCACCAACATCGGCGAAAACTCGGATGGAAGTCGTCAAGACAGCGGCGGGTTATAACCAGTTGGTTGTTGAGGGAACATATGCAGATACGCATGCCGGACCAAACACGATGGTGTTGACCTTGAAGCACAACGACAACGATTATTACACGCTGTATCCAACAGAAACCGCAGCAGGCACATGGGTGTATGACGGCATCAATGAAGTACCAAGTGGTCGTTATACGGTGTATGGGCATGCGGTAGATCAAGCGGGCAACGTTGAAGCGGAAACTGCGTATGGTCCGATAGAGTTGCTCCCGCAAGGCGAACCACAATTGCAGGGTAGCAGCATTACTGTGCAACCAACCACCGTGCGTCCGGGCGATAAAGTGACCGTGACGGTTCAAATGGATAACACCGGGCAGCAAGAAATCAACGCTGCGCCGAGTGTCATTCTTCCGCAAGAGATAACGGTGGAAAATGCTGATCCGGCCCTTGCCTTCTCCACAAAAGGTGAGACCGACGCAGTGTTGGCAGGAACGGTGACGCGAAATGAAACCACACTGTGGATGGGCGAACGCTCGCGGTTGATCTTCCAGGGAATAGTAGCCCCCCAAGCGAAAGCAGGAGCATTGCCCATACGGTTGCTCATCAACGGCACATGGGTGGGCATACCAGACAAGCTGTTTACAGGAACGGCAGCCGTCACCGTGACGGTAGACCCCACATTGGCTCAACCAGAAAATCTGTTGTGGGCAGAGTTCGCGGTGGATAACGCCGATGTGGTGCAAAGTCGGGCTATCAATCTCAGTATCTTTGCCAGCGAAACGGCAAAGTCGGTCCAGGTACAAGAGTGGTTTTGGAATGCTCAGGCAAACCAATGGATGGTCAAGAGTAGCTCTGGTTGGTTGCCCTATACGAGCAAAATACCCTACACCCTCTCTGCTGGTGATGGTGTGAAGTATCTCACCGTACAAGTAGCCAGTGAAGACAACGGGAAAGGCAAGCAATCCCGCATCGAACGAGATAGTTTGATGGAAGTAACCCTGGTTGGCAATCGGCAACAATTGAAAGATGGTGAACGTAACGTTTACCATGTACCAGTACAGGCATCGGAGATTGTCACCCTCACCCTGACGACCTACAGTGGCGATGCTGACCTGTATGGTTGGGGACCGCGTGAAGGGTTTACGCCAACGTTGGTTAGTGAGACAACAAAAGCAGTCGAGCAAGTACGGTGGCAAGCCCGCTACAACGGAACGTTGCGCGTTGAAGTGCTTGGACGGGGCAAAACATCCTATCGTTTGACCGTAGAAAAGACGATGGGAACAGAGACCCTCATCAATGCGTATGTGCCAGCGGGAACGAAGAGCCGCCCGACTAGTCCATTGGTAGTGGCAAATCCGCTTAATCAGGTGACAACGGCTTGGGAACCAGGGACATTGCCACCGGTATCGCAAGAGTGCTTCAACGTGGTGAGTGTAGCATCGGCGGAGGAATCGGCTCCCAAAGCGGCACCGGGCTTGGCACTACGCAACAGTGCCCACGAAGCTCCCCTGACCAATGAGCAAGGAACATTGAGCAGCGATACAACAAACGAGTTCTTGGCAGAGTACGTCACAAGCCGCTATCCGCAACAGATGCGCGAGTCGGTAGGTGAGCGGATGCGGTTGCACGAACTGCTGGCATTACAAGCAGACCAGCGCGAAACAGCATTGGCGGCAGCAGCAACCTTGCAAGCAGATGAGGTCAATGTCCATGGGCGCGTGTTGCTCCCCAATGGGCAACCAGCCGCATCTGCGTTGGTCTATCGCTATACGCTCGATGAAGGTGGGTTCCGTGATCCGAGTACAATTGCCATCACCAACGATGATGGGACGTTTAGCTTTGCCAATGTCATAACGGGTACTTATAGTATGGATGTAGTGCCGTCTGATACAAACGGCACATTGACGTTGTTGGATGCTCGCTTTACCGTCACAGCCCCAAAGATAAGCAAAGATTTGGGTGATTATCACTTGGAGGCAGCACCAAAACATATCACCGGGACAGTTACACGGGATGGCACCACGCCCCTCGCAGGTGCAATCGTTGGCGCGTACAACGACAAGGGGTGGCAGTATGTGAGTGACGTGACGAATTCTGACGGCACCTTTGACCTGGGAGTCGGTGGGGGGAATTGGCTCGTCTTTGTCAATCTCCAGAACGATGCTGACTGGGTATTTGTTGGCAAGGGACAAACGGTTAGTTTTGTCAATGATAGTACAACAAAAAGCCAGCAGGTGTCATTGAGTGTGGCAACAGCAGGTGGCTATGTTACTGGACGGGTCGTATTGCCCAATGGCAATCCACTGGTACCACCGGCAAATGCAAAAGGAACACTCAATCGGTACGCGAAGTTCAACCTGTTTGACATCGCAACCGATACCGAGATTTCCTTGTTTATCAAGAGCGATGGGACATTCCGATTACCAGCAATGTTTGGGACATACCACGCATGGGTATGGCTCAATTCGCGCACCTATCCAGACTATCTCAACCCATCTATAGACCCAGTGACGGTGGTGAGTGGAACTGTTACGCTGGATGATGTGCAGTTATTGGCAAAGAACGCGACGATTACGGGTAATGTGACAGACGAGTATGGCAATGCCGTAAAAGATCTCTATGTAGATGCGTGGGATGAGAACGGCGTATGGATCTATGGCATAACAGATGAGCAAGGTGCCTATACGATTCAAGCCCGCGAAGGAACATGGGATGTGCGTCCATACGTTGCTTCCACCAGTCCCTATCTCTTCCGTGGTGCAACCCAGTTGCTCTCCTTAGCAGCAAATGAAACGGCAACAATGAATTACCAATTGTTGCAAGCGACCAAGACCATAACGGGAACAGTGGTAGATCAAGTAGGTAAGGTGTTGCCCAATGTGAAAGCATGGGCATATGCACGCTATGCAAACGAAACCAAACCGTTTCAAGTTGTCAGTGTACAAAACGGCAAGTTTCGGATGAACTCTTTGGATGGTGATGTGCGGGTGGGCTTGTTCCTTGCTCCAGGCAGTACGTACTCTTTCCTCAATGAAGCAACACCAGCCAGTAGGATCCAGTCGTTGCTTGGTACATCACCTTTTGCCCAAGCTCCCCTCTTGCAACAAGAAATGGCGCAACAAGAGCAATCGTTGGCAGCTATTGTTGCCCAAAACGGCGAAGTGCAACTGGTTCTCAAAGCCAATGATGCAACGATTAGGGGGCAGCTCCAAGATGCGAATGGCAAACCAATCACCGGAGTAGACGGGTATGTATTTGTGGCTCCCAGCAAGACAAGCACAACATGGCAATGGAGCTATATTCAAGCGCAAGATGGGACATATCGTCTACCCGTAGCCGATGGGACGTGGTATGTGAGCTACCATTTGAATACTGACGCTTACGTCTCTAGCCCAACGGCAGCACTGGAGGTCACAGTAGCACAGGGACAGACCAAGGAGCAACCAATTACCTTGATGGCCCTAGATGATATGATGAGTGGACAGGTCGTAGATCAAGACAACAATCCAATGGCAAGCGTCTTTGTCTGGGTACGTATGGCGAATCTTGATTTTAGGGTTCGCACAGACCAATCAGGACAATTCACTGTACGTTTCCCAAGTAGTGCGTCGTTGCAACAAGCACAAGATTGTAGATACTACGCCTCTCCGCGGTCGTGCCAGGTAGATTATGCAGGCAATTCCACAGAGATTCGAGATTGTATCTATTCCATACCAAATGCGTGTCGCTCCGCAATGATGGCATCGCACTTGGCAAGTACGGCGGCGGTGAGTGATGTGGTTTTGGTGGTGCGGCGGGTCAATAGCTTCTTGGTGGGGCAGGTGTTTGATGCCAATAATCAACCCCTGGAGCAGGCATTTGTGGCAGCATATAGCAACGATAATCAAAGTGCCACGGGGTACAGCGATAGTCGCGGTTGTTTCAAGTTGCCAACCGCACGAGATTCGCGTAAAGAGACACTTTGGTATGTGGATGCACGTCAGGAACAGCGCGACAGTGGGAGTGCTGGCGGGTTGGTGCTGTTTGGGCAAACAGATACAATCACCGTGTCTGATGTTACCACATCAACGTCAACGCTTGGCGTGGCTTTAACGGCTGAAAACAATGTGGTTTCTAGTAATTCGTTGGGGATAGAACCAAAAGGCTACCTACCAGCCGCCGAACGCTCTACCTTCAAGGTGGCAGAGGGTGGCAACTTCACTTTGGCAGACGGCACCCAAATCCAGATACCGCCTATGTCGGTGCCAACCAGTGCCAGTGAGGTGCAAATTGTGATTGAACCAACGATGTACCTCCCCAATACCATGTACTATACGGTACATAAATATGGCTATGCTATCACGTTCTACGATACCAGTGGGCAACAGATTGTGGGGAGTCTCACAGTTCCAGCCCAGATTGTCTTCCGTTACGCTGAGAACGGGGTAGATGAAACAAAGTTGTTGCCAGCTTTGCTCATAAACGGTAATGAGTGGCAGGTAGCACAAGGCTTTACTGCTGATACCAGTGCAAACAAAATCACGGTCCAGACATTGAATCTAGGGTCGTGGGCATTGGTAACGGAGAATGCTCTAATGGCACTAGGCACTCCAACACAAACAACATTAGCAAGGGTCTATTTGCCAATTGTGCAGCGGTAAATAGGATGTAAGCGTTTCGGCTTTGGCTTGCACGTACACGGGGGAATGGCTCTGCTGTTCCCCCTTTTTTGTCACCATTTGCCCGATAATCCGAACAGAGAAGCTCAGGGCATTTCTTGCGAGCAACAAACCTACGATAAATTAAGAGTTTCCATGATGGCTCTGAAAAGAGACATACTGACTTCTCAGAAGAAGATGGTATAATAGCGTTTTTAATGACCCAATCAAAGCCTTCTTATGCCCAAACCTCTCTACTTTGCTCATAATCTTACTTTAGGCGACCCCACGGCCAGCGTGGGGTTATGTTTGTTATGGACTCCGCAAGAGCGGGTTTTGCCAGCCCTAATGCCTCAAACCTACTCAATAGCGGGCAATCTCTATTCGCGGGAGGGAATTAGCTATCTTTTGCGAAATGTTTTAGCCTGGCCGACCATTCGCACGCTTGTCCTGTGTGGGAAAGATTTGACCAAGAGTGGGGCAGCTTTATTGGCTTTAATGCACGAAGGGGTAGACGCTAATCATTGCATTCTTGGCGAAGGAACTCAGCTTCACAAAGCAATTTCGCTCGCTGCAATTGAGCTTTTTCGCCAAAATGTCCAGGTCATAGATGCCCGTGAGACGCTTAAACCGCAAGCCATTGCTGCGCTTTTAGCCAATCTTCCGCACAATTCAGAGCCTTTTTTGCCAGAACCTTTGCTTTTTCCATACGAAGAGCCTGTAGCAGAGAGTTTTTCTGCTGAAGCAAGTGGTTTTCTGCTGCGTGAAACAACGATTCAAAGAGCTTATCTCAAGCTAATCTGGCAGATTATGACTTTTGGGCAAAATAACCAAACGCAGCATGGCCCTGATCAGCGCGAATTACTTGATCTTATGACCGTCGTTACGAATGAATCTGGCAAAGAAACAGAGTTTTCCTCTGCCCCTTGGCTACCTTTTAGCCCCGCAGACCTGCGAGAATACATTACCCAATTGACGCAAGCGGGGCAGGCGAGTTCTGGGGTAAGTTATACTTATGGAGATCGGCTGCGGGCTTATGCGGGAAAGTTTGATCAAATTGCGGCTATTGTGCAAGATCTGCGCCAAAATGCAGTTAGTCGGCGAGCGGTAGCAACTTTGTGGCAGCCACAAGAGGATAGTTCTGCGCCTAATCCTCCTTGTCTCTGTTTAGTGCAAACGCGCTTGCGCGATAAACAACTTTTCCTGACTGCTTACTTTCGGTCCCACGATATTTATCGGGCTTGGGCAATGAATGCCTATGGTTTACGGGCCTTGCAAATCTTCATCAGCAATGAGCTTGAAGTTTTAGCGAGCGATTTAATTATTGTTTCCCACTCAGCCCATATCTATGCGTATGATTGGGAAGCGGCTCAAAAGCTCATTGAGGCTCATTATCGGCAATCTAATCCGCGTGCAACGCATGATCCTCGTGGTTCATTTGTGATTTCTGTGGAAGATACAGCTTTAGCGGTGCAACATTTTTCCCCTGAAGGTAAGCATCTTCAAACGTTTCGCGCCCAAACCGCCCGCAAATTAAGTGCTTTCCTTACACCTTTTATTAGCGATATAGCGCACGCAATCTATCTAGGTCAAGAATTGCAGAAGGCTGAAATAGCTTTTCGCAAAGGCTTAAATTATCAACAAGATAAGGAATTTCTGTTATGAGTGTAAAACCAGATCGTTGGATTCGGAAAATGGCTTTGGAACACGGAATGATCGAGCCTTTTGCCGATCAGCAAAAACGCGAAGGCGTTATTTCCTACGGGGTTTCTTCGTATGGCTACGATATGCGCCTGGCAAATGAATTTAAGGTTTTCACAAACGTCTTTAACGTTGTGGTCGACCCCAAAAGTTTCAATCCGCGCTCTTTCGTGGATATTCAAGCTGATTATTGCGATATTCCGCCCAATTCCTTTGCTTTAGCCCGCTCGATTGAGTATTTTCGCATTCCGCGCAATGTGCTTTGCATCGTAATGGGCAAAAGTTCTTATGCTCGTTGCGGGATTATCGTGAATGTTACGCCGCTTGAGCCAGCTTGGGAAGGCTTTATAACTATTGAAATCAGTAATACGACTCCGCTTCCTGCACGAGTCTATGCGAATGAAGGGATTGGTCAAATTCTCTTTTTAGAGAGCGATGAGCCTTGCGAAGTTTCGTATGCCGACAAAAAAGGTAAATATCAGCATCAGCAAGGGATTGTTTTGCCCTGTATTGATCATGAAACGAGTCAATAGAGGCCAAACAACTTAACAATCAGGCTTTCGAGGTTTTCAAGCCATTGCGTCAACGGGCTGGTCTGGGCAAAAACTGAAAGCCTCGCCAATTGGCCCGTAGCCAGCAAAGTTCCCATTCCAATGAGCAAAAACCCGCTGGCAAGGCTGGTCGTGTGCAAATAAAGCGTTTGCGAGCCAATTTGCACCTCAAAGCCGCGCCCGCGTAAGATGCGCCAAAAGCGTGAATCGTTGCCCAGGTTGCTAAAAAACGTTGCTAAAAGAATAAGGGGCATTCCTAAGCCGAGCGCATAGATAAAGGACAAAATCGCGCCTTGAAGGACAGCTGTGCCTTGCGCTGCTAATAAAGTGAGCAAAGCGCCCAAAATCGGGCCGACGCAAGCGGTCCAGCCGAGCGCAAAAGTCGCGCCATAAAGGTAGGAACCCGCGACGCTCGTGGCTGGGCGTTCACTAATTTGGGGCCCTGCAAAGCCTTTGCCCAGCATACTCAGCACCCCAAAGCCAATTACGATTAGGCCACCCCATAAAGTTAGAGCTTTGCGGTTTTGAAAAAGCAGCCCGCTTAGGCTGGTGGCTGTAGCCCCAAGCAGTGTCATCGTCGTTGCTAGACCTAAAAAGAAAGCTACCGTCATCAAAACGATGTTTTGCTTTTTAGACTGAAAGGTAAAGGCGAAATAGGCAGGAAGAATCGGCAATGTACAGGGAGAGAGAAAACTGAGCAGGCCTGCGAGAAAAGCAGGAATCGCTAAGACAAAGATGTTTGCTGTCCCAGTTGAATTTGCTTCTTTTTCCTGGCTTATGATGCTCAAAAGGGTTATAATAAGCATTGCACCAATAACAATGCTTCCAAAGATGAGCAAACGACGATCTAGTTTGGTAATTTTGGAGATCATGGTTGGGCGGCGGCCCTTTCGCGCTCTGGCGCGAAAGGGCCGCCGCCCTCCTTTCAACTAACAGAAGGAAAGCCAGCGAAGGGTTAGGCTAAATAGCCGTCAAGTAAGCGACTTGTCTGCCGCAACTTGGCGAATTCGGCTTCAGAAAGAGGTCGGGCCCCAAAGAAATAAACAACCTCTTTAGGCACATCATAGTGATAACGACGGCGCAGCCATTGACCTTGCGAACCTTTGTTCACCACATCAACTTGCCACGTTGTTGCCACCGCGTTGTAACTTTCCGCAACCAACCAGACGTGCCCGCGACCTTGAAAGATTTTAGCCAAAGCTTGGTCGCGGCGAGCGATAATTTCAGGTTCCATCCCAATGACGGACGTATTTTGCATAGTTTTGCTTCGTTTGCTGATGAGATATTCCCAAAAAACAAGGCTTAGGGGCAATTATAACACTTTTCGCAAGCGCGAGAAGCAGCCTCTTTTAGGCTTCAAAATGCCTCTTGAATAACTGGAGCGGATTGCGGTATAATAGGGGAAGTAAATTTCTTTTTAGCGCAGAAAGATTTGTAGCACGTGACTGAACTTGACCAGATTGCACAACAGGTAAGAAGTTGTACACTCTGCCCGTTGCATCAAGGGCGGGTAAATGCCGTCCCAGGGGAAGGCCCGTCAAATGCCCCTATTATGTTAATTGGCGAGGGGCCAGGGTTTCACGAAGATCAAAAAGGCCGCCCGTTTGTCGGCGCGGCGGGGCAATTTTTAGAAGAATTGCTGACGTTGGCAGGCTTCAAGCGGGAAGAGGTTTTTATTGGCAACGTGATCAAATGCCGCCCGCCCGCGAACCGTGACCCGTTGCCCGACGAGGTCGCAACTTGTACCAAAGCCTACTTGTTTCGCCAGATCGAAGCGCTCAATCCGCAAGCGATTGTTACGTTGGGGCGGTTTTCGATGGCCCTCTACTTCCCTGGCGCAAAAATCTCTCAAATTCACGGCCAACCGCAGCAGGTCGAGGGGCGCTTAATTATTCCAATGCTTCACCCCGCCGCCGGCCTCCACCAACCGAAGAATCGCCCCCTCATAGAGGATGATTTTCGGCGCTTACCGGCGCTGTTAGCTCAAACCACCGCTTCGCAAGCCCAACCCGTTCCAACGCCAATTGCACCGGCCAAACCTGCTGAACCTTCACGGCCAGCAAATGAACAGTTAAGTTTGTTCTGATGGAGACTAAAACCTATCGCCTCTCGCCCACGGGGCGCAGAACCACCCTTATCCTTTTGGTGGCCGCGCTCATCATCTGGGGCTTTGCGCTCTGGAGCTTCAACAACACCCTCAAACTGAGTGAAAATTTGCAAGCTTTACCGCTCCTTGCGTTCCCCCAAAAATTCTTGACCCTTCTAAGCGGCTTGCCCCTAAGCCAGCTTGTCCCAGCCCTTTTGCTCTTTGTTTTACTTTGGGCAACGCCCCTTCTGATTTGGAACTTGCTGGAAGAATGGGCCGCCGCTTACACCCCGACCCCCAAAGGTCTCTTATTTGAGTCCTTGGGGATTTCCCTCATCTACCCTTGGGAAGCAATGCAAGAAATTCGGCGCGTCGACGACGATGATTCAGACCCGATGGATGAGATCATCCTCCTCGGCAACCCGACGCAGCAGATCAAAAACCCTTTGCTCCGTTTTTTACACACACAGGGGTATGGCCGTAATAAGCTACCGATCTACCCTGGCCTGGCGGAGCGGGAATCTTTGCTGACCGAAATTCGGCAGCACGGAGGCTTAGTTGACCAAACGAGTATGAACAGAACCTAAAACCAACTGATACGACTATGGCAAAAAAACGAATCCGAGCGCTCCCCCTCGGCGGGGCCGGGGGGGTCGGGCGCAACATGTGGGTCCTAGAGTATGGCGAAGAAATCCTCATTTTAGACTGCGGGATCATGTTTCCCACTGCCGATATGCTGGGGGTCGATCTAGTCCTCCCTGATATTGCCTACCTGCGCGAGAAGGTCGGCAATATCAAAGGAATTCTGCTGACCCACGGGCATGAAGATCACATCGGCGCAGTTCCCTTTCTGCTCGCTGATCTAGGCTTCCCTCCCATCTATGGGACCCCCTTGACGCTGGGGATTATCACCCACAAGCTCAAAGAACACCGCTTGCTTCAGAAGGCCAAGCTGATCCCGATTGACGACACCAAAGGTTTTCAAGTCGGGAGCTTCCCTGTGGAGCCGTTTCACGTCGCGCATTCCATTCCCGACGCGGTAGGCTTTGCGATTACCACCCCTCCAGGCTTGGTGATCTACCTTACCGATTGGAAGTTTGACCATACCCCCGCCGATGGCCGCCCCACCGACATTGCTAAATTGGCCGAATTTGGCCAGCGCAAACCCTTACTTCTGATTACGGATTGTGTAAGGGTCGAATCGAAAGGTTATACTCCAAGCGAAGTTTCGGTGGGCGAAGTTTTTGACAATATCTTCTCGACGGCCCCTGGCCGAATTATTGTTGCAACCTTTGCCTCAAACGTCAGCCGTGTGCAACAAGTTATTGATTCTGCCGAAGCGTATGATCGAAAGGTCGCGCTGGCGGGGCGAAGTATGGAAAATATTGGCCGCATTGCTACGGAGTTAGGGTTCCTTCATGCTGAGGGCGGGACGATTATTCGCCCCAGCGCAATGGCCCAGCATCCCGATGACCAAATTGCCATTGTTTGCACGGGGAGCCAAGGGGAACCGATGGCCGCGCTCAGTCGCATGTCTAATCGGGACTACCCCCACATCAAAATCAAAGCAGGGGATACGGTAGTCTTTTCAGCTTCCCCGATCCCTGGCAATGAGGTCTCCGTCAGCCAAGTGATAAACAACCTGTTTCGCTTAGGCGCGGACGTGATCTATGGGAGCGATGCCGGCGTGCATGTTTCGGGGCACGCCGCGCAGGAAGAGTTAAAGCTTCTGCTGGCCCTTCTGCGCCCCCAATACATCGTCCCTTTCCACGGCGACTACCGCCACATCGTCCTCTATAAGAAGCTGGTCGCCAGTATGGGGGAGATGTTTACGCCAGAAAGCGTTTTGTTGGCCGAAGATGGTTCGATCATGGAGTTCGGCCCTGGCTTTGGGCAGATCGTTAGCAAGACCCCCGTCGGCTATATCTACGTTGATGGGACAACCGTCGGCGATGTGGGCAATGTCGTCGTCCGTGACCGGCAGATGTTGGCCAAAGATGGCATCTTGATGGTCGTCGTCAGTATTGACCGTTCGACGGGTGAATTGCTATCCGGCCCCGATGTTGTTTCGCGGGGCTTTGTCTATATGCGGCAAAGTAACGATTTGATTGAGGCGACCAAAACGAGCGTCCGCGAAGCGTTAAGCAAAAGTAACGGGCAAACCCAGATTGATAGTGCCTTTGTCAATCGCAAAATCAAAGATGTGGTCAGCGACCTGCTCTACCGTGAGACCAAACGCCGCCCGATGGTTATCCCCGTCGTGATGGAAGTCTAAGGGGCAACTCTTAGGCTCAAACCTTTAGACCTTCCAGAAGAAAAATCTGGAAGGTCTTTTGGATCTACTCCCGCAAAGAAAGGATTGGAAGCCTTATGTCCACAAACCCTTTTTACGTTGGCACTAAAGCCGAGGACTGTCAGCAATTTTTTGGCCGCGTGGCCGAAGTTGGCCGCATCGTTGAAAGTTTAGCCACCCTCACGACGGTCTCCATCATCGGCGAGACACAAATCGGTTCCTCCTCTTTGTTAAGCTACATTGCTCAAAGGGGGTGGGAAAAGCACCCTATCGCTGAAACAGAAACAGACCATTGGACGCAAATCCTCACCGATTACGATTTGCACTCCTTTGACATGGCTCTTTTCCCTGATACTAAACATTTCTTCACAGCTATGCTGAATACTTTGGGCACAACGGGACATACCGCCCACGACCTTATCAGCGCCCTTAAAGCTAGACAGCGCAAAGTGGTTTTCTTTCTTGATGAATTTGATGCAACCGTAAACAACCCTAATTTTACCGCCGATTTCTTTGACGGCCTTCGCAGCGTTGCGAATACCAGTACCACGGCTTTGGTCGTTGCAACAAAGACCTCTATTCCTCAATTAGTTAGCGATGGCAAGATCAAGACCAATTCGATCTCCCCTTTTGATAATCTTATCGGCGTGACCATTCAGCTAGGGCCTTTACCTGACAACGAAGCTTATGACCTTTTGAAAGGTCTGGCCGCTTTAGGCGGTTACACCTTAACTACAGAAGAGCTTGAATTCATTGTTGAAAAAGGTAAGGGTTATCCCCGCCGCTTACGGCAATTAGGGCGAATCGTGATTGAAAAGCGCCAACAAGGTCAAAAGCTTGTGAACCTTGCCGAGGTCAAAAAGCAGTTTGCCCAAGAAATGCAACTTCGTAAGCCTCGGCGCAAGATACCTTGGCAACCAATCATCACTATCACAGCTTCAATCGTTTTGAGCTTGATTGCTCTTTTCATCTACTTGGATATTACCAAGCGCGAGTGGACAACTGGTAACTTCATTCTGCCCATTGTGGTCGGACTTGCAACTAATT
>Ga0316611_1000193_pt1 | contig 24101 bp, 24 predicted proteins | sample MIS2016202_MG_FD_207675 | JGI IMG/M metagenome (GOLD analysis project Ga0316611, IMG submission 207675) | Microbial mat bacterial communities from Middle Island sinkhole, Lake Huron, Michigan, United States - MIS.2016.202 | ecosystem: Environmental > Aquatic > Freshwater > Lake > Sediment... | reverse complement strand
CCGTTGTTTGCCGTTGTGAATTCGTCCATTCTTAACGGTGTGGGTTGATGCACAGGTTGGGCAGGTGGGCATGGAAGTTCAACGGTGTCAGGTTTTACCCCTTTATCATTACATATTGGGCACTACCTTGTTTTTTTCATCGCTCCTTAACGTGTGACGAATCCCCTCATTGACCCGATTTCCTTGCAAACCTAAATAGCGACGAATATTCCGCTCTAATAACCGTTCTCCATGACGCTCGATCAGTGCAGCAATTTCAGTGACAGCAATCCTACCCACCAACACCCGGCTAAACTCCATATCTTCAACGATCGCCTTGCCCTTAAGCTGCAACGTATCTTTTACCGGCTTAGACGCTTGCAGAATTTTAACCAAACCCTCATGATTAATATGTTCCCACGTCACCTGATCACCAAACCCAGTGCGCTCAATCGCTTCTTGAGCAGATGGATTCCATTGCAGCCCATTGTTACAAGCTAATGCCCGAACTTGGGGGATATAGCCATCTCGGATCAAACTACGCGCTTCTTCCACCTTAACCAGCAATCTTTGATTAATATGCTCTAATTGAGCTGCGGGATTAAACAAATATTGGATGGCATTGATTAAACTGTTTATCCCTTCCTCAGGAAAATTTGAGTTCCCCTCTAGATTATTCTTATACTTCGCCTGAAATACACTAACCGTAAATTCACCATCATATTCTTGAGAAATATGCATAGCATCCACACCAAAATCACCACCACCTTCCGTTAAACAATCAAAAGCCTCATCGCCATCTAAATCCAGGATCGTTTGAACACAGAGATACACAAAAGCCAGCGATTTAAGCCTGCCCTCATCCCTAATCCGCAACTCCTCAGAAGCCCTTTGACGAATATCATTAACAACTGCTATTAACCGTTGGTCGATAATCGATGCGTTAATATTCATGGTTCATCTACTGAGCCTATTCTAGATAGCTGATCTCATCCTAACTATAGCGATAATTTTCTCATACCATTTAAAATAGCCAACAATGGCCACCTCCCACTTCCCACTTCCTACTTCCCATGTTCAACCTCCGCCATCGCCTCCGCCTTAAATGGTTCCTCCTCACCCGGAGCCTCAACTATGGCGTAGACTTCACCACCATCCTCTATCAGATCTATCTCAACCACAGCAAAATCATTCACTTTCGCCAAGGCTACCCCGTCTATTCCCTCTCCACCCCCGCCGTCTTTAGCCCTCCCGCTGCCAACTTCCTGGCCCGCGCCCTCTACCGCACGATCCAAAACAAAAACCTCCCTAACTTGATGAGCTTTGCCGTCAATGCCACCTGTAACGCCGCCTGCGAGCATTGCAGCTTTTTTGAAGCGGTGGATCAGCCCGGCCGGGAAACCCTCTCGTTGGCCCAAGCGATGGATGCGATCGCCCAAGCCCAAGAATTAGGCGTTTCCGTGATTAACTTCGTCGGGGGGGAACCCTTGCAGCGGCCCGATCTGCCGGATTTAATTCGCGCCGTCGATCGCCAACGCTCCACAACGGTACTCTTTACCAACGGTTGGCTCTTGCAAGAACGCGCCCCCGCCCTCCGCGCCGCCGGCCTCGATAGCATCTATGTCAGCCTCGATGGCCCCGATCCAGAATCCCATGATGCTTTCCGTAAAACCCCAGGGCTATTTGAGCGAGCCGTAGCCGGTTTAAAACAGGCCAAATCCCTCGGTTTTTCCGTGGGTATTTCCACCACCATGACCCCAGAACGCCACGCACGGGGAGAACTCACCGCCATGGTCGAATTGGGGAAACGCCTAGGAATCCATGAGGTGCTGGTCTTTGATGCCCTCCCCAGTGGCCGCTACAAAGATCGGGAGGATCTCCGCAATAATCCCGATTGGGTAGAGGACATGATCCAATCCGCCAAACCCTACAACCAAGATGCCACCTATCCCGGTGTCGTGTTTTTCGCCTACTTCACCAGCCATCGCAGCGTTGGCTGTTCCTGTGGTACGAGTTATTTTTACCTTTCCCCCTATGGCGATGTCATGTCCTGCGATTTTAACGCTCGCAGCTTTGGCAACATCACCACCGAACCCCTTTGGCGCGTTTGGGAACGCCTCACCACAACGCCGGAGTTTTGCCAAGCGAAATGGGGCGGTTGCAAAGTGAAATCAGTCTCGCCCACCGTGGAGCATTAAAACTGGAGGGCTGGAGAGAGGAAGATCTAACCCACCAATAATTCAATAAACCGCTGCGGATCGGTAAACTCCCCCACAATGCGACGCTTAGGAACAGGAGAAACACGGATTAATGTCGGAATGGCGGTAATGTGATCCTGCTCTGCCATTTCGGGGTGTTTATAGATATCAATGACCTTGAGACTGTAAGGCCCCGGTAAACTCACCTCCAGGAGTTCATGGAGTTGTTGCAACGTCCGTTCTGTTAGGGTATTGTCCCCCGAAACAAACAACCGCAACACATAGTTATGCACCACGGCAGGTGTGGAATCATCACCCAAAAGCGCTAAATCTTGACCGCGATTTTGCCATTGTTCATAGGCCACAATTAAATTTTGTTCCTCCCATAAAGCCGGGAAGCGATCGCGGTAAGTTTCAATCATTTGCAATTCCGGCGCATCCGCCTGCCAAGGCATCAATTGCCACACCACATCGGGCATTTGGAAAATCACATTCAGCAAAGCTTGATACTTTTGAACCAAAGGATGTAACTCCGCCACCACCCGCAACTGTTGCGTATGGGCATCCCACCAGCGATCAATCGTCGCCGTATAAAAAGGCACGAGAAAATGAGGCGGCTCCGTCAACCCCAATAGCTCTTGGAGCGCCACACAGAGATCACTATGCCATCGACGCTGTTTATTGGCATCAATGGCATAAATCACATCCCCCGCTGGTGTGAACAGGGCAATCCCTTTAAACTGCTCCGGAATACTACTCAAGCCTGAATTGGCCACACCCTAAACCCGACCCCGAAGCATTTGGGCCATTTCGTTTGGAGTGGGGGATTGCTCCAACGCAGTTTCTTCCGTAATCCGGCCTTCTTCGTAGAGTTCATAGAGGGCTTGGTTCATCGTCACCATGCCATCAAACTCACTTTGAACCATTAACTCATGCATCTCCTCATACTGGCCCTTCCCGATATACTCTTTCATCGTTTCGGTGTTGATCAAAATGTCATGGTAAGCGGCCCGTTTACCATCAGTCGTGCGGCATAGCCCTTGGGCAATAATCGCCACGAGGGATTCTGATAAGGCAATCCGCATCGCGTGCTGTTCGTCCGCTGTGTAGAGGTTCAAAATCCGTTCAATGGTTTTAACCGCGCTGTTGGTGTGCAAAGTTCCCATGACCAAGTGACCCGTTTGTGCCGCTTTCAGGGCGGTGTTCACTGTGCCTTTATCCCGCATTTCCCCCACCAGAATCAGATCGGGATCTTCCCGCAGAGCCGCCTTGAGGGCATTATCAAACAGAAGGGTGTGGGTTCCCACTTCCCGGTGTTTGATCAGGGCCTTTTTACTGGTATGGACGAATTCCACCGGGTCTTCAATGGTGATGATATGTTTAGCGTGCTCTTTGTTGATGTAGTCGATCATCGCCGCCATCGTGGTGGATTTCCCCGAACCCGTCGGCCCCGTCACCAACACTAACCCCTTATGGGAATCGGAAATATCGCGGAACACGGGGGGCAAGCGCAGTTGCTCCATCGTCAGAATCTTGAGGGGGATCAACCGCATGACGATCGCCGGCCCCGTGAGGGAGTCAAAGACATTGATCCGTACCCGCGCAAAGTCGTATTGCTTGGCGGTATCGAGTTCTTTGGTATCTTTAAACTGTTGAATCTCCTGCTCAGTACAAATTTCCCGCATCCAACTCCAGAAGGTTGGTGCATCGGTGACGGGAAAATCGAGTTTCATCATTTCGCCGCGATCGCGCACCCGTGGCTCTTCCCCCACGCCTAAGTGAATATCCGAATACCCTTCCTTATTGGCTAAATCAATAATATCTTGGCAACTGGGTTGGCCCGGAGAACGCTGTTCCGTGGGGGCAGCAGCGGGGGGGCGGGGGGCAGCACGGCGGTCAGCGGGTAGATGTTGGGTGACATCGCCGCCCGGTGCAGCGGGAGGCCGTCGTCCTGGGGGAGGGGCCGGGGCACGACGGGGAGGAGCCGGGGGACGTTGTGGGGATTGTGTCATAGTCCGCTACAAGAAGGAGGAGGAGATTTTGCTCTCTCCCCATCTTAAAGGCAATTGAGCGAGGTGGGGGATTCTCACCCACAGCAAAAAAGGAGCATTGATCATGCTCCTTTTTTGCACTGAACACCAGGGTAAAACTCTAGTAGAGCGATTCTTCTTGGTGGGTTTGGATCGTGCAGTCCGAGGTGGGATAGGCCACACAGGTCAGCACATAACCGGCTTCGATTTGATCATCATCCAAGAAGGATTGATCAGATTGATCAACCGTACCCGCAGTGATTTTACCGGCACAGGTGGAGCAAGCCCCAGCGCGGCAGGAATAGGGCAGGTCAATGCCTTCCTCTTCTGCGGCATCAAGAATGTACTCATCATCGGCAACATCAATGGTGGTGTTGATGCCTTCGGCTTCACTGATCAGGGTAACTTTATAGGTTGCCATTGTAGAACTCCTCTCTATGTGGATAGCAGCCTGGACTTCCCTTAGTCTGATCAAAATCGACTAAGTTCGGTTTCTCTAGTCTGATACTACGGGAAAATCTTGGCGCAACGGTGGCACATTAGTAATGAAAGTCTTAAGTTTCTGTAACATAAACAATGGTTATGCTGCTTAACCCTTGTTTTTAGCGGCGGGTATTGCAGAATACACCAACACCCGTAGGGGCGAAAAATTTTTCGCCCCTACCTTTCGCCCCTACGGGATGGGTATTGAGGAATTAGCAATGTTTAAATGGCTCAAGGCAGATTTGAACTGCCGACCTTGGGCTTATGAGTCCCCTGCTCTAACCAACTGAGCTACTGAGCCGTATTTCTGTCACGGTTTATAACCGTAGCACAAAATTGCCGAAATTGGCCAAGGTGTGACGTTAAAACTTAAAAATTTTTACGTCGCGCAAATTCTTGATTGCCTAACGAGGGACGGGGACGGCGTTGAGTAGCCCTTGAATCACGGTGTCTACGGTTACGCCATCGAGGAGGGCATCGGGGGAGAGGATGAGGCGATGGCGGAGGAGATCGGGGGCGATCGCCTTGACATCATCGGGGGTGACAAAATCCCGCCCCCCCAACCAGGCATAGGCTTGGCTGGCCCGAAACCAAGCCACGGCAGCACGGGGGGAAGCACCGAGGGCAAGATCGCGGGTTTGGCGCGATCGCCCCACCAACGTTAAGAGATAATCCACCACCGCATCCGCCACCTTCACCCTCCGGGCCGCCTGCTGGGCCGCCAAAATCATCGCCACCGTTAACAAGGGCGGCTCGTGATCCTGGGGGGCATTCCCCAAATTCAGCAACATCTGTTTTTCCGCCTCCACCGCTGGATAATTAACCACCACCTTAAAGAGGAACCGATCTAACTGGGCCTCCGGTAAGGGATAAGTTCCCTCAAACTCTAGGGGGTTCTGGGTGGCAATCACCCAAAACAGGGGCGAAAGGGCCAAGGTTTCCCCGTCTAGGGTGACTTGGCGCTCCTCCATCGCTTCCAACAGGGCCGCTTGGGTTTTGGGGGGAGTGCGGTTAATTTCATCGGCGAGGAGAATTTCCGTAAAAATTGGCCCCTGCTTGAGCGTGAACGTGCGGCTATTGAGATCGAAAATATGCGTGCCAAGGATATCGGCGGGCAGGACATCGGGGGTGAGTTGGACGCGGCGAAATTGGGCTTGGAGGCCGAGGGCGATCTGCTTCACCAACAGGGTTTTGGCTGTACCGGGAACCCCCTCTAAAATCACATGACCCCCCGTTAAGAGGGCCACCAGGAGCGCGTTAATCGTCTGGTTTTGGCCCACCACGGTACGGGCAAGGTGGGCTTTGAAGGCGGCGAAGGCTTGGGGGGAGATGGCCATGGGTGGGGAAGTTGGGGGGAAATTCCGCTATTTTCTTTAATATTCTGGCAAGGTTAGGGGCGATCGCACTATGCTAAATGATTAATATCGCTGGCCTTGAACTGATGACCCATTCTTTTGATCATTACTATCAAGTGTTAGGTCTTGAACCGGGTGCGTCCCTGGAGGATATTAACCAGGCCTATAAAGATTTAGCCTTTATCTGGCATCCTGATCGCCTTCCCCAGGATAACCCCCGTTTGCAAGAAAAAGCCGCCGCCCGCCTCAAGGACATTAACCACGCCCGCGATATGTTACGACAGCGATCGCCCCAAGCTGTCCGTCCCCCTGCGTCTTCACAACCCACAACCCAAACCTATTCATCAACCCGCCCCCCGGAACCGTCCCGCGCCTCTGGCCAACGGCCCCCGGAAGCCTACCGCGCCTATCATCAACCCCCCCGCAGCCCCGAACCCCAACGCTCCTACCGTCGCCCTTCCGCCACCAATCTCGAAGGGGCCGATCTACGGGGCAAAAACCTCCAAGAGCGGGATCTATCGGGGCAAAACCTGCGGGGTGCAAACCTGATGGGGGCGAATCTCCGGGATGGTTTCCTCCATGGGATTAATCTGGAAAATGCCAATTTACGCCAAGCGGATCTGTTTCGGGCCAACCTGTTACAGGCTAACCTCCGCAATGCCAATTTAGAAGGGGCGAATTTAATCGGGGCTGACCTCAGCGGCGCGGATTTGAGTGGGGCGAATTTACGCAATGCCCAAGTGGGGAAAGGCGATCGCTGGATGGTCAAGCTCACGGGGGCGAATTTGAGCGGGGCGATTTTGCCCGATGGTCGGCAATGTGCTTAGGGAAGTGGGAAGTGGGAAGTGGGAAGTGGGAAGTGGGGAGTGGGGAGTGGGGAGTGGGAAGTGGGAAGTGGGGAGGGGGGAGGAACTGTTCCTGAATGCGGTTAGTCTGATCTAACATTAAGGTTAAAGTTCGCGCTCCTCTCTGGATTTTGGGCAATGCTGAAATCGAAATATTGGTTTCCCCTCCTGCTCTCGGCATTTGTGGCTACTGCTCCCCTCGTTCCTCTGCCGGCCTTGGCCCTGAGGCCCCAAGAAGAAACCCGCATCCGTCTTTATGAACAGACTAGTCCTGCGGTCGTCACCATCGACACGGGCCGGGGGAATGGTTCCGGCAGTATTATCCGGGCGACGGGTTTGGTGCTGACGAATCATCATGTGGTGGAATCTGCGCCACGGGGCCGGGTGGTGGTGATTACGGCGGCGGGCGATCGCCATCAGGGCCAAGTGATTGCGCTGGATCGCGCCAATGATTTAGCCCTGGTGCAAATTCTCAGCCGTCGCCAATTCCCCACCCTTCCCGCTGCTCGTCCTGATTCGGTGCGGGTGGGTCAAGAGGTTTATGCCATTGGTAGCCCCTTTGGGCTATCGGGAACCCTCACCACTGGGATTTTAAGCCGCATTGCCCCCAATGGTGATTTACAAACCGATGCAGCGATCAATCCTGGCAACTCCGGCGGGCCGCTGCTTAATTCCAACGGCGAACTGATCGGCGTGAATAAAGCGATCATCACCCCCAACCAGGGCAATGTGGGCATTGGCTTTGCCACGAATATTGCCGCTGTTGAGGCGTTGATTAACCGCAGTAGCGAGCAAATCGCCACCGCTACCGCCTCCCGCCAAGACACCCCTGCCCCCCCTCAGCCCCAAGCCGCCCAACCCCAAGGCAACGGCATTCGCCTCGGCGTATCGATGACCCCCGATTTGATGATCCAAGGGGTGGAGCGGGGTTCTTTAGCGGCGCGGATGGGGTTAAGGCCGGGCGATCGCCTCGTGGCGATTAACCGTCAGCGGCTCCGTTCTGTGGAGGATCTACTCCTCTTTCTCCATAGCAACCCTGATGCAGCCCTGTTTACCATTGCCCGTGGCCGCCAACTGGCCAATTTCCAAGTGCGCTTTTAATCGGGAATCCAGTTGTATCGTTAGTTGTATCGTTAATCTGCGTAGGGGCTGCGTAGGGGCGAAAAATTTTTATGCCTCCGGCAGGCTTACGCCAACGCCCCTACATCCCTTTGAGGGTGAAGTTATCCATGGCGCAATCATCGGGATTGAGCTAGGATCAACTTCGCTCCTTTGGGAATCCGGGCTTGTCATGCCACATCATCTGTTAATCGGGCCGCCGGGAAGCGGCAAAACCACCTTTGCACAAGTTTTGGCGACGGTTGTGCCTCAGCCTTGGATTGTGTCGAGCGATCGCATCCGGGGCCAACTCTATGGCGATCCGCAAATTCAAGGGGCTTGGCCAGAAATTGAAGCTGCCATGCGCGATGAAATCTATACCGCTGTGGCCCAAGGGCAGACGGTGATCTATGATGCCACCAATGCCCGCCAGGCCAATCGTTTAGATTGGTTAGCCTTGATGGCCCCCCTGCAACAACAATGGATCGCCTGGCAATTGGATACGCCCTTAGAGCTTTGTTTAGAACGGAATCAGCAGCGCGATCGCATCGTCCCCCCCGCCATCATCGAAGCCATGGCCAATGCCCTGCTCACCCAGCCCCCCACCCTTACCGAGGGCTGGCACAGTTTAATCCTGATCAAACCGAACGAAGTCAACCCCCAAACAACCCGCAACAAATTAGCGGCGATCGCACCGTAGGGGCGTTGGCGTAAGCCTGCCGGAGGCATAAAAATGTTTAATCTTTCGCCCTCCCCTTTCGCCCCTACCGATCTTCAGAAATCACCCTTGTACAGGCCCAATTACTCGGCAAACCCGACGGCCAGCCCATCCGTAGCGCCTCTGGGCAGATCGTCGTCACCGTCAATTGACAATCAATCAATTGAAACCCCTCTTTTTCCACCTGACGCAAACTCTGCTTCAGAATCGAATCATTATTAAATTCCACCGTTTTATTGCACTGCACACAAACCATATGGTGATGGTGGTGGGGATGGGGTCGGTGCAATTCGTAATGTTTATGACCTTCTGCTAACTCCAACTCTCGCAAAATCCCCATCCGCGCCATTAACTTCACGCTCCGGTAAATCGTCGAGAGGCTAATGGGTTCGCCCCGTTCTTCGAGGGCGTGCTGAAGCTCCTCAGCACTGAGATGATCGCCACGGGGTAGATTTTGGAACACATGGAGAATTTTTTCCCGCTGGGGAGTCAGTCGCCAGCCCCGTGAATTGAGTTCGGCCTTGAGGGTGTTGGCAGTGTAAGGAATCATCGATTCTCAGAAAATTCAACTTATTGACAATGATAAGGGGTTAGATCCCTGAGTTGCAACATTTTGAGCTAATTGAGAATGATTATCTTGTGGGGGAAGTGGGAAGTGGGAAGTGGGAAGTGGGAAGTGGGAAGTGGGAAGTGGGAAGGATGGTAGGGGCGTTGGCGTAAGCCTGCCGGAGGTACAAAAACTTTTCGCCCTGGTTTGCTTGTGGTACGAACGGCCAATCCTAAAGGACACCCTTAGAACTGGGGATCTCTTGGGCGCGGCGGGGATCGATCGCCACCGCCATCCGTAAGGCACGGGCAAAGGCTTTAAATGTGGCCTCAATAATATGGTGGGAATTGATTCCGTCCAATTGGCGAATATGGAGGGTTAATTGGCTATGGTTGACGATCGCCACGAAAAATTCTCGCACCAATTGCGTATCATAGTTGCCCACCCGTTGCGTCGGAATTGCTAACCCATAGCTCAAATGGGGCCGGCCCGAAAAATCCATCACCACCTCCACCAACGCCTCATCTAGGGGGGCGATGAAATGGCCAAAACGGTGAATGCCCTTGCGATCGCCTAATGCCTTCGCCAAGGCCATCCCCAAGGTAATCCCCACATCCTCATTAGTGTGGTGATCATCAATTTCCCAATCCCCATGGGCATGAATATCGAGATCCACTAAACCATGGGAGCTAATTTGATGGATCATGTGATCCAAAAAAGGCACGCCGGTTTTACTGCGGCATTGTCCCGTACCATCCAGATCAAGGCTAACGGTGACATCGGTTTCCCCCGTGGTGCGTTGGACGGTGGCGGTACGGTGGGGTGTGGTGGTGGAGGGGCGATCGCTCAGTTGCATAGCAATTTATTGAACTTAAAGTGAGAAATTTAGGGCGGGAGGATCCCCCCTACCCCCCTTTTCAAGGGGGGTTCTGAAACAACCCCCTTGTTAAGGAGGTTCCGAAACAACCCCCTTGTTAGGGGAGTTCTGAAACAACCCCCTTGTTAGGGGGGTTCTGAGACAACCCCCTTGTTAAGGAGGTTCCGAAACAACCCCCTTGTTAAGGGGGTCGGCGTAGCCGGGGGGATCGCAGCCTCAAAACGAAGCGAAATCCCCAATCATGTCAAGAATCAACCTACATCCCCATGATCTCATAACCGGAATCCACATAGAGGATCTGCCCCGTCACACCGCTAGCCAGATCACTACAGAGGAACGCCGCTGCATTGCCCACTTCCGTTTGTGTCACCGTCCGGCGCAGGGGAGCGATCGCTTCTACATGGTGGATCATCTCCAAAATGCCCCCCACAGCAGAAGAAGCCAGGGTACGGATCGGGCCGGCAGAAATAGCATTAACGCGGATATTTTGCGGCCCCAACTCCGCCGCCAAATAGCGCACACTCATTTCTAGCGCCGCTTTTGCTATCCCCATCACGTTGTAATTGGGAACCACCTTCACCCCCCCTAAATAGGTGAGGGTGACGATCGCCCCCCCCGCATTCAACAAAGGCCGCGCCGCCTGAGCCAATACCGTTAGGGAATAACTGCTAATTTCCAACGCCATTTTAAAGCCATCGCGGGAGGTGTTGACGAATTCCCCGGTGAGATCATCGCGGTTGGCAAAGGCGAGGCAATGGATCAAAATGTCGAAATTGCCCCATTGGGCTTTCACTTCCTCAAACGTCGTCGCAATTTGGGCATCATCCTGGACATTGCAGGGGAGAAACAGCGTCGGGTTGAGGGGTTCAATGAGGGTGCGGACTTTTTTCTCAAACTTACCGGCCTCATCGGGCAAATAGGTGACGCCAATTTCAGCCCCCGCCGCGTGGAGTTGTTGGGCGATACCCCAGGCAATGGAGCGATTATTAGCGATGCCGGTGACAAGGGCTTTTTTGCCGGTTAAGTCTAGGAGCATGGTTGGGTTTGCAAAAGGGAATATTTAAGTGCTGATCTTCTAGCCTAGCAAACTTGGGGGACGCGATCGCCCTTAGGATTACAAGGGCAAATCATGGCCAGCTAACCTGCGCCCCACAATCACTAAATCCGCATCCCGGCCATCCAAACGGGCCACACGGGGCAAATACCCCCATTCCTGAAAGTGGTATTGCTCAAACAGGGCCAAACTGGGGGCGTTGTGGCCAAAGATAAAGCCGAGGAGCGTTGTGATCCCTACTGTGGGGGCTTGGGCTAAACCATAGGTTAATAATTCGCGGCCAAAACCTTGCCGTTGGTGGGAACTGGCTACATAAAGGCTCACCTCTGCCGTTGCGCCATAGGCAGGGCGGCCATAGAAGGCTTGAAAACTGAGCCAAGCGATGGGGCGATCGCCCTTCACCATCACCCAGAGGGGATATTTTTCTGGGGTATGGGCCGCAAACCAATCCCGGCGGCTCTCGACGGTAATCGGTTCGAGAGCCGCTGTGGCCTGACGACCGGCGATCGATTCGTTATAAATGGCGACAATGGCGGCTAAATCCGTTGGGGTGGCGAGACGAATCATCAAGAATCTCCAGAAATTTGGCAGAATAGGGGCATAGAGCAAAATTTCAAACGGGCAACCGTCCCCAAGCTAAATCTCAATGTCGAAAAAACCAACCAATTTTTGGGTCGAAAGTGCGAGTGTGATTGGGTTAAGTCTATTCTTTTCCCTCGTGATCCGGACATTCATTGCTGAAGCCCGCTACATTCCCTCAGAATCGATGTTACCCACATTGGAGGTGGGCGATCGCCTCATGATCGAAAAAATCTCCTACCGCTTTAACCCTCCCCAACGGGGCGAAATTATCGTCTTCTACCCCCCTGATACGGCAACGAAGTGCGATCCGCTCCGGCCCCAAACCCTCCCGATCCGCGATGCCTACATTAAACGGATTATTGGCCTGCCCAATGAAACCGTAGAAGTAAAGGAGGGTAAAGTTTATATTAACGGTGATCCCATTGTGGAAAATTACACCCAAGCCCCTCCCGGCTACACCTACGGCCCCGTCACCGTTGCCCCCGATACCTATCTCGTCTTAGGGGATAACCGCAATGCCTCCTGTGATTCCCATGTGTGGGGGGCCGTTCCCAAAGATAATATTATTGGTCGTGCCGCTGTGCGTTTCTTCCCCTTCAACCGCATCGGTACGGATATCTAATCCCCTTCCCAATATGTCCCAAGATTGCACGGTTAACCCACTTCGTTGCGAGGCTCACGATCCCCCCGGCTGTGCCGACCCCCTTAACAAGGGGGTTGCATCTGGAACCCCCCTTAAAAAGGGGGGCATATTCGGAACCCCCCTTAAAAAGGGGGGCAGGGGGGATCTCCTCCCATGAGCGACCCGATCCAAACCGATGGCCATGATGCTCTGGTGGAGGCGTTGGCGCGAGCCTTGCGGAGTAATATCGCCCAAGCGATCGCCATCCAACTTGATCCTAAAGGCCAAAATTTAGAATTGGTGGACATTAAAAGTTATCCCCGGTTTGGGGGGATGATTCGGGCGCGGCAATGGATGACGGGGGTTGTGGCTCTGGGGTTGAGCTATGCGATCGCCAATAGTTTCTTCACCCTTTGGCCGACGGCCTTTTTCCCCCTGCGGTTCACAGTGGCGATCGCCGTCATTGTCAGCGGCTTAACCCTGATGATCCTGTTAATGGTGGAACTCCTCCAAGGGGCAGGAACCGATCAAGAGGTGCAATGGCAGTATGAGGATCACCGCCTGCGGGAATATCAATTCATCCCTTCCCTGAACCAATTTATCCCCGTTCTCCTCCTCCTTGCTGCCGGGTTACTGACGATCATTTTTGGCTTTGCCAATCTTTATGGCGAATTGGCACGCTTTGATCTCACTAACTTTAGCGGCTTAACACCGGGCCTCTACGCCCTCTATTTTTCCCTCGTCACCTTCTCCACCGTGGGCTATGGCGATATTCATGCCGATTCTTTCCTGGCCCGCTTGGCGGCAGTGGGGGAGATTTTTACTGCCATGTTTGTAAGCTTGGTGGTGATTTCAACAATCCTCTCTTGGGTGATTGCCCACAAACGCCAAGAGCAGGAATTAGCCATCAAGGAACGGATTCGCGAGCGGGGGGCAGAGGCTGAGGCTGAGGATTCCCCAGAGCAACGATGAGCGGCTGGTTTGCCCTTTGGCATCGAGAGGGCCAAGGGGGTGATCTCCAAATTTTAGCGGCGATCCTGCAAGCCCTCACCCCTTCAGGCCCCGATCGCCAAACCCTTTGGCAGGCTGAAAATTTAGCCTTGGGCCATACCCTGCTGGCCATCCGCCCCGAATGCCCCCAACCCCTCACGTTAGATGGTGAAGTGTATCTCACCAGTTCGGTGCGGCTGGATGGGGCGGCGCAATTGCGGCGGGATTTGGGTTGTGGCTCAGGGGTGACAGAGCCGGAATTGTTGCTCAGGGCCTATCTGGCTTGGGGACAGGCTTGTTTAGAACGCCTTCAGGGGGATTTTGCCTTTGCAATTTGGGATGGGCGGCAGGAAATGCTTTGGTGTGGTCGGGATCAGTTGGGGGTGAAGCCCTTGTATTACGCGGAGTTGGGGCCGTTGGTGGTGGTGAGTACGGCGATCGCCCCCCTGCGCACCCATCCGGCGGTTTCCCAGAGATTGAATGAAGAGGCGATCGCTGATTTTCTCCTCTTTGATTTCAACCACAACCCCCACAGGACGACGTTTACAGATATTCAATGTTTACCGGGGGGGCATAGCCTAGGGGTGACTTGCGATCGCCTCACAACCCGCCGCTATTGGACGCTCCCCGTCCCGGAATCCCTGCGTTATCGCGATCCGCAACAGTATTTAGAAGCGTTTCACGACCATTTAAAAACGGCAGTAGGCGATCGCCTCCCCCCTGATCAACCCGCTGCAATATTGCTCAGTGGCGGGTTAGATTCGGGGATATTGGCAGCAATTGCCCAAGACCTCAATCCCGGCCCGCTCCAAGCCTATACCATCGGCTATCAAACCCTGATCCCCGATACCGAACCCCAATACAGCCGCCAAACCGCCCAAGCGTTACAGATTCCCCTCCAAACCCTCTGGGCTGATGATGCTGTACCCTTCACGCACAAACCCGCCAGCCCAGAACCCAGCCTTGATCCCACCCCCCAATTCACCGCGATGAAATATGGGCTAATCACCCAACAGAGCCGCGTCCTCCTCTATGGTCAGGGGGGGGATGAGGGGCTGCGGCTGTCAACGGTGGGGGAAATGTTGCGGGGGATGCCTTGGCATCAAGTTTTTGGGGATCTTTGGGCTTGTTTGTTTACCCACAAACTTCGGCCCCATTGGGGGACAGGGTTACGGGCTAAGTTGCGGCAATCCTCCCCTGATCCCTGGGCGGGTTATCCCCATTGGTTAGCCCCGGCTTTTGCGGCAAGGGTGGGGGCGCAAGAGCGATGGCAGTCAATCCGCCAGCAGCGCGATCCCGTCATTCATCCCTACCGCCACCGGGCCTATCGCAGTCTGCTCCAACCCCTGTGGCGGCTCAACTTTGAAACCAGCGATCCCGGTTATCACGGTTTCCCCTTAGAAATTCCCTTTCCGTTTCTCGATCTGCGCTTGCTGGATTTCCTCCTTGCCGTCCCCCCCCTGCCTTGGTTTGTGGACAAAACCCTGATCCGGGCTACCCTACGGACACGGTATCCCCAAATCCCCCCGACCATTAGCGATCGCCCCAAAACTCCCCTAGCTGGCCATCCCATTCTCGTTTGGTTGCAACGGGGTCTAAACCCTTGGGATATAGTGGGGGAAGAGGCGATGAGCAACTATCTTGATCTTGCTCAATTTCAGCGGGCAATTCCCGCTCAACCCGTGGGGATTGGCGAAGTTTGGCCCTTATTGCGAGCGGTACATTTAGCCCAATGGTTGCCCATAAAATAGAACACCAAACCGTAAGCGCGAAAAATCTTTCGCCCTCCCCGTAGGGGCGAAAAACTTTTCGCCCTCCCCGTAGCGTGATTAAATTCTCAAAATCATGAAACCTTCAACCGCTTTTATGGCGATCGCCGACTATCTTGAAGGCGAAAAAAGCAGTCCGATCCGCCATGAATATTTAGGCGGTCAAATCTTTGCCATGTCTGGCGGTAATGAAGAGCATAATCGCATCGCCCTCAATATTGCCAGTTTATTAAAATTGCACTTGCGGGGCAGCGGTTGTAAAACCTTCATCGCCGATATGAAGGTCAATATATCCATCGCGCAACGCACTGCCGATCTTTTTTATTATCCTGATGTGATGGTGACTTGCGATCCGCAAGATACCGAAAAATTTTATAAACGTTTTCCTTGTTTAATTGTGGAAGTGCTTTCTCCCTCCACGGAAAACTTAGATCGGCGGGAAAAACGGCTCAACTATCAAACCCTGCCCAGTTTACAGGAATATATTCTTGTTTCTCAATCAGCAATGCAGGTAGAAGTTTATCGATTGGACGCGGGCGGAAATTGGTCGCTTGAACTGTTGAAATCTGATGATCTTTTAGTTTTAAAATCTGTGGGCTTAACCTTAACCATAGCAGAAATTTACGATGAGATCTTGCTCCCATAATCTATGATCGTAGGGGCGAAAAATTTTTCGCCCTCCCCACTTACTCATCTCGTGCCATGGTTCTGCCATGGCATGGGTATTAGGCGGCTCTGCCGCCTGTAGGGGAGGCGGAGCCTCCGGGAGAGCGTTACTTGGCAGAGCCAAGTAACGAGGAAAACGAGGAAAGTAACGAGGAACCCGATAAAAAATCCCCCGTGTGGGGGGATTTTGCATCTTTCCCCCTAGGGGGAAAGGGTGAAAACCTTAGGGTTTAGTAGTCGAAGTCACCGCCGCCGGAGCTTGCGGAAGACTTTTCTTTTTCGGGTTTGTCCACGACGATGCATTCGGTGGTCAACACCATGCCTGCGATCGAGGCGGCATTTTGCAACGCGCTACGGGTGACTTTGGCGGGGTCAACCACACCGGCTTCAAACATATCGGCAAACTCATTGGTCGCCGCGTTGTAGCCGACGTTGAAGTCTTTTTCCTTCACCCGTTCCGCAATCACCGCACCGTTTTGACCGGCATTTTCGGCAATCCGTTTCAGGGGCGCGAGGAGGGCGCGAGCCACCAACAAAGCGCCGGTTAATTCTTCGTTAACCAGGGTTTTGTTCGCCCATTCTTCCAACTGGGGAGCAAGGTGCGCCAAGGTCGTACCACCACCGGGGACGATGCCTTCTTCCACCGCTGCTTTCGTGGCGTTGATGGCATCTTCGAGGCGGAGCTTACGGTCTTTCATTTCCGTTTCCGTTGCTGCACCCACTTTCACGACGGCAACACCGCCGGAGAGTTTGGCTAACCGCTCTTGGAGTTTTTCCTTGTCATAGGAGGATTCAGTTTCGTCCATTTGACGGCGGATTTGATCACAGCGGGTTTTGACGGCTTGCTCGTTGCCATCGGCGACGAGGGTCGTGTTTTCTTTCGTGATCGTGGCGCGACGGGCGTTGCCGAGCATATCCAGCTTGGTGGCATCCAGTTTCAGGCCAGCATCTTCAGTGATCATCGTGCCGCCGGTCAGAACAGCGATGTCTTCGAGGAGTTGTTTACGGCGATCGCCAAATCCAGGCGCTTTCACTGCCGCCACATTCAAGATCCCCCGTAGGCGGTTCACCACCAAGGTAGCGAGGGCTTCTTTCTCAATGTCTTCAGCGATGATCAGTAACGGCTTGCCGGAGCGGGCCACCTGTTCGAGGACGGGAACTAAATCCTGCACCAACGTGATTTTTTTATCGGTGATCAGGATGTAGGGGTCTTCTAACACCGCTTCCATCCGTTCGGTATCGGTGACAAAGTAGGGGGAAATATAGCCTTTATCAAAGCGCATCCCTTCGGTGATTTCCAATTCCGTCACCATGGACTTGCCTTCTTCAAGGGAAATCACGCCCTCTTTACCGACTTTTTCCATGGCTTGGGCGATCATGTTGCCCACTTCTTCATCGTTTCCGGCGGAAATGGTTCCCACTTGGGCGATCGCCTTCGTGTCGGAAATTTCGCGAGCGTGTTCTTTAATCCGGCCAACGAGGAATTCCGTCGCCCGATCCACACCCCGTTTCAGGGCGATGGGGTTTGCACCCGCAGCAACGTTGCGTAAGCCTTCTTTGACCATGGCGTGAGCCAAAACCGTGGCGGTGGTGGTTCCATCCCCAGCCACATCGTTAGTTTTAGAAGCCGCTTGACGAATCAGAGCAACCCCGGTGTTTTCGATGTGGTCTTCCAATTCAATTTCTTTCGCAATGGTGACACCATCGTTAACAATTTGGGGTGCGCCAAATTTCTTTTCAAGGACAACGTTACGACCTTTGGGGCCAAGGGTGACAGCTACGGCTTCCGCCAATAAATCGATCCCTTTTTCGAGAGCGCGGCGGGCTTCTTCGTTGTAAATGATGCTCTTAGCCATACTTGAAATCCTTCCAGAAATGAGTGTTGAGATAATCGAAAACTTGGGCTTAATTCAGATTGTTGAAAGCAATCTGCCTGTTATGCAAATTTTGTCGTCAACAGGCAAGATGCTCTATCCAAAAGGAATCTAGACGACGGAAGCGAGGATGTCTTTTTCAGACAACAGCACATATTCTTCGCCGTTGAGTTTGATGTCCGTACCCGCATATTTGGAGTAAAGCACGCTGTCCCCGACTTTGACTTCCACCGGAACACGATTGCCGTCTTTATCTAGCTTGCCGGGGCCAACTGCCGCAACTTCACCGACTTGGGGCTTTTCCTTCGCGGTGTCAGGGAGGTAGATGCCGCCAGTGGTTTGCTCTGCGCCGGGGCTAACTTTGACGAAAACGCGATCGCCTAAGGGGTTAACGGTTGAAACATTGATGGTTAAAGCAGCCATGAAGATCCTCCAAAATTGAGAAATATAGATGTGGCGTGGGTTGGAGTGATTGCCTTTAGCACTCTCACCTTCCGAGTGCTAATTTAACGAACCGAGGGATCCCCTGGCAACTCGTGACCAAGTAGGGTTTACCGTACTTAACCGGGGGAATGCCCTCATCCCCCCATGCTTCTGAAAAAAAGGAGTGAGCAGTGAGCCGATATTCCGCAGGTTGCTCGATCAATGGTGCGTCAGCCGTTAAGCTACTCGTTTGCGTCCTGGGTTAACCGCTCTGACGCACCCTACGCATCGACTGTAGGGTGCGTCAGACAGGATCAATGATCGTAATTGACGATTGATTTGTGTCTGACGCACCATTCACTACGCATCGACTGTAGGGTGCGTCAGACAGGATCAATCATCGTATTGACGATTGATTTGTGTCTGACGCACCATTCACTGACTAAAACTCCGCGCTCAAGGGCGTGCGCGGAAACGGAATCACATCGCGAATATTCCCCATCCCCGTCATGAACTGCACCAACCGTTCAAACCCCAATCCAAAACCGGCATGGGGAACCGTCCCATAACGCCGCAGATCCCGATACCACCACAGATCCTCTAACGGCATTTGAGCAGCGGTGATCCGTTGATCCAAAAGATCGAGCCGCTCTTCCCGTTGGGAGCCGCCGATGATTTCGCCAATTTTGGGGGCGAGGATATCCATGGCGGCGACGGTTTTGCCGTCATCGCTGAGGCGCATATAAAAGGCTTTAATAGCTGCTGGGTAATCGGTGACAATCACCGGCTTTTTAAACAGTTCTTCGGCTAAATACCGTTCATGTTCCGATTGTAAATCTAGCCCCCAAGCGACGGGATAGTTAAAGGAGCGATCGCTCTTCTCCAACAAACCAATTGCTTCCGTATAGGTAATCCGGGCAAACTCATTATTGACAATATTTGCTGCTGTTGCCAGTACCGTGTTATCAATGCGTTGGTTGAAAAATTCCAAATCTTCAGGGCAATTTTCTAAAACATGATTAAACACAAACTGGAGGAAATCTTCAGCAAGATTCATATTGCCGATCAAGTCACAAAACGCCATTTCCGGCTCCACCATCCAAAATTCTGCTAAGTGGCGGGAGGTGTTGGAGTTTTCCGCCCGAAATGTGGGGCCAAAGGTATAAACCTGACTAAAAGCTAAGGCCATCACTTCCGCCTCTAACTGGCCGCTGACGGTCAGATAGGCGGGTTTGCCAAAAAAGTCCTGACTAAAATCCACGGCTCCCGCCTTTGTTTGGGGTAGATTGTTGAGATCAAGATTCGTCACCCGGAACAGTTCCCCCGCCCCTTCACAATCATTGGTGGTAATCACGGGGGTATGCACCCAGAGGAAGCCGCGAGATTGAAAGAATTGGTGGATGGCCCAGGCGCAGGCATTGCGGACGCGGAACACGGCTCCGAGGGTGTTGGTGCGCGATCGCAAGTGGCCAATGTCCCGTAAAAACTCAAAGGAATGCCTTTTTTTCTGCAATGGATAGGTTTCGGGGTCAGAGGAACCCACCACCTCGAAACGGGTGGGGATTAATTCTAACCGTTGGCCTTTCCCCTGGGAGGCTTGGAGGGAGCCAGTTACCGTTACCGATGCACCGATGGCGATCGCCTTCACCACCACCTCATAATCGGGAAATTCCCCCGGAATCACCACCTGCAAATTCGCCAGGGCAGAACCATCATTCACCTCCACAAAGGTAAATCCCTTCAGTTCGCGCTTGGTGCGCACCCATCCCTGAATCGTGAGGGTTTGTTCCGGTTGACCGTGGCGGAGGATTTCAATGATGCTGCGTTTTTCCATGGACTTTGGGGGGGAAATGGGGACGAAAGGCGTTAGGGCTTATTATTGCAAATTTTCTCCTCAAGGTTATCCGGCATCCGGTTATCGCCTGGATTAGCCTAAGAGTGAAGTGGGGGCGAAGTGGGGGCGAAAAGGGGGCGAAAAATTTTTCGCCCCTACGCACGAAAATATAGGTAACAGATTAGGGGCCGGTTGAGGGTTGTACAAGCGATTGCGTTAAAAGTTGTGTGGCAGTTTCCACGGTTAGGGGTTGGAAAAAGAGGTAGCCTTGGCCATAGGGACAATCTAATTGACGGAGCGTTTCCAGTTGAGGGATAGATTCAATGCCTTCAGCGATAATGCTAAGATTTAAGCCCTGAGCAAGGGCAATAATCGCCCGGACAATTTCCATATCTTCGCTATTTTGATCAATGTGATCAATAAAAGATTTATCAATTTTCAACACATCGAGAGGAAAGCGATGGAGATAACTGAGGGAACAATAGCCTGTGCCAAAGTCATCAATACAAAGCTGAATTTGTTGCGATCGCAACCCTTTTAAAATTGCGATCGCCCCTTGGGGATCATCCATTAATGCCGTTTCGGTAATCTCCAACTTCAGGGTTTTTGGGTTAAGCCCCGTTTCTGCCAAAATCAAGGCAATGCGATCGCCCAATTGGGGCTTTAATTGCCGACTGGATAAATTCACACTAATCGTCAACGGATGGCCCCGAAACTGCTCCTGCCACAGCCGCCCCTGGAGACAAGCTTGGCGCAACACCCATTCTCCCAAAGACTCAATTTGTCCCCGTTCCTCTGCTAGGGGGATAAATTCCGAGGGTGACAGCCAGCCAGCGGTGGGATGTTGCCAACGAATCAGGGCTTCAAAGCCGATTAACGTTTGGGTTTTGAGGTTCATAATCGGCTGGTAATAGAGGCAAAGCTGATTCTGCTGAATCGCACTGCGTAAATCCGTATCCAATTGTTGGCGGCGGACAATGGCTTGACGCATGACGGGATCAAAACACACCGCTCGGTTTTTCCCTTGAGCCTTAGCGCGGTACATGGCAATATCGGCATCTTGTAATAATTCCTCCGCCTGACGGTAATGGGGTTGATGGGGCACAATGCCAATACTGGCCCCGGTAAAGACGCGATGGCCTGCAATATCAAAGGGTTCCGCTAAAATCTCAAGAATCTTATTGGCTAAGGCGATCGCAGCGGCATTGGTTCCGAGGGGAGTGATTAAAATCGTGAATTCATCCCCCCCTAAGCGGGCGAGGGTATCGGTGGGGCGGAGGCATTTTTGCAAACGGCGGGCGATCGCCACCAGCAGCGCATCCCCCAACCAATGGCCCAAACTATCATTGACCAACTTAAACCCATCGAGATCGAGAAACAACACCGCAAAGGCCGGGACATATTGCTGCTCCATCAGGCAATGGGTGACTTGTTTGAGGAAATAGTCCCGATTCCACAACCCTGTGAGGGCATCGTGGGTAGCGTTATAACGGAGATTTTCCTCTGCTAACTTACGACTGGTAATATCTACCACACAGCCCTCATAACGCACCAACGGCTGATTTTGAGTCATTGCCCCAATCGGATCACAAATGCGCCGGGCATTTTCAGAAATCCAGATCACCCGACCATCGCGGCGATAAATTTGCGATTCAAACTCCTTCACCTCCCCGTGAATTTGCAACTGGAGGAGGAGTTTTTCATAGCGTTCCGGTTGGACATAGGGGGGAATGGGCTGTTGGGCTTGAATGGCTAAAAAGGAAGCGACGGATTCATAGCCATAGATCGCCGCGAGGGCGGGGTTAACGTTCAAATAATGGCCCTGGCTATCCAGTTGAAAAATCCCCTCCACCGCATTTTCAAAAATGCCGCGATACTTGGCTTCAGCGGCTTGCGAAAGGGCTTCGGCTCGCTTGCGCTGAAAGACCCCCCCCAACTGCATCGCCACCGAAGCCACCAACTCCACAAGGCGAGGCTCTTCGCGGTTGGCTGCGAGCATCGCAAATTCCAACACCGCCAACACCTGCCCCTCGGCAATAATCGGCACCAATAGACAGGCGCGGATCTGGCCAGCAGTGGCGATCGCCCGGCTCCCCCGACCCGTTAACCCCACTTCTGTTAACTGGGATAAATCCGGAATCCATTGGGGCAACTGGTTTTGCCACACTTGCCCCGGCAACCCTTCCCCCCAAGCAAAACGACAGTCCTGACTCTCCTGCCAAAATTGGCTAAAGCAGTCTTGCTCTCTCGGATTGAGACGGGAATTGTAATAACGAACGGGACTGATTTCTAAATGGGTTTGCTTATGATTGGGAACCCAAACGGCTCCAAATCCCCAGCCGGTGGCTTCACAGAGCAATGCTAAGACTTCCCCTAAGGCTTGGTTAAAATCGATGGCGAGGCTGACGGATTGGGTGACGCGGTGGAGGAGATGCAATTCTTCCTCGGCCCGTTGGCGTTCGGTGATATCCATCCCGGCTAGAAAGCAGAATTCATAGGAGGTGCGATCGCGCCTCACAATCGGCTTCGCCTGCCATTCCACCGTTAGCACATGGCCGCTACGGGTGAGGAGTTGACTAATATGAATACTTAAACCTAAGGAAGCATTCACTTGCATTAAAAAGTCGGTCATTTCCTCCCGATGATCCGGAGGAATACAACGGTCAATAAAATCGGCTCCGAGAACTTCGGGCAACCGATAGCCCAAGGTGGTGAGCATCGCCCGATTCATCATGGCAATTTTGCCTTCAGGGGTGAGGGCGAGAAAAAAAGCAGGGTTGGCATCAAAAAGGGTTTGCACCCATTCGCTATCCCCCGTGAGGGGATTGGCAGCATCCAAGGGCAGATCCCGGCGTTGCCCTCTGGGCCAAGCTGCCCCGATCAGGATCCCCAGGCCAACCCCAGCGATCGCCCACAGGAGCGGAAAAATATCAATAGGCAAGGGCACAAACAAAGGCAACATTCAAGGTAAATAGGGGTTTACTCCCCATTATGAATCCTCTCATCAAAATCACAGCCCCTCGCCAAAGCGGTAGCCCTTGCCATAGACGGTATGGATCAAGTTAGCCCCATCCCCCTGCTCAATTTTGCGCCGCAGCAGCCGCACCAAGGCCGCTAAAACGTTGCTATTGGGGGGGGATTCTTTGCCCCAAAGGTGTTCTTGGAGTTGTGGGTGGGTGAGGGTTTGGCCGGGATATTGGAGGAAGTAGGCCAAGAGTTGGGTTTCTTTTTCGGAGAGTTCAATGGGGCAATCCCCCCGGTAGGCAAGGCGATTATCGGGGTCAAAGGCGAGATCTCCCCAAGTGAGGCGGGGGCTGGGTTGAGTTGGGAAGCGTCGCAACAAGGCCCGTACCCGCGCCAACAGTTCCCGCAGTTCAAAGGGTTTGACTAAATAATCATCGGCTCCGGCATCTAAACCGAGGACGCGATCGTCGAGGGTATCTTTAGCGGTGAGGAAAAGGACGGGGGTATGATCGCCGTGCGATCGCAATTCCCGACAAATCTCCAACCCCGATGGAGCCGGTAACATCCAATCCAAAATCAACAGTTGATAATCCCCCGTTTGGGCCAAAGCCAGGCCCGCCCTCCCCTGGTGGGCCACATCCACGCCATAGCCCTCCTGAGTCAGAACCCGGCTCAGGGGCATAGTCAATTCCACCTCATCATCCACCAATAAAATCCGCATCAACGTTCAAAGCATCTGCCAACTTTAAATTTAACCATGCCCATCGGGATAACGACTAAAGTCGTGACGACAAGCCTTTGTCGCGCAGATGAGCAAGCACCACCTTACCCCTTCATGGACGGAGAACTTTGTCCCATGTCAGGGTAATGGGGTTTGACGAACTTTTCTGAGTTCGTTATACTGCTTCATAGGGTTTCTGAGGAAACCCTACCCTGTTTTTTTGTTTCTCCTGTACTGAGACCGTCAAGACTGGCAATCTTACGCCATCAGAAATTCATCAATCAACCTCAAACTACATTTATTCATGCTCAAAAAAGCGTATCAATGGGTTATTAGTTGGAGTGAAACGGGTGCATCTCAATTTGGCGAATAGTCGATATGTACTTACCTAGTTTTGGGCATCAGCGGTTAAGCTACCTCCCATAGCTACTCCCTCATTCAGATGACCCCAGAACAAAAGCGCCAACTCAAA
>Ga0316611_1000192_pt1 | contig 24131 bp, 15 predicted proteins | sample MIS2016202_MG_FD_207675 | JGI IMG/M metagenome (GOLD analysis project Ga0316611, IMG submission 207675) | Microbial mat bacterial communities from Middle Island sinkhole, Lake Huron, Michigan, United States - MIS.2016.202 | ecosystem: Environmental > Aquatic > Freshwater > Lake > Sediment... | reverse complement strand
GCTTTATTTTCCAACTAATAGCACTGCGCGATCGCTTCTATCTCAAGCGATGTTACTTAGCGAAAAAGCAGTTACTTATTTACTTAGCGAAGATTTACCGATTGAAACAGTGATTCCCAAACCTAGATCTAGAAAATAAGGCGATGCAAAGCGTCTCTTTATTTGTCGGCTTTACGGAATGCATCCCGAATTTTCGGCTAATCGGACTGAGCCTAGTAGGGTGGAAACGATTACACATTTTTTACGATCGCCTGAATTAGTCTTAAATGTGATTCGCCCGATCGACCCGTTGGGACTGCCATTAGCTTTAAACTGAATTTGATATACATCTGGCTCTGGAACTATGGATACTTTTGTGAAGGTTGTCTTAGGTGCTGATTCCGTATCCTCAACAATCGTCACCCCTGCATCAAAATTTTGCCAAGGGAGAGCGTTCCATTCAGCTTCAGTTGCACTATCAGAGAGGACAGGATGGACTGCGTATTGAGAGATTTTGGGCGAATTTCTAAAGGTTGCTTGCCAATTGGTTTGGCTGCGTTTGGCGTTGCTTTGGGCTAAGCGGATAGTGGTGAATGCTTGACTCTGTGCGGAGTTTAGACGTTGGTTATTCGCAAAGCTCAGCCATCCTGGAGCCGCGATCGCTGACAAAATTCCCACCATCGCTATTACTACTAAAAGTTCTAGCAATGTAAAACCAAAATCCCTGTAAATACTTGCGTTAGCACGATACCGAATGCGCTTGGGGGCGATCGCTTTTAGCAATGATTTATACATACTATTTAAACAGGAACCAATATTAAGCATGGTCAATTTACCTTGATTATTCGATCTACATTTCCTTGTGTAGATCCCACCCAGCCCCCCTGCCTTGAAAGGGGTGATCGCTTTCGTCTTCCTTCGCAAGGGGGATTGAGGGGGATCATATTTTCTATTTCGATATACCGATCGCACTGCGTCCAAAACTACGCGCATTGGCAGTGGGGAAAAAGGAAGTGTTAGTAGTAGTTGGCTGTCTGAAGTTACGGGGTTGAGGATCGCTGCCTAGTCTGGCTAGGGCATTGCCTCTCAGAAAAAGCCGCACGGTTACATTACTGGGTGCAACACAAGTATAAAAACTACTTAGTCCAGATGGATTGATAGTTGCATCGCTAAAGTCGGCAGGTACACGCTGTGTGACTGTGCCTGCCGCGTTGGTCGTTGTTACTGGGTTAGTATTGCCAACACCGATCGAAGGGTCATCACAGTCGGGATTGGTAATTACGCCTGAAATGGTGACATTTTTGCCAACGGGAATGCGTAGTGCTGCCGTGCCGATTGCTCCTGTGCCTGTTGCGGGATCGTTACCGCCTTGAGTTGCATCATAGGCGGTGTCATCCATGAAGTCGATGAGGGTAACAAACGGATTAGTACTTAGATCATATCCATCAGCATCAGAAGTAAATCTTTTCCAACTGAGAATGCTTGTTGCACTGGAAAAATCTGGACGATTGAAGCCTTTATCTGGCTTAATAAAGTAAGTGATTTCATCTGATGCAGCAGGCACAATAAGTGAGTTAGTGCTACTAACTAATGCAGGCGGATTTCCAGTTAATCCATCTCTATTAACCGCAAAAGTGGTGGGACAGGTAGTAGTGTCGGTGATAGTGCCGCCAGTGCTGCAAGACCAAGGATAGCCATCACTGATTTCCCATCGCAGGATTCGCGCTGTATCTGACCAAGTGCTGTCAAGACCAACATCGCTCTTGAGATAGTATGCCACTAGGGAATAGACGTAAATTTCTCGACCAAAGGCTGATTTGTAAGGATTAATATCTTTATCTTCGGATTTACAGACAGTCGTATCTTTGTAAGGCATACAACCTAACTTTTCTTTTCCCGATCCATTGGAATAGTTTTTTTCTGTGTCAGGTGAAAAGGATGTTCTTTTCCAGAAGACTAAAATGGGTGTGCAGTCGGTGGAGGTGCATTTGTTTTCACTAGTACCAGTTTGCGTTTGCGTATGCGGCAGTTGATCATTTATCCCCGCAATGCCCTCAGCACCGTAGATGTACATTGCTTCTTGCAGGTCATCGGCAATGTAGGCGATCGCTGCTTGTAGTTCTTCTTGAGCATTGGACTTAGCAGTTTCTTTGCGATCGCTTTCTAGCACTCCCACCAAAAAGCTGAGCATCACCACCACCATCAAAGAGGCAATTAGTGCGGCTACTATTAGCTCTATTAATGTAAAACCAGATGTTAGGTGGCGATCGCGTCGTACTTTATTAGAGCGCCGCTTTAATCGATTATTAGCGATCGCTGCTATCTTGAGAAACAACCTGCGAAAAAAGCTTTTCATAGACTTCTAGACCGTTCGTTTTAATTTATGGTGAAGATGAAGTTCCGCCGATACCCGTTTTAATACCATCAAGGTTATTGGAATCAACGGTTGGCATTACCTGCGATCGCATCGTCACTAATGGACAGAGAATGGAAGTTGTACTAGAAAATGGGATTTTACTTCTAGCACATTCTGATTCAGTGCCTTTTTTGGGGGTGTTTACACCATTGAAGGCATCGGCACGATAGACCCGTACCGCCAGCCAAAAGCCTTGTCGTTGTAGATCCGTTGCTGCTGTTGCTGAAGAACTTAATGGTCCACTTCGCATCGGTTGAATTACTAGATCTTGCGGATCATTAACATTAAACCCATTACCATCGGCATCAATTCTAATACCGCGTACTGGATTTGTGGCGGTCGCACTATCAAGGGGGAGCAAGGTCGCATTTGGTGCAGCAATGCCATAGCTTAGATCTTCTTTCTTTTCAAACACATACTGTCCTTGGGCGTTTCGATTGACTTCTATGGGCGGCAGCACTAAGTAGTCAGGAAATGTGGTGACATCAATTACGCCGCCGCGCACTGCGTCAATATAAGATCGGGCAGCTTGGGTGGCTTGGTCGATGCGGCGAGCATTGACACGGGCGGAGGTGGATAGCGCCACCATCGGTGCGATCGACACAATCATAATGCTTACTACTGCCGCCGCCACCAGTGACTCGATCAAAGAAAATCCTGCTTCTGGGTTAGCTTTCTGATTTAGCGATCGCCTAGCTAGGGCATTTGCCATAACAAACCTTGGCGATCGCGCTGGCATAGGCAGAGAGTGATGATTTGGCATTTGCTTAGACATGGGTTGTGATCCTCCGTGTAAATGTTCGCTAATAGCAATCGACAAAATGTCTATGCCATTTTGTCAATCTCAAAACCTTACAGGGTTCAGTTACTGATACACATTGGGAATTGTGCCATCAGCCGCAGCCGCACCGCCATAGAATGAGGTATTGCAACTAGATTTGAGGTCAGTACCGCGTAAGGTACGGCGGCGATAGTTGGTTGGGACAACACCGATACCTTTTCTTGTATTTTCATCGATTGTTGCTGGCTCTAGGGCGCATAGCAGGCTCTCCACCCATTTATCATCGGCGCTAACCTCTCTAAAGAACTCATTAGCCCCTGGGATTGGTACGGCGAAACGTTCGGCAAAGCGATCGGGTTGCTGGGTCAACAGCCCCACATCATAGCCCCATAAGCGGTTAGGTGCAGAATAATATGGAATGCGGCTACCTGTAATAGAGAGATATTGAAGATTATAGCCACCAGAGATGCGACCGTTGGTAGTACCTGTACCAGGATGGGCAGGGTTGAGGAATACGGTGGTAGTGTCACTTATGCCGCCAACTAGCGGTGCAGTTGGTACAAATGGTGCTGTAGCAAAGCGGCTCTTTGTATTTTGAATAAATCCACCAGCGATCTTTATGTTTACATCATCCCAGTTTTCTAGGAACCTCACAAAGTTAGCCAATCCACCACTAGCCTCACCGATGTTAGTATCGGTGGCGATGCCAGTGGCGGTGCTGCCAAGTAAGGTACTAGAGGCTCGGTATGGGACTCCATTACGGGCTGGACTATTACCTGCGACAAAGTAGACATTCACTTCAGTTCTGACGGGGCGAATTGTCCATTGACCTGAACGGGCGGCACTAGCGCCAGTACCTTGAGGTGTGCCGTTGATGCCGCCATCATCTACCACAGAAGCTGGTTGTGGAATATCGGCTGAATTATTAGCAAGGGCGTTAGGTACGCTGAGTTGCACTACGGGCAGCAGTTGGGGCTGATCAACGGAGGTCATTGCCACAAACAGGGTCTCATTGTTGACCTTTTTGGAATCTCCCCACAAACCAAGGAAGCGCACACCCCTAAAGGAGTTGAAGTCGCGCCCCGTTGTAGGATCGACTCTAGTTGTAAATACCGTTGTGTTGTCTTCGGTGGGCGTGCCTGTACCATTGGTGTAGCCAAGGAAGTTGCCAGTAAGGATATTCGGTCTACCGAGTAAACCTTGGAAGATAAAGCTAGGCTCTGAACCAAGCTTAAATTCGGCATCACCGTCAATGTTAACAATACCAACGTTGTCGTTACAGTCGGAGTTGCTCAATCCTCCTGCTGGTGGTGGCGTGAGCGATAGCTTCACTTTGCTGCCTGTCTTACAGGCAACGTAGTAAGAAACACCCGTTTCTAAGCCAGCAGGAAGATTATTTGTGCCATCGGTGAGGATAATCCGCTTACCAATTTGAACGCGAGGGTTATTGGGATCGCCTGGGAATAAAATAAAGTTGTTGTTAGCAGGGTTCGCTGTAGCGGCGGTTGACTTAACTGGGTCTAGCCTCGCTTCGGTACGCGAGGATAGCCAAAATATATTGTTTGGATCAACTCCATCGAGCTTAATCTGTAGTCCTTTAAATTCAATACTTTCATTGGGCAAGCCTCTAAAAATAAAGACAGGACTGGGACCACGTCGAATACTGGTGGGTGTGCAAGCACTATCTGCACTTGTCACTGGATCAGCGCAATTTGCTCTGAGGGTCAGTGTGCCAGATAGGGTGCGTAGGTCGGGGGAGTTGGGGTCAGTTGTGCCGAGGCTACTAATGTTATAAACATGAACCCGATTATCGGCAAAGGTATTCTTGGCTCTTAAAACCGTGTCTAGGCTAAAGGCAAACTTACCAATACCCGCAGCATCAATGTCCGCACCATTTTCATCCACAATATTCAGGGCTGTGCCGCCAGAAGTTTTGGCAATCTTAAATTGATTGTTAAAACCAGATTGAATGTCTCGGATGTAATAAGTTGATTTGACATCAAGTCTCTTGGTGACTGTGCCATTACCCGAACTACTAGTAAATGTTAGAGGTGTGCCACCAAGGGAATCAGATAGTTGGAATTGAGTACCTGAAAGATTCACCACATAGTAATCAGTATCAATCGCTAAAGGTGTAGGTGGACTGGTGAATCGAACTAAGTCACCATTGGCAAGGTCTGCGCTTGATTCCAAGGTGTCAGCAACTGCACTGTTTGTAAAGCTAAATGCTTCGGTATATTTAGGTAACTGCCCATTTTTGCTAACGGGGAATACGCGCACCTCTTGATCGTTGGTGAAAGTAACCCCTGTTGTGCCGACAGTGGCTGTTAGCAAATTGGTGTTGGTTGCGGCGGTAAATGGAATCGCGCCGCGCACTAGGGCATCAACAGTGACGGGTAATGGAACAGTCCCCGCCGCGACTGGTGTTGGTGTTGCGGTGATTTGTGCGGGGTTAGTAACATTAGGAACTAAGCCAATGAACTTGTCACTGCCAGTGTTATTAGGGTTGAGCTTGGCGCTGAGTAAGCCCGTGCCACCTGTTAGGGTTGTGCCAGTGCCAGTGGGTAATGTGGTTCCGATAAAGTTCCTGATCGCTAGACCAGGGCTATTTGCTCCTTGGGGGCAACTGCTGGCGCTAATGTCAGTTTTGCCGAGAGATGGACGCTCGATCGCTTGATATTTGGGGGTGTTGCCAGTACCACCACAAACTGTAAAGCTAGTGGCGGGTTGGACTGTGCTTTTGCCGTTAATACGACTACCGTTGTCGGAGGGGAAGTGGGGGTTGTAGGGAAGGTTGAGGTTGAGCAGGGTGACAGTGCTATCGGGGTCGGGCGACTTGACAACGCTAGTATTAAAGTCATAGGGCTTGGTGATGCAGCGATCGTCCACCGTGCCGTTGCTGAGGTTGATGCAGGGCGTGGGCGGCAAGACTAGGCTGCCAGTGGAGTTGAGGTTGGCTCTAAAGCCACTTGCGCCGCCACCAATGACAGGGAAACTGAGGTTGTTAATAAACAGGTTGCTATTGTTCTGATGTCTAATGTTGCCGCCTTCACCCAAGTAGTTGCTATTAGAATCCGATGTGCGATACCACAAGGTGCGGTTTGCATTACCTGGTCGATCGCGCTTCATCTGCTGAGAGTTAGCAGTAGTACCATTATTCTCAGTAACGGGTTGCTTCAAGTTACCAGGCAGCATGGGGATCTCACCCGCCGATCCTGAACGGGGTGGAATATTCGGGAAAATATTTTCATTGGGAACGTTCAGGTCAATGCTGCCATCGCCATTAACATCTTCTCCCCATACATAACGTCCGCCATGTGTACCGCCATTGTCTAAATCAGATGGTGGCAAAAATGGACGGTTATAAATATCGCCAGAGGCGTGGGGGAAGGGATAGGCAGCCGCAGGGGATGAAATCATTGAGAAGGGCAACCCAGATGCCTTTGGCAAACTGGCAAATACGGGAGTGCTGATTGTGGTAACACCACCAGGCGTTGGCGTTGGTGTTGGTGTTGGTGTTGGTGTTGGTGTTGGTGTTGGTGTTGGTGTTGGTGTTGGCGTTGGTGTTGGCGTTGGCGTGGGCGTGGGGCAAGTAGCTGCTGATGTGATTATGCGATCATCGTTATTTGTATTAGTTAATCCCAATTCACAAGTAGGAGTTTGATTGTCGGTCTGGATTGTGCCTGTACGCTCGCGATTGCCGTAGAAGGCTTGAGGTCCTTTCAAGTTATCGAGACGGATACGGAACGTTTCGTTAGCACTATTAGTTGACTCGTTGGCACTATCGCGAACTACCAACACACTTACGGTTTTGGTATTAGGATCGGCAGTAGTACCAGTTGGTCCTGTCCATGTTAATACCGTACAATACCGATCTTCTGTACAGGCGGCATCTTCAGGTATGACGGATTCGGGGCTATTTGCACCAACGCGAAGGCGTGGATATTGACCGCCATTGGCAGTAACCGCAATACTAGAAATAGTTGATGGGGTAGTGGTAATGCTACCAAGGTTATCTGTACCCGTTACACTCGATTGAATATTGACTGCGCTAGGGGCAGACATCGCTAGAGCAGCGTTTGCAGGGTTATAGAGTCGGTTGATATAGTCAGCTTTAGTTTGGGCATCCGCGATCAAGTCAGCCATTGATGCAAAATTAGTGGGCGTTGATGCTGGCACTGCCTGAAAACCAGTTGTTGGGGCGACTAGTGGTATTTGCCCAGGAACAGCGTTAACGGGGTAAAGTGTCACCTTAACCCTAATTGTGCTGCCTGCGGCTAAGTTAGCTCTATCCCCCGCAGTGATGCCGACATCAAAGTTAAACCTTCTGTAAACAGCATTATTTGTACTGCGACCACCTCGGTTAGTGGGTAGCGGAGCCGCAGTGGAAGTTGCATTGTCACCTGCATTGGTGACACTATTTGCATTTGTAAAGTTAGGAACTGGCAAATCATCATTGCCTAGTTGAGCTTCAAGGGTTTGTAGGTTAGAGTTTTGATCGCGTCTACGTCCTTCTGGTGCGTTTTGATTACCACTAGTGATACTGACCATGATGCCCCTTTCAGGACAGGGGACAGTGCCGTAACTATGATTGTTGTTAAGGTCAAAGGGAGTATTGAGATCCCCAAGCACATGGGGATAAGTATAGCCATCAGCGCTAGCACCACTATTTACCGCAAGATCGATCGGGAAAACAACAGGTGGACTGTTAGTGCAACTACCCGCAAAGATTAGTTGTTGGTTGCCATCTTTATAGATATCGTCAAAGCGCAAGAACGACACCCTTCTGGCATAGCGCGAATCCTCGTTAGAGATATATCGAGGTGCGCCTGCTGCTGTCGAGACAGCCCCAGTCGTGGCATTAAATGCGGGTAACGTAGTTGTACCAGCGCCAGTCTTGACCCAATCCGAGAAAGTACATTCACCAATAGGAAACTTGCGGCACATCTCCATGCCATATTCACTAAAGCTAACCCGTCGTTGGATCGGCGTAACCCCATTGGCATTGTAACTAGCAAGGTTGCCATTGTTAGGAGGAGAAGCTGCGGGGTTGGCTGGCCAAAAGTCAGAATTGGGAACGGCGACTCCATCAGAGTTACGCTGATTGAGCCAGAGAGCGCTCGTGGCAAAATTATTATTAAAGAATCCAGAACGGCGGCGATTCAAGACATAGGTACTATCCTTGAGTGGATCGTTGGGATAGCGCACAGGGTTTAATTGCGATTGCCAATTAATGCTAGTTGAGGTATTGGCATTATTCCGTAGATCAAAGTCGCCATCGGTGCGATAGCCATCACGGAAATTGGCAGAAAGCACCGTAACCGCATCCGCCAAAACCGTTGCAGGTCGCCATTCATCACCCTTTAGACAGGTGGGGTTTTGGGCGGGGCGGCAGGCAAAGTTGGGGTTTAGGGCATCTTTGCTGCCGTTGTCAGGATCGTAACTAGCGCCATTACTAGGTTTATTCGTGCTGTTGGCATGGCGTTGATAGAAGTTGCTCCAATCATCATTAAGCAATTGTGTAAATTCTTCGCGGGTATGCTTATTAAAAGCAGGGACAGCACTGGTTAGCGAAGAGGTAGTTTTAGGATCTTTTTGCGCCTTGACATATACGGGCAGATTAGATACAAGGGTTAAGCCTTTTTCGCCTTTGGTGGCTTCTGTCCATTTGTAAGCTGCATTGGTATAGTCAGCATCGGATACGGGCAACTCATTATTGATCTTACTGAGGTTAGTAGTATTAGTTAAAGCGCTGCGCCAGAGGCGATAGCCATTGATCAGGCGAATACTGGTAGGCTTGCGCGTGGGGTCAAGCAGAAAATCGGTGGAGCTAAGGTTTTTGCGCTTGGCTAGAGGTGTGAGAATGGGGGCAAGGGTAGTGGCATTGCGGTCAAAATAGCTGAGGTCTTCGAGGGCATCTTCACGGGTGGCATAGACAACGCCGCTATAGGGAAGTAAATAGTCAGTGGCAACCCCAGTATTATTGCCACCAGCAATCTTCGCCCCCCGCAGGCGATCCATATCAATGTCGGTGGTACGAATTTCCAGAGGTTGACGCTGCTCTAGTTCCAAATCGTAAATATCACCGCGATTTGCGGCGACTAGGGCTAAGCCCTGCGAGTCAGCCGTGTCATTAACTCTTGGCTCGTTACCAACAGCCGCTTCGGTCAGTGACTCGTTGCGATTGAGCGATTTGACCTCACGCCCATCGAGAAATGCGCCCTCATGGAAGGCTCCGTGAGGGATCTGCGCTAAGCTAAGGGCCGTATTTCCAGCGATCGCGGTGGGGGTGATCGCGGCGGCGGTGGCACTGGTATTGGCAAGGGCGATGGAGCCGTCAAGAATTTGTAAGGCGCAAAGATTGGAGTCAATGGTGGACTGTTGGGGCAGGGTCAAAAGTGCAGTGGCGGGACTGGCTGCACCACCATTAATGATCTTTTTGAGGACTTCGCGCAACGACTCATTGGCAAAACGTCCATTGGGGAAGATCAAGTTAGCTTGATAAGCTAACTTTTGACCATAGGAGCCACTGGTTTTGACCGCCATAGCCGCATTGGTAAATTTAAAGATGCCACTACTTGCGGTGCTAACGCTTGAATCATAGAACAAGCCCGATGTAGTGTCGTATGCAATGTTGCTAAAGGTGACATCGGTGGATGCGGCGGTTCTGCCAACGCTATAGACCAGCCCATTGTTAGAGCGCCCTTTAGGATCGGCATTCCAAGGGGCAGTGGTTGCGCCAACTGGTGCATTTTTGGCAGTAATAGCATTAGAGGGGTCGTAGTAGCTGCTGACACAGGCGATCGGTGCTTGGTAATTGTTAGGTTCACCGATCGCATTGTAAGCGTCATATTTGTAGTGATAGATCGCCGTTGCCCGCATTTGCAAGTCACCCTTGCGATCGTCAGTGGCGATCGCTGCTGGTGACATGGGCATGGAGTCTGACCAAACTACATAATTTCTACCATCGTCTACACAGCCTTTGTCAATCGCTGTTGAGGTTGAATCGCACCTGAGTTGAGCAAATTTTGTTTCGTCAATGTCGGTAATTGGATTATCAATGGCTTGACCATTCCATAGAGGAACGCTGGACTCGTCTATGCTTAGGATTTTTAGATCGGTACTAGTGCGATCGTCGCCAAAGCCAGTACGGAAGCGGGGTAAGAATGTATCGGCAATATCGCGGCTGTAAATACCTGCATTGGTGACAACGCGCAGACCACCAGTACGCGGTGCTGGCTCTGGTGTTTTATTTGTGGGGGCGGTAGGATCGGTGATGGAAGGATCGAGGGCTGCGGAAATTTCCCAGAAACCACCGCGATCGGTTACACCAAGGTTACTCAGTGGCGTGGATCTGGTGACGCGATAGCGCTCTGAAGTACTGACAGTTGCGCCGCTAGTGTCACTGGCATTGTTCCAAAATACGGAAGCATTTGTAGTAAGTGGATTCGGTTCTGTTTCACCAACAAATTCTAATGACCCTGAAACCGTATTCAGTTTTAGCCACTTTGCAGGCAAGCCATTGCCAACAAGGACGCGATCGCCCAAAAATCTTTCATTGTTTTTCGCCACCTCAATAGGATCGGCGGCAAATAGAGCTAGTCGGTTGGGAGAACTTAAAGTGAGGAGGGATACGCCATTGGTGGAATCAAAGATGCCACCTTTGCCATCAAATCCTGCACCTGAAGATAAGATAAAACTGCCAACGGCTTTGCCATAGTTGCTATTGGCATAGGATGGCAGCATCCAAGCGATCGGTGGCGCTAGATCGGCGGGTTGTCCCGCCACAGGAATTTCGGTGAAAAGAGTTGTGGGATCAGCAGTTGTAGGCGGAATTGCAGTAGTAAAGGGAACGTCACGGAATGATACTTTGCGGGTGCGTTCGCCAAAATAGGCAGTTAGAGCAGCGCGTCTCGCCACTTCCACTTCTGTATTAGAGGATAGTGCTTCATCTGAAATGCGCTTGAACAAATCTTCTCTAACGGAAGTGGGATCGCCTTGATTGCTGGGGCTGTAGGTGAGGTTTGCGGATGTAAAGTTCGATGGAATCGGCGAAGGAATCGTCACAGTACTACGGGCGATCGCGGCATCAACTAAGCGACCAATGCGGCGATTAAGTTCAAAGTCATTGACTGCCAATCCTGAACTGCGGTTTTTGGGAATATCAATGCTGCCATTGTTACTAACCGTAGAGGTGTCAGCGCTACCAGTATCACTAATGATCACACGCCCACCTGCTACTGTATCAGGTGGTACACCCTGCCCTCTAAACAAATCAACTGATACATTCGTATTTGTAGATAACGTTGCAGGGTCATCAACAACAGCATTGCCCTCAACCACATTCCCCGCAACAGCAATTTCACTATTTTTCTTTTCGTAATAGCAAGAACCGAATAAGTCAGGGTTAGTCGTAGTGCTACCATTAAACTCTCCCCCTGAACTGCTAACTTGATAGAAGCTGATCGGGTTTCCTGATGCAGCCCCAACCATGAGATTACCTGCACTGTAAATACGTCCATTAATACGGAAGGTAGCAATATTAACAAGTTCGGTATCGCCTTCAAAGAATACAGCGTTGTTATTTTGCGGCGATCGCGCCCGATCCTGCTGAAGTTCCACCGCACTAACGGAAGCTACGCCATTATAAGTCTCATAACTTGCCGCTAAGGTCGTGTCATCAGGGAAGCTACCGCTATCTGTAATTGGTAAAGTTACCGCATAGACAAAAAATGATTTACGAAGTCGATTGTCACTGGATACCGTCCAACCGCCATCACTGGCAATATTCGTTACATCCCCCGTGGAGATGCAAGCCCCTGAAAGCGTTGTCTCATCCATTGGCAAGGTTCTAGACTCAATGGGTGAGATCGGGCGGTCTGTAACTGTGGGTGGACGGGTACGGAAGAGAATGCTGTATAAGCCGTAGGAGTCAAATTTGCCATTATTATCGGTGTCAACGGGAAACTTCCATGCCGTTGAGACATATTCCCGATTCTCAATTTGGGCGGCGTTAACGTTAATACTGCCATCGGGAACCGTGGGCGATGATGAGCCACGAAAATCGTAGACTAGTTGTAACCGCGTTTCGTCAGGGAGAGTATATTTGCCACTATCGCTAGTAATCACACTATCAAGGGTAAGTTCGGGTGGTGTGGTACGCGGCAGTTTACCATCACTAAGCAAAGCATCAATTTTTGCCCTAGCGCGATCGATTATTGGTGTAGCCGCACTTCTAAAAACTTGTTCTTGTCTAGCATTAGCCGCAGTCTGCGCTCGTTCAGACGATCGTGATACAGTAGTAACCACGAGTAGAGTCACCACAAGCGTAACAAGTGTCACAGTTGGTAATACAAAGCCCGCCACTCCTTTACCGCGTCCCCGCGTTGAGCCTAGCAACTGTCGCACAAAGCGCCGACTAATCCGCACAGGACTACCGATTTTATTAAGCCATTTTCTTAATTTGGCAATAAACTCTGCAAAAAAGCGATTAATTTTACGGCTTTGCTTAGAATCAGACATACACTTTTACCAACCTGACAGCAATATACTACCCAAGCAATGGGCAAAAATTGCAAAAATTATAATTTATAGTCGTAGTCATCTATTTTAGGACAAATCAAAACCCAAATAGTTAAGAGGCGGCGCTCCTCGCCGCCTCTTAACTATTTGGGTTTTATGTCCTAATGAGAATGGCAATAGCTATAAGACAATTTCAGGTTTGTCTATAAAACTTATTGAGCAGATAGCTCGACATCCTCTCAGCGCTGAAGCGACTGAGATTCCTAAGACTCACGACTTAGGTTTCTGCTTCTTCCCATTACTGGCATTTCGCAACCGCCTCTACCCTCAAGGAGTTTTTTGGTCTTATGTTCGCTCCACAGACTTTAGGCTTAAGCCTTCCCGCAAGCCCTACGGTATTCAAAGTTAATTTGTTTGCAAGAGATTGGTTATCGCCCTAACATCATCTCTACGATACCACACACACAAAGACTAAAGGCAATAAATTGCCTCGCTCGTTTCCCTCTCAGCGCTTTAGCGCTGAGTTTCTCACTTACCGTATTATTTTTATGACCAATATTGCTAAAGAACAAATTCCTAAAGAACAATTAGAACCAGATTTGTGGCTAAATCCGCGTAGGTTTTATATAGGACTTGCGATCGCTTTAATTTTGCAACTGTGGCTAATTAGTCAGCCCTTTGCATTTTGGTTGGATATAAATCTATTTAAGGCTTGGGCTGTAGCCTTAGTGCAGCAAGGTTTACCAAATTTCTATAGTTTTGCAAACTCTGACTATCCGCCTGCATATCTATATATATTGTGGTTGGTTGGCAAAACTTACCAATTTTTCGATCCCACCTTCAGCCATACTGATCGGTTGTTGCTTGTCTCATTGCTTAAGTTGCCATGCATTCTAGCGAATGTTGGCTCGGCTTTTTTAATCGCTCAAATCCTAAAACCTTACACTTCGACTCACAAAGCTTATAAAATTGCATTAATCTATGCTTTTAATCCATTAATGATCTTTGTGTCGGCAATTTGGGGGCAAGTTGACGGGGTGATGGTTTTGTTGATGTCAATGATGTTTTATCTAATCGAGCAAAATCGAGCGATCAGCGCGGGTATATTAGCGATTCTGATGGTAATTGTGAAACCGCAAGGGCTTTTTTTTGCGCCATTTTTATTCCTTTCTCAATGGTTTCGTCAAGCATGGTGGAAATGGTTGGCGATCGCTGTTGGCGGATTGGCGGCTATTTGGCTGTTGATAGAGCCTTTTTTTGGGGTTAAAACAGGGCTATCCCATCCTTTTTGGTCTTTGTACTATCTACTCAAAAGCACGGCTAATCTCTACAGCTTCGGTTCTGTGAATGCGTTTAATATCTGGATTTGGGCAAATTGGCAGAGCGACTATGCGACATTCTTGGGGATTAGCTATAAAGTAATTGGCTTGTATTTTTTGGGAATCCTCATAGTGTGGTTAGGGATATTTTTATACCGACAACGAAATTTTACCGCTAATGCTATGGCAGCCGCAACGATGTTAATTGGATGTTTCATGTTGCCCACAAGAATGCACGAACGCTATATGCTGTACAGTCTTGCTTTTTTGGCGATCGCGATCGCGGTAATTCCCATTGTTAAATGGATCTATTGGGGATTTACGCTCACAGGTGCGGTGAATGTGGGGTATGTCTATCTACGATATAACTATGAGGCTTTATATAATGCAATTCCATCGGGCTGGTTGCAAACTGGAATCTATGCAATTAGTGTCTTTAACGTAATTTTATTTTTAATTTTGCTGTTGCAAACAATCCGTTTTCCGAAAGCCATAGAAGCGAGTGGCGGCGAAATATACCGCCACTCATCTTCTAATTCAATTCTCGATAGTCTATAACTAAGTCATAAACTAAGTCATAAATAATGAGCAACTTTCTATCTTTATCAGTGATACTACCTGCTTATAACGAAGATGAAAATATTGGGAGGGTAATTGATGATGTGGTGGAGTATTTGGGCGATCGCCTGATTGACTATGAACTTATTGTCGTTAATGATGGTTCTAGCGATGCAACCAAGGCGATCGTCATGGAATTGGCGGCGCAAAATAATCAAATCCGCCTGATCAATCATCCTCACAATCTAGGATATGGTGCGGCTTTGCGAAGTGGATTTGATCAAGCTTTGCATGAATATATTTTTTTAACCGATGGGGATGGACAGTTTGAGATTAGGGATCTGAATCAATTTTTGCCACATATTTATGATGCTCAAGGAAAAATATTATCGAAAATTATTATTGGCTATCGGGCAAAAAGAGCCGATGTATTTATGCGATCGCTAAATGCGTGGATGTATCACCTTTTTATTCAATGGATATTAGGAATTAAAGTTAAAGATATTGATTGTGCCTTTAAGTTATTTCCCAAAACTATTTATCAAGCTATTAGACCAATTAAGTCTGATGGGGCTTTATTTAGTACAGAATTACTTTTGAAAATGTAAAATCTCGTAATTATGGAGTTGCCTGTCCAACAATTAACAAGGAGGTTTGGCACAGCGACAGGTGCTAATTGGCAAGTGATCTTGAAGATGTTTTGGGAATGTTGGCGACTCAAAAGAGAGCATCAACATCAAATCCAATTAAATCCAAATACTTTGTCAGGCATAAACCAAATTCGTTCATAAAACTGACTAGGCGATAACGGTAAGCCTATCCAAATCGGCATAAAGAAAATTTGCGTAAGCAAGATGATCGCGATAATTGCATAACCCAAATAACGGATCATGCCTTGGCGATCTAGCATTTGCGAAACTAGCCACGCTAAAGCCATAAAGCTAAACACGGCGGCAGACATATAGTGATAGATAAATAGACAACGTTTGACTAAGAACCAAGGTGCATAGTTAGCCACATAGCCAAGTAAGAGATAGCCACTTTTAGGACTAGTTATTTTGCGACATCTAGTAAATAGTGAAGCCAATGTAATTATTAACACCGATAGAGTTGATAACCACCACAAAATTGGATTGCCGATCGCTTGGATGACAGAAAATAAACCATCGCGATTTTGGAAATAGTAACCCACAGGACGAGCCGAAACTGCCCAAGAAATTGTGGATGAACAGTAAGGATGGGTGGGATGGGTGGGATCAAGGCTGATGACGCTGCTTGAAGAATGCCACCAAATCATATGTTGATGTACCCGAATTAATGACTGCCAAAACCAATGAATTGAACCCCAACCAGTTTCTTGGGGAATGCCGCCAGAATTGAGCATGAATAAGGGAATCCATTGCAATAGATAAAAGGTGATCGGCACAATTACAAAACAAAGTAAATATTGCCACCAATGAATTTTAGTAATTGCAGCGAGAATGCCAGATTTTGGTAATTGCTGGGGAAAGAATTTGGCGATCACCCAAACAAATAAAACACTCAGAAACAACAACAAACTAAATCCCAATCCGTTCCATTTCACCGATGCCGATGCGCCAAGCATCAATCCCGCACAACTAAGTAAAAATGTTTGTAACTTACCCTGATGCTGTAATCCTGATAATAAAAATATTTGGGATGTCAAGCCAAAAGCAACTAAAAAGACATTAATTAATCCCAATCGTGACTCCACCAGAAATAAGCCATCGCTGAGCAGAAACAAGCCTGATAAAAGCGCAAAATTACGTTGGTAAGTCAAACGATAGGCAACGCCGATCGCCAAAACTGGTAAGAATGCCCCAAATACAGCACTAGCAATCCGATAACCAGTGGCATTATGTCCAAATAGAATTATGCCTAGCATAATCAGATATTTAGCTAGGGGCGGATGTCCTTCCCAAGTGGGAGAACCTGCTAAATATTCTTCGGCATATTTGGGAAAGTAAACTTCATCAAAAACTGGATAGGGAACTTGATCGAGTTGCCATAATCTCAACAATAAGGCGATCGCGAAAATACTAAAGCTCCCCAAAATCAAGTACAAGTCCCTAGGCGATCGGGTTGGCTCCAAAGCATTTGCCAAATTATGATCCAAATCAATCTTCTGCATAATCGCCCTGTGCTAGTTCACGCTTTTGCCTAGATCTATACCATGTCCCCACTGCCATCAGCGTTGCCAATCCCATGCTACTCAACAATAAAGGCAATACCTGATGACTAGAACTCATCTGTACCCCAGCACTTCCCAAAAATACAAAAGGCGCAATGCCCAAAGGCGTTCCCATTAAAGTTCCCAATAAATAATCACGACGCTTAATTGGACTTATGCCTGCGGCAAGGCTAACCACACCATAGGGAATCAAAGGTAATAATCTTGCGGCAAAAGCATAGCCAATTCCACCTTTAACTAAGTTCTGTCCAATATTTGATAAATTGTTCTCAGAGTTATCATCGATGGCAATTAATTTAGTAGCAATTAATTTAGTACCAAGCGATCGCGCCAAAATGAATCCTAATAATGCCGAAATCAAAGCCCCTGCGGAGGTGAGCAATATTCCTGTCGATACGCCATAGAGCGCTCCTCCCGCAATATTTAAAGCAGTCACAGGTAAAATTAACAAAGTGGCGATCGCATAGGCAATTACAAAAATTGCCGCTCCCCATATTCCCGATGTCTTCGCCAGTTCTTGCACTTGGCTGAGCCAATCAATATGGATAAATGTAAGCCAAACCGTAATAACGGTGAGAAGCCCTGCGATCGCCATTAAAAATTTTTTCTTCATGATTCACTCGCTCCACGCTAGATTAAGATATCATTTTTCTAAAAAATATAACTAAGATTAACTAAAAATGAAATGTCCTCTATGTGAGAGTACAGAATTTCAGGATTGTGGAAAAACAGTCGCAGGTGATCGCAAATATCGCTGTGAAATCTGCCAAAGCTTCTTCACCAGTCAGATTTTTAATCAGACCATTCATGATCAACGCTCAATATTTCGCTTGCCAAATGTTAACTTTTTGAGCGCGGCAGGCGATCGCTTGCAAAAAAACAGTACTCAAAATATCTTTCATAACATTTTCCATAACACTTTACATTCTCCCCGCATATTAAAATTAATCACCATCACCCAAACATATCTCCACAAAAAACAGTTCATAATTGCGATCGCAATTTTGTATCAGATCGCTTTAGTGAGCATGACTGCCTATCATGTAATGGTCAATCACACAAATATCAAGTGGGAAAGTTTTTTAAATCTTGTTAGTGGCAATGATGCTCATCATTATGTTTTCCTGTCACAACATGGCTATCAAAAGGCAGGTGAAGGCGTAGAATTTATCGTCTTTTTCCCTTTATATCCCATCCTAATTTATCTATTTACACCCATCTTTGGCAATCCTTACTTAACAGGTTTAGTGATTTCTAACATTGGTTCAGTGATTGGACATATAGCCTTTGCCATGTTTTTGTTAGAGGCAGGATTTGAGAAGCGTAAAGTCTGGCAAATTATGGGGCTTCTATTTCTCACGCCAATAGCAATCTATTTCAATATGGTTTATACCGAAGGGCTATTTTTAGCGACAACGGCTCTATTTCTTTATTTCTTAGAAAAAAAAAATTATTCTCTTGCTCTGATTGCAGGCTTTTTTGCTGCCCTCACAAGATCGCTAGGATTTTTCTGCATCATTCCCTATCTTGCACATTGCATCCAAAATAAACTATGGCAAACCAATAAATATGCCCTATTTAAGTCCTTAGTCATACCAATGGGAACGATAATTTATCTTGCAATTAATGCTTGGACATTTGGCGATCCATTCTATTACAAAGTCTTTATGAAAAAGATTTGGCATAAAGAAGTGGTCAATCCCATCAATCAATATATTTATAGTATAAGTAGTGTTATCAAAGGGGATTGGCTAGACAGCATAACGATTTATATCGATCATTCAATAACAGTTGTATTACCAATAATTACTATCCTGTATTTAGTTTTGACGATCCATAAAAAGAAGAAAATATCCTATGGATTATTGTCATGGACTATTGCTCAATGGGTGGTTGTCGCTTCTCAGTCTTTTTGGTTATCGAATACTCGCTATATTGGTTTAATTTTGCCCTTTTACATCATGCTCGAAGAAATTATTGGCACATTCTTAATTTCTTACATGATGGTGGCGATCGCATTCGGATGTTTAGCAATACATGGAATTGATTTATTTTCTAGAGGGCAATGGCTATATTAATTGGTTGAAGATATTATTTTAGAGAAATATTTTTGGGAACTAATAAAGAACAGGTGGTTTAGTTGTGGCATAGAAGATCAAACTGCTAACAAATCCGATTGCTAAGCTGCTGCCCGTGACGATTGCGAATATTTTCCAGATAGCCTGAGATGGCAAATCGGTATCGAGGAGTTGCTTGCCGACCAGGGTAATGGCGGCAGCGATCGCACCGATGGTGGCACTAGTCAACCAAGTGATCGGCTTGGTAGTAATCAGGAACGTGCCTTGAATGGTTAAGGTGATCGTGACAATGGTGGCAATAATTTCCCAAATTGATAATTTTCGCTCGGTTTGAGCTTCATACCGTAGATCGTTGAAACTGGCGAAATATAGCCCCAAGCAAACACAAGCAGTAATCAGGCTGTAATTGAGATTGGATTTGAAATATACAGTAACAATCGCCGCGATCGCCGCCAACAATCCGCCAAGGCTCTGGGGAATTGCCACAGTGCCTAATATTGCCAGCAAAATCATATAGGCGGCGATCGCATAGTCATTTAAACGTATGACTTGGTATAGCTCACTGCCAATATATCCATAGGCGATCGCGATACTAATCAGGGAGAGTAGCAACCTAAGTCCAAACTCGACCCTACCAATTTTGAGTGCCATAAAATGCCACCAGTTTTTTTAGTCTATGCCAATGTAAAAACGCGACATCACTTTTCTCAAGCGAGTTATAAAGTATGGGTTCTGCCCGCCGAAGGCGGGCAGAACCCATACTTTACTAGATTGCGAAACGCGATATTACAAAGTATAGCAACGGACAAGCAAATAAATAGGGTTCGGGCTAAGCCCGAACCCTATTTAGGTAAAAGATTTAGGCAACAGATTTCATAATTGGATAAAACCAATGGGGACGCATCAACATCACTGTATCAATTACATGAATAACACCATTATCAGCTTCGATATCTGCGGCGATTACGGTGGCATTATTTGCCTCGAAGCCTCCATCAGAAATATCAATATCAATCTGAGTACCTTCCAAAGAAGTTAAAGACTTTACGCCGATTAAATCTGCTTTTGTATATTTTCCTGCAACAACATGGAAGGTCAAGATCCTTGCTAATTGAGGAATATTCTGGACTAGGGTGGTAATTGTGCCAGCAGGTAATTTTGCAAAGGCGGCATCATTGGGAGCGAATACGGTGAAGGGTCCTGGGCTTTGCAAAGCTTCCACTAAATTCGCCGCCGAAACTGCGGTGACTAGGGTTGAAAATCCTTCATTACTAACGGCAATATCAACAATTGTAGGCATAGTTAATTTCTTATATTTATTAATGTTTTACGCCAATTTAAAACCCAGATAATTTTTTAAAGATGTTGCAAAGCAACATCTTTAAAAAATTATCTATAGTTCATCACAAGAACTTAACGATAATCTTGGCTTTGAATCATGGATAATCTTGCGGCTTTATCCATTCCATACTTCGGGTTACAGAATCGATTTAGCTGACCCTCGAAATACTGACGATTGGCTAAAAGATGCTTAGGATTAGGATCATCTAAGGGATAAAGCAAAGCGGCTCGCCCTGCTTGAATAACTGCCGAAGTGACGTTATACATCGATCGCTGAAAACTGACAGCTAATTGAATGAGCATGTCATCTTCACCACGACAATATTGTTTGTAATAGTCCACCAGATATTGCGGCAAGAAGTGGTACATATCTTGATGCAATAGAGTCGGCGGAATACCTGCGGAACCGACAGGGAACTTGTCAGCGTAGAGAATTCCGTAATGAAAATCATTTTGATCGGTGGGAATTTCGTTGGCTTGAGCATTATAGGACTTAGTACCTCGGAAAGGGGAAGTGCGATAGAACACTGCTTCAACATAGGGAAATGCAGCTTCGTAAAGCCAAGTAAATCCCTTAGATTTCGGCACAATATCCAACCATTCACCGCCAATATTGACACGGTGATAGATGGGACGACCCGCGATCGCAAAGATTCCATTTACCAAAAAGTCCATCGCATCGGGAACGCCTTTAAATCCACCCTCATCATAAATATCCGACATCTCGAAGAATACGGGAGCCATGATTTCCCAGAATAGTCCTAATACGGAGGTCATCGTCGATTGCCGACATTGCTCTAAAAACATTTCAGGGAAAAGCTTATATAGTCCCAACATCACAGGATTATTTTTAAAGAAAGCACGAATAGCGCGATCGGCATTTTGGCGATATTCCTCAGAATCCATATAAGGCTCTAACTCGCCGCCCATATTCCGATGCCATAACATGGCTCGCATACATTCTTCGGCGAATTCCATATTGATGCGATCGTGATACAGATGATGGAAGATTTTGGGAAGTTTGGTTTTAAGTTCTCCTTTATCCATAAATTCCAATAGTTCAGGATGGGCTGTCGCCTGACCGCGCCAGATCCTTAAGTCCGCATCATCACCTGCATAGTGATTAGGCAGATCGAGATATTCCTGAGAGAGAAAGTACTTGAAGGCGGGAATTGGTTCTAAAAAAACCTGTTCTGCGATGTAAAGTAGATCGCGCCAGTAGAAATCCATCGGCACAGCATAAGCCTTATATAGACCAATTATCTGCATCAGATTTTCGGGCGTATCAGGAAGCATGGAGCCACCTGCTTCTAGACGATGAATCACTTCTGCGTAGGGATGCGTGGATGGAGGTAGTTTTGTAGATGGTTCTAATAATGTAGTTGTCATTGTTTATACCTTGTTTTTTATGTCCTGATTTTATTAATTAGTAGGGTGCGTTACGCCCAGCTAACGCACCCTACGCAAGATTCATGTAATAGATTCTGAGAAATCGACATCCTCATAAATTGCACTCATCGGAATAGTTAGGTTTATACTTTGCAGTTCAATCAACTCTCCTTCGGTATAAGTCTGTAATAGCCAAAATTTGCGATCGGTACGACGAAATACTTCTATACGCGATTCCCATTGATTAACTAGTACATATTCCTGTAAGGATTCTAGGGTTTGATAGTTAGCAAATTTGACACCTCGATCCTTAGCTTCTGTAGAATTAGATAGTACCTCGATAATCAGACAGGGATAGGCTTTATGGCTTTTATTGAGGCGATCATGATCGTCACAGGTCACAAGAAGATCAGGATAGTAATAGATCTTCTTTGCCGCAATGTTAACTTTCATATCTGAAGAAAAAGCTTTGCAAGGATTACCTCGAAGATGCGATCGCAATATCGCTGTGAAATTGTCAGTAATGGAGACATGATTTTCCGTAGCACCAGCCATTGCATAGATTATGCCATCTACATATTCATGCTTTTCTTCCTGTTGCTCTTCCCATTGCAAGTAATCTTCAATAGAAAGGTAGTTTGTGGTAAGGGCGATCATTGCACATCTTTGGTAAACGCTAAGGATATTTTCTCATAGGTTAAAGATTTTAGATTCTGATTAGCGATGACCTCTAGGGGTAAGCGATCGCTGATCTGCACGGTGGCTCTTTCGCTCCATCGGGTTAACCATGTGGGTTGAATGCCCAGAAATACAATGATTCCCGTCAAAATCAAAGCTGGCAAATGCTCTAGCCCACTTACTTTAGGGTAATAAGCTGTAGCATTATCCAATTTGCCGAAACAGGTACGATTGAGGAGAATCACGAAATAAACGGCAGTTAAGCCAGTGCCAATAATCGCGAAGATCGTAGGAATGGGGAACTTCGTAAAACTACCTTGAAAGACTAGAAATTCGGCAATAAAACCAACTAATCCAGGAATACCCGCGCTTGCCATGCCTCCCAAAATTAAGAGAGCGCTCGTCGTGGGTAAACCACGCAAAGGATTTAACAGTCCATTAAGAACGTCTAAATCTCTTGTGCCGACCTTTTCTTCGATGACCCCAACGAGATAGAACAATAGGGCTAAAACCAAACCGTGACTGACCATTTGGGCAATCCCTCCGACGAGGCTGAGGGGTGTGGCGGCGGCGGCGGCTAAGAGAATATAGCTCATGTGACCGATGGAGCTATAGGCAACCATCCGCTTGATGTCTTTTTGGGCGATCGCAATCATCGTTCCATACAAAACCCCTAAACCTGCCCATCCCGCGATATAGGGGGATAGGAGCGACCATGCATCAGGGAATAAACCGACACAAAATCTAAATAGTCCATAGGTTCCTAATTTAGCAACGATTCCACCTAACATCATCACGGTGGGCGTAGTCGATTCTACATAGGTATCAGGGAGCCAAGTATGGAAAGGCACAAAGGGAGCTTTGATGCTAAATCCAAGTAGAAGAACCAGCAGGAGAGTAATTTGAACTTCTAAAGGCAATGAGATTGTTTGCAGGGTGGAATAGTCGAAGATGGGGGTGGGGTTGGCAGTGAGCCATCCTAAAGCTAAAAATCCAACTAAAATGAGAATTCCTGAAATCGCTGTAAAAATCAGGAATTTCATCGCGGCATAGCTACGCTGTGCGCCTCCCCAGACGGCGATTACGAGATAGAGGGGGATTAATTCGATTTCATAGAAAAGTACAAATAATAGAGTGTTGGTGGAAAGGATTGCACCGCTTACGCCTGCGTGAATCAAGAGCATCAGTACTTGGAAGAGTTGGGAACGCTCTTTAATTTGGCGTTCGCAAAAACAAATAATCAACCAAGTGAGTAAGCCATTGAGAACAACTAGAGGCAATGAGAGTCCATCTACGCCGAGGCTATAGTTTAGCCCCAAATTTTCCAACCAAGGCAGATTTTCCGTCAATTGGAAAACAGGGATATTTGTGTCAAATTGTCGCAAAAGCAGGAAATCGAGGATGAGAACCGCACTAGAGACGATCGCGGCTCCGCGTTTAGAGAGATGTTGGGGTAGCAGGGCGATCGCTAAAGCACCGATTACTGGCAACCAAATTAAAGCACTGAGGATATTGGGCATAGTTTTATTGTCACAGGTCTATTTGTACAGGTTTATTTGTATGGTTTTTGAATGGGAAGTCCAGATTTAAAGAGTTCGATTGAACAGCAACAACAGGAGAATGCCAATGCCGACTAAGATCGTGAGCGTATAAAGTTGTAACTGTCCAAAGGTGCTATAGCGTAAGTTCTGACCACTAAAGAGCGTGACTAATCCGAAGAGATTGCCCACACCATCCACAAAAAAGCGATCGAACCAGTACATACTCTTTGATATGACAGCTACTAAGCCCACAATTGTGACCTTATAGAGTTTGGGAGTATAGAAGTCATAGGCAAAGAAGTTTTGCAATCCTTGCC
>Ga0316611_1000188_pt1 | contig 24305 bp, 25 predicted proteins | sample MIS2016202_MG_FD_207675 | JGI IMG/M metagenome (GOLD analysis project Ga0316611, IMG submission 207675) | Microbial mat bacterial communities from Middle Island sinkhole, Lake Huron, Michigan, United States - MIS.2016.202 | ecosystem: Environmental > Aquatic > Freshwater > Lake > Sediment... | reverse complement strand
CATTGGGCATTTTGCCGTGTTTGTGGGTTTTGGGATGACCGCAGAGCCGACATTCCATAGCTTTAGTGCAGTTGTAACTATTCCTCTACTTTATCAAACCCACATTATTTTGACGCACTACCAAATATTTATTTGAAAAAGCCAAGCCTTCAATTAATATGTCTAATTTTAGTGCATCCGAATTTCTGAAAATATCGATTCCACTAGCTGACATCGATCTTCAAAATCGTTTTGCTGAAATTGTTCATTCTATTGATCTAGTTTCTGATCAATATCAAAAAAGTTTAAAGCAATCAGAAAACCTTTTTAATTCCCTTCTACAGCGTGCCTTCCGTGGCAAACTCTAACCCACCCAATAACCCCCAAACAAGAAAGCGCAAACCGGAGGGCGAAAAATTTTTCGCCCCTACAGGGTTTATTCCTAGGGGCGCAACCCTTGCACCCCAACCACAGCACTATCCAACCTGAGGAGACCAGTACCCAACAAAACCAAAAGAGCGATCGCCATTCCTCAATTTGCCAATTTCCCAACGCCACCAAAGTTCAAATTTTTGAAAACATTGAAAAATACCACAAATCCCTACCTCCTTAACTCCCGCAATCCATTTGCTACAATCAAACTAACTAACGGAGATCTCGACTATGCAAATTACAATCGACCTTCCTGAAACCCTGGAGCAAACCCTTATCGCTCAAGCCACCAAAACTGAAACCACCCCCGAACAACTCATCATCAAACTCCTCAGCCAAACACTCATCCCCACCCCTCCCCCGCCCGACCTCACCAACGATCCTCTTTTTCAACTAATTGGCTGCATCGACTCAAATATTCCCGATCTTGCAGAAAATCACGACTACTATATCGGCCAAGCCCTCTACGAAGAAATGTACCGCGATGATGAATCAATTATTGATTGATACCTCCGGTTGGGCTAGCCTATTTATCACCCGCGATCCCCACCATTCCCAGTCTCGTCAGCACTTCACCCAAGCAACCCAACAAACCCAACCGATCATCACCAGCAACTACATCATCAGCGAACTTGTTGCACTCCTCCATAGTCCCCTGCGTCAGACCCGCAGTCGGGTCTTTGAAATCGTTAACGCTATTCGCAATGCACCCTACATTCAAATTATTCACATTGACTTACCCACAGACCAAGCCGCTTGGGAACTTTGCCAAAACCGACCGGATAAACCATGGTCATTGGTAGATTGCAGTTCCTTTATTATCATGGAACAATACGGTATTCAAACCGCACTCACCAGCGATCGCCACTTTGAACAAGCAGGCTTCATTCGACTCTTAAAATAATTAAAAAATAATCAGCGCTGCTGAAGTTTAAGCCCTGCTTGACCTTCCCTCCCATCTTGCCATCGATGCCTTTCTCAAACAACATGGGGCTATTCGCTGGGGCGCAACCCTTGCACCCCAACCATAAAAGCAACCTGCGGAATGTGAATTAAAGGTTTTCGGGATCAATACCCAACTCTCGCAATTTAGCAAAAGCGCGATCGCGCTCTGCCTGCACTCGATCCCTTTCAACTTGAGCCTGATCCCTTTCCCGTTGGGCGCGATCGCGCTCCCGTTGCGCCTGATCCCGCTCCATAAACAACGCCCCCGGCTCCTTAAACAATTCACTATCGGGATGATAAAGGGCTAACCCATCCACAGCAAATTCAAAACGCACCCCCAACAGGGGGGAAATCCAAGGCAAATGGAGCGGCGTGATCATCGTAAAGGGAACTTCCACCCCATCCCGTTGAAAACCCCAAAAATCCTGAGAATCGGGATTATAAAAAAACATTTCCAACACCCCATACTGCTCATAAAATCGCTGTTTCCCCGCCATTTCAACAACGCTATTACTAGGCGAAAGAATTTCAAACACCACCTGAGGCGCAATATTCTCCTCCTCCCACTGCTTATAACTGCCGCGATCGCCATCCGGACGACCCAAAACCACCATCACATCCGGAGCTTGACAGGGAGCCGGAGGCCGCTCCACCGGCATAGGATACCAAAGCAGATCCCCCGCAACAAAAACCCGCTGATCCTCAAAACGGTGTTTGAGATTGCTCACTAAACGGACAATCCAGCGATATTGCAGCGTATTCTCAGCCATCGGTTTGCCATCGGAATCGGGGTAGAGAATTTGGGGAGGAATGGGGGTTTGTACCATGGTTCCCAGGGTGATCTAAGGATAGATGTATTATAGCGATCCGTTGGGCGCGATCGCCCCCGCAAACCCCCATCCTGAGGCGATCGCCCCACCGAATACAGGCCGGGGGACAATTTTTAGTTAGAATCAGCAGAGCACCCAACGATTTTGTAAATTTAATGACTGCAACCCTAACCAAGCCTCAGTACGAGGTCAAAGACATCGCCCTCGCCCCCCAAGGGAAAAAACGCATTGAATGGGCCGGGCGCGAAATGCCGGTTTTACGCCAAATTCAAGAACGGTTTGCCCAAGAAAAGCCCCTCGCCGGGATTCGCTTGGTCGCCTGCTGCCACGTCACCACCGAAACCGCTCACTTGGCGATCGCCCTCAAAAATGCCGGAGCCGATGCCCTCCTCATCGCCAGTAACCCCCTCTCCACTCAAGATGATGTAGCCGCCAGCCTCGTCGTAGATTACGGCATCCCCGTCTTTGCCTTCAAAGGCGAAGACAACGCCACCTATCACCGCCACGTTCAGATCGCCCTCGACCATCGCCCCAACATCATCATCGATGACGGCAGCGATGTCACCGCCACGTTGATCAAAGAACGCCAAGACCAAATCGGCGAAATCATTGGCACTACCGAAGAAACCACCACCGGCATCGTCCGCCTGATGGCGATGTTCCGCGATGGTGTGCTGACGTTCCCCGCGATGAACGTCAACGATGCCGATACCAAACACTTTTTTGATAACCGCTACGGTACGGGTCAATCCACCCTCGACGGCGTGGTGCGGGCCACCAATATCCTCCTCGCCGGTAAAAATATTGTCGTTGCCGGTTATGGCTGGTGCGGTAAAGGCGTAGCGATGCGGGCCAAAGGCATGGGAGCCAACGTCATTGTCACCGAAATTAACCCCACCCGCGCCATTGAAGCGGTGATGGATGGTTTCCGCGTCATGCCCATGGCGGAAGCCGCCCCCCAAGGGGACATCTTTATCACCGTGACGGGGAATAAACACGTGATCCGCCCGGAACATTTCGATGTGATGAAAGACGGGGCGATCGTTTGTAACTCTGGTCACTTCGATTTAGAAATCGACCTGGCCAGCTTGGGCGCAACAGCGACAGAAGTCCGGGAAGCCCGCAACTTCACCCAGGAATACAAACTCCCCACTGGTAAATCGGTGATCGTTTTAGGTGAAGGCCGCCTCGTCAACTTGGCCGCCGCTGAAGGCCACCCCAGCGCCGTGATGGATATGAGTTTCGCCAACCAAGCCATGGCCTGTGAATATTTGGTGAAAAATCAAGGCAAACTCGAACCGGGCATTCATTCGATCCCCGTCGAAGTGGATCAAGAAATTGCCCGCCTCAAATTAGCCGCCATGGGCATCACCATCGACAGCCTCACCCCGGATCAAGAGGAATATATCAACTCCTGGACAGTGGGAACTTGAGCCAAAGTGACTTAACACTGGCTTAACCGCTGCAATGCCCCGGCTCTGCTGGGGCATCTCCTTTGGGGGGAGTTCAGCACGGGCGATCCGCGCTAGCCATCGCCAACATTATCACCACCAGGGGCTTGATCCCCTCGGTTGGCCCTTCTGGGCTAGGATCAAGATCACCCCTCCATCGATAGAAAGAGAGATTTTGAGCGATTCTTCCCCGTTGATTTTATTTTGGCATCGTCGCGACCTGCGCCTCAGCGACCACCGCACCCTCCATGCTGCCCGCCAGATTAGCCCCCGGATTGTCGGGGTGTTTTGTTTTGACCCGGCCTTGTTGAATAATCAGGAGGTGGCCCCGGCGCGGGTGGCCTATTTAATCGGCTGTTTAGCAGAGCTAGCGGCGCAATATCAAACCCAAGGCAGCAAATTGCTATTTCTCCAAGGTACGCCCCAAACGGCTTTGGTGGATCTGGCTCAAGCCTTAAAGGTGGATCAGGTGTTTTGGAGCGAGGATGTGGAACCCTATGCTCAGGAGCGCGATCGCACCGTTGCCGCTGCCCTTGAAGCGGCAGGGATTACCGTTCAAACCCGTTGGGATCAACTGCTCTGCACTCCGGCCCAAGTCCAAACCCAAGCGGGAACCCCTTACACCGTGTTTAGCCCCTTTTGGAAAAATTGGCGGGCGCAACCGAAAACAGAACCCTATCCCCCCGTGGCGGATTTGCAAGGGTTAACCGATGCAGAAATGGCAATTGCCACCGCCCAAGACACAATTCCCCTCCCTACCCTTGCAGATTTAGGGTTTGATTGGCAAAATGGCTTTGTTCTCGAACCGGGGGAAGAGGCAGCAGCCCAACGCCTCGCAGCATTTTGCGATCGCGCCTTGGGGCAATACGCCGAAGACCGCAACCATCCCAGCCGCTTGGGAACCTCCCAACTCAGCCCCGCTTTGAAGTTTGGGGCGATCGGCATTCGTACCGTTTGGCAGGCCGCCGCCCTCACCGCCGCCGGAGCCAACTCCGATGAACTCCGCCAAAATATCGAAACTTGGCAACAGGAACTCGCTTGGCGGGAATTCTATCACCACGCCCTCTATCATTTTCCTACCCTTGCTGACGGCCCCTATCGCCCCATTTTTCAAGATTTCCCCTGGGAAAATGACCCCGATTTATTTGCGGCTTGGTGTGAGGGACGCACCGGCTACCCGATTATTGATGCAGCGATGCGGGAACTCAATCAAACCGGCTGGATGCACAACCGCTGTCGGATGATTGTGGCGAGTTTTCTCACCAAAGACCTGATTATTGATTGGCGTTGGGGAGAGCGGTATTTTATGCAACGGTTGATGGATGGGGATTTAGCCTCGAATAATGGCGGCTGGCAATGGAGCGCCTCCAGCGGTATGGATCCCCGCCCCCTACGCATTTTTAACCCCATGACCCAAACCCAAAAGTTTGATCCTGAAGGGGAATATATTCGTGAATGGGTGGAGGAATTGCGATCGCTCGATCCTGAACCCCTTGTCACCGGCAAAATTACCCCATTGGAACGCCAAGCCCTCGGTTATCCTGAGCCGATTGTCGATCACTACGTCCGGCAACAACGGTTTAAAGACCTCTACAATGCCGCAAAATTGCGGTCTTAAAGGGGATTAGGCCAGGCATTCCCGTTGGTGGTTTTTGCGTTCATGGCGTTGTTTGCGGCGGAGATGGTAGAAAATCCGGTCGATCATCGCCTGTCGCTCCTCATTTAAGTCGAGATCGTGGCGTAGCTCTTGGAGGAGGCGAACTTCTTCATCGGTGATGTGATGAATATGATCAATTTGTTGGTAGAGGCCATGAAGGAATTCAAGCCGTTGGAGCCGTTGGTGGATTTGGTGGTTGTTGATGGCTGGATTCATGACGCAAACCTCATGATGAAGATCATGGTTCACACTTTAAAAACAAGCTGTGAAAAAGTTGTGAAGGGATCGCAGTTGGCAGTCACATTTCACCCTAACCCCAGAATTTTAGTCAAGGGTGAAAAGGTGAAAGGCTGATTAAGCCTTGCTTTTCAGTTCATGGAGAACCCAATGTAACAATTTATTTACAAGAAGGAGGTTTTCACTATTACTCACATTCCGCAGGTTAAGGCCAATTATGCTAGTCAACGGTGCGTCAGGCACAATTCAACCATCAGCATCATCATTGATCCGGTCTGACGCACCCTACGATTCAATCGTAGGGTGCGTCAGAGCGATTAATCTATGATGCCAAAGAGCAGCGTCACGGCTGACGCACCATTTATTGAGCAACTAAAGCATCCCTCAAAGACCCCTCACCCTAAATCCCTCTCCCAGGTCGGGAGAGGGACTTTGAACAAGAGTTTTTTCAGGAGGAAAGAGGATAGAGGATAGAGAAAAGAGGATAGAGTCAGGTTTAACACTTTTCCTCACTTCCCACTTCCCACTTCCCACTTCCCACTTAATGCCATAACCACAAACTCAGGAAAAGCAACACGATCGCCCCCAAGGCCACCCCCACAAATTGATTGTCTTCCGTATTCACTTGACTCAGATCAATGTCTTCAATCACGGCTTTGGGTTTTGGGGTGCGATCAGGGTCGGTTTTCGGGGGGACATAGCGATCGCGCCGCTCACTCTCCCCCAACTGGCTTAAATCGGGGATTTCCGTTAGCCATTCCTTGGGGCGCTGGAGGACGGGAGCCTTGAGGATATAAAACAGGTTTTGGGCCTGTTGGCGGGTGAAGGGGGAGGGATGGAGCAGGAGGGATTCACACAAAGCCAAGGCGGTTTTGAGATCCCCTTTACTTTGGTGGGCATTAACGAGCCAGAGTTGAATCTCGCCCCCCCGGCGAGAGGCAGCATAACTACGGGCCAGGGCTACCTCAAACAGGGTAATACTCACGCCATACTGTTCATGCTCAAAGGCCTTTTGCCCCAATTCAAAGGCTTGATCAGCGGTTAAATCCCTGAGATTACCCAATGACTGGCGATCGCTCATCCCCCATTCCTCTCCCCGTCGCAAATTTTTCAGAACTTAACGCAAAAATTGCGATCAGGGCAACTCTACGCCGCGATTAACGCCTGTACTGCCGCTTGATATTGTTGATCCGCCGCCGTTCCTACCTCTTCCAAGCTGATCGGGTCTTGGGGAACCACCTGATCCGGCAAAATCCCTAAACGGTGAATATCCTTATGGTTTGGCGTTTCGTATTTCGCCACCGTCACCGCTAACCCCGAATCATCCGGGAGTTCAAACAGGGATTGAATCAACCCCTTGCCAAAGGTGCGCTCTCCCACCAACACCGCCCGGCCATTGTCCTGCAACGCCCCCGCTAAAATTTCGCTGGCGCTGGCTGTACCCTGATTCACCAACAGCACTAAAGGAGCCGTGGTGAGGGCATGGTGAGGGGCATCAAAACTATCCAACATCCCCTGACGGTTAACGGTGTAGACAATCGTGCCGTCATCGAGCCAAAGGCCGGCAATATCAATCCCGGCTTGGAGCAATCCCCCCGGATTGTTGCGTAGATCCAAAATGTAGCCCTTCGCCCCTTGGTTTTCGAGATTGACCAAAGCTTGAGCCAGTTCAGCGCGGGCATTGGCACTAAATTGGGCAAGACGGAGGTAGCCGATGGGGAATTGGGGATTTTGGCGATCCAGTTGAGCGACAACGGGATTAAGCGCAATGCGATCGCGCACCAGTTCAAACTCATAAATCGCCTCAGTTTTGGGCCGTTGCACCGTCAGGTTCACCGTTGTGCCCCGTTGCCCCCGCATCAGTTGCGCCGCCGCCTCTAGGGGCAAGGGGACAGTATCCTGGCCATCAATTCGGAGAATGCGATCGCCTCCCAAAATCCCCGCCCGCTCTGCCGGAGAACCGGCAACAGGAGCCACGACCTCTAAAACATGGGTATTGGGGTTTAAATCAATCTGCAACCCCACCCCCGACAAGGCCCCCGTCGTACTGACCTGCAAACTGCGGTACTGTTCCGGCCGCAACAGCCGCGTAAAGGGATCATCCAGCGTCCCTAGCATCTCCTCAATCGCCCCATAGGCCGCCTCCCGGTCTGCCAAGGGCCGCTGTAAATAGTCCTGACGCAACCGCCACCAATTTTGGTGGTTGAAACTGTCATCCAAATAAGCCTGATTGACAATTCGCCAGGCCTGTAAAAAAATCTTCTGGTCTTCGGAAAATGCCTGAGCCACGTCCACCGGCACAAGCCAACCCCAGATCATGACCACGAGGATCAGGGCCAGCTTGACCCATCCCCCTCTTCGGTTCATTTTGTTGTTTCGCACCTTTATCCTCAGCAACTGCAAATCGCTACCAACTCTCATCGGGTTTCCTCCCCCCGTTTTAACGGGCTATGGTACATTCTTTAAGAGAAGAGATGTATCTTCAACCTTGGTTTAGACTCCCAGCCATCTTCTAATTCATCCCTGTTCGGAGATCTGGAACGCATCTCGTCACTATCCCTCTTTTACCCCACTGAATTCAAGCTCAATGTTTACAAAGCAAGTTACTGAATCCAAAGCATACCAATGGTTTCAGGAGCGTCTTGAGATTCAAGCCATCTCTGATGACATTTCCAGTAAGTACGTTCCCCCCCATGTCAATATCTTCTATTGCCTCGGCGGCGTTACCCTGGTTTGCTTCCTGATCCAATTTGCCACCGGCTTCGCCATGACCTTCTATTACCGCCCCACGGTGACAGAAGCCTTCAACTCGGTGCAATACCTGATGACTGAGGTTAACTTCGGTTGGTTGATCCGCTCCGTTCATCGCTGGTCTGCCAGCATGATGGTGCTGATGATGATTCTCCATGTGTTCCGGGTTTACCTGACCGGCGGTTTCAAACGCCCCCGGGAACTCACCTGGATTACCGGCGTGGTGATGGCCGTATTAACGGTTTCCTTTGGTGTAACCGGTTACTCTCTGCCTTGGGATCAAGTGGGTTACTGGGCGGTAAACATCGTTTCCGGTGTGCCTGCTGCAATTCCCGTCGTGGGGGATCAACTGGTGGAACTGATGCGCGGCGGTGTTTCCGTGGGTCAATCCACCCTCACCCGCTTCTATAGCCTCCATACCTTTGTGTTGCCTTGGATGATTGCGGTGTTCATGCTGGCGCACTTCTTGATGATTCGTAAACAAGGGATTTCTGGCCCCCTCTAAGGCGATCGCCTAGAATAGATCAATCTTGATCCCCCTTGCTGAATTCCAGAGATCGACCATAGGAGAACCACAATACAATGTCCACACTCAAAAAGCCTGATTTAAGTGACCCCAAACTGTTGGCCAAACTGGCCAATGGTATGGGTCATAACTACTACGGTGAGCCAGCTTGGCCCAATGACCTGCTCTACACGTTCCCGATTGTGATCATGGGAACCATCGCCCTCACCATCGGTTTAGCGGTGCTTGACCCCGCCATGGTGGGGGAACCGGCGAACCCCTTCGCCACCCCCTTGGAAATTTTGCCGGAATGGTATTTATACCCCACCTTCCAAATTTTGCGGGTGGTTCCCAATAAACTTCTGGGGATTATCGCCCAGGGCGCGATTCCCGCTGGTTTAATGCTGGTGCCGTTTATCGAAAACGTCAACAAGTTTCAAAACCCTTTCCGCCGTCCACTGGCCACTGCCGTTTTCCTGTTTGGGACAGTTGTCACCCTTTGGCTCGGTGCCGGAGCATTAATGCCCATTGACAAGTCCTTGACTTTGGGTTTGTTCTAGACCCCATCGGCTGCAAAAGCTGAACTGAAGCCGGCGATCGCGATCGTCGGCTTTTCGATTGATCCCCTTTGGGATCCCCCTTGGTGATAGACTTTTCCTTGGCATCAAAACGTTGCCCCGAAACGGTTTTAAACATAAGAGGAATAGATCTGTGGAAAGCACGCTGGGATTAGAAATTATTGAAGTTGTTGAACAAGCTGCCCTCGCCTCTGCCAAATGGATGGGCAAAGGAGAAAAAGATACCGCTGATGAAGTAGCGGTAGAAGCGATGCGCAACCGGATGAATAAAATTCATATGCGCGGTCGGATCGTGATTGGGGAAGGGGAACGGGATGATGCCCCCATGCTCTACATTGGTGAAGAAGTGGGGATCTGTACCCAAGAGAACGCTGCTCAGGTTTGCAACCTTCAAGAACTGATTGAAATTGATATTGCCGTTGATCCTTGCGAAGGCACAAACTTGGTGGCCTATGGTCAACCTGGCTCCATGGCAGTCTTGGCTATTTCTGAAAAAGGTGGCCTGTTTGCCGCTCCCGATTTTTATATGAAAAAGCTGGCGGCCCCTCCGGCAGCGAAAAACCACGTTGATATCAATAAAACTGCCACCCAAAACCTGCAAATTCTCTCGGAATGCTTGGATCGCTCCATTGAAGAATTGGTGGTGGTGGTGATGGATCGCTCCCGCCACAAAGATCTGATTAATGAAATTCGTACCGCTGGGGCGCGGGTGCGTCTGATCAGTGATGGGGATGTTTCTGCGGCTCTGTCCTGTGCCTTTGCCGGAACCAACATTCATGCCCTGATGGGGATTGGTGCGGCTCCGGAAGGGGTGATTTCCGCTGCGGCGATGCGCTGCTTAGGGGGTCACTTCCAGGGACAACTGATCTATGATCCCGAAGTGGTCAAAACCGGCTTAATTGGCGAAAGCAAAGAAGGCAATATTGCCCGCCTCAATGAAATGGGGATTACCGATATTGACCGGGTTTATGATGCGGATGAACTCGCTTCTGGGCAAACTGTTCTATTTGCAGCCTGTGGGATTACCCCCGGCACGTTAATGAATGGCGTGCGTTTGTTCCATGGCGGCGCACGGACGCAAAGCTTGGTGATCTCCAGCGAAACCAAGACCGCTCGCTTTGTGGACACGGTGCATATGTTTGATCAGCCCAAGTACATCCAACTCCACTAGGTTGTTGTTTGCCCTCATCCCCCCGCCCCTTCTCCCAAGGAGGGAGAAGGGGAGCCGGAAATCCGGCAAGCTTTTCCAGCCTCCCCCTCTACCCTATTTGGGAGAGGGGGATTGAGGGGGTGGGGGCTAGGGCGATCCGATTGAACCGTTGCCCGTTGAAACTTCCCCCAGTGGGGGAGGTTTTGCCGTTTCGTAACCATGAACCGCCACCGTTTCCGTTGTGATTGAGGGGTTTGGTGGATAAATCTGCGATTATGAGCCGAAAACGCGGTAATGTTACGAAACGCAACGTATAATAGCGACAGAGAAAAATTGTAAACAAATCTTAAGGATTGAAACTCTTGCCATGCAAGTTGCGATCGCCGGAGCCGGACTAGCCGGATTAGCCTGTGCCAAGTATCTCGTTGATGCGGGTCACACCCCCATTGTTTTAGAACGCCGCGATGTGTTGGGGGGGTTGGTTGCTGCTTGGCAGGATGCTGATGGAGATTGGTACGAAACGGGGCTACACGTCTTTTTTGGGGCTTACCCCAATATGCTGCAACTGTTTGCTGAATTGGGCATTGAAGACCGGTTGCAGTGGAAAGAACACACGCTGATTTTCAACCAACCGGAAAAACCAGGAACCTATTCCCGTTTTGATGTGCCGGATTTGCCCGCCCCGATCAACGTCATCCTCTCCATTTTGCGCAATAACGATATGCTCACCTGGGAGCAAAAACTGCGCTTTGCCTGGGGATTGTGGCCTGCCATTGTGCGCGGTCAGGATTATGTGGAAGCGATGGATCGCTATACGCTCCTAGAATGGTTGGAGCGTCAAGGGGTGGATGAAAAGGTGAATAGTGATATTTTTATCGCCGCTTCTAAGGCGCTGACCTTTATTAATCCTGATGAAGTTTCCGCCACGGTTCCCCTGACCGCCCTCAATCGCTTTTTGCAGGAACGTTACGGCTCGAAGGTGGCTTTCCTCGATGGCTCCCCCACAGAACGCCTCTGTCAGCCCCTCGTGGACTACATTACGGCCCATGGGGGCGAGGTTCATCTCAATCGCGCCCTTCAGGAAATCGCCCTCAATCCCGATCAGACGGTGCAGGGGTTTGTGATGCGGGATGGTTCGACGATTACCGCCGATGCCTATGTTTCTGCTTTATCGGTCGATCCGCTGAAAACCTTGATCCCTCAACCTTGGCGGGCGATGCCGTTTTTTGAAAAACTCAGTCACCTTGAGGGTGTGCCGGTGATCAATATTCATCTTTGGTTTGATCGCAAACTCACCGATATTGATCAATTGCTGTTTTCCCGCTCTGAACTCCTCAGTGTCTATGCGGATATGAGCAACACCTGTCGCGGCTATGAGAGCGATCGCTCCATGTTGGAACTCGTCCTCGCCCCCGCTGCGGCTTGGATCAGCCAATCCGATGAGGCAATCCTGACAGCAACCATGGCGGAATTGCACAAACTCTTCCCCCACCATTTCAGCGGTGACAACCCCGCTCAACTGCTGAAATCGAAAGTGGTCAAAACGCCCCGCTCCGTGTACAAGGCGGTATCTGGCTCCCAAGCTCACCGCCCCACCCAAATAACCCCCATTGCTAACTTTTACCTGGCAGGCAGCTATACCTGGCAGGAGTTTCTGGGGAGTATGGAGGGCGCGGTGCTGTCGGGAAAACGAGCGGCGGAGGCGATCGCCCAAACCCCAGCCCCCCCAGCCGCCACCTTGGTTGCGTCCTCGTCCACGTCACCCTAAACCTCAGTCCCCTTGGACAATGCTAATCTAATGGCGTACTCCCCTACCCCATCGCGTTCCAGCCCGGATTGAATGCTGCAACTGCCTAAACCCCACCCCACCACCCGCCCCCTCGTCTCCACAGACGAGTCCTATGAGTATTGTCGGCAAATTACGGCCCATTACTCGAAAACCTTCTACATGGGGACATTACTAATGCCCCCGGAAAAACGCCAAGCCATCTGGGCGATCTACGAATGGTGTCGTCGTACCGATGAACTGGTGGATGGCCCCAAAGCCGCCGCCACCACCCCCGAAACCCTCGATCAATGGGAAAACCACCTCGAAGCAGTGTTTGCCGGTCATCCCCAGGAAGATGCCGATGTGGCCCTGGTGGATACCCTGGAGCGGTTCCCGATCCCCATTGAGCCGTTTCGGGACATGATCGCCGGCCAACGGATGGATCTCTATCGCAGTCGCTATGAAACCTTTCAAGAGTTAGAACTTTACTGCTATCGGGTGGCGGGAACGGTGGGTTTAATGACCAGCCCCGTGTTGGGGTTAGTGGAGTCGGCTACAGGCGAGGCGGTGGAGGCGGCGATCGCCCTCGGCATTGCCAATCAACTCACGAATATCCTCCGAGATGTGGGGGAAGATGCCGGGCGCGGTCGGATTTACCTGCCCTTAGAAGATTTAGCCCGATTCAATTACACGGAAAAGGATTTATTCAACAGCGTTGTTGATGATCGCTGGCGGGCCTTCATGCAATTTGAAATCAAACGAGCCCAAGACTTCTATCACCATGCCGAGCAGGGCATTCGCGCCCTCAACCCCGATGCCCGTTGGCCCGTTTGGTCGGCCCTGATGCTCTATCAAGGTATCCTCACCGTCATTGAACAGAACGGTTACGATGTCTTTAATCAACGGGCCTTTGTCCCCAAAGGTCGCAAACTCCTCTATCTCCCCATCGCCTGGCTCCGCGCCCAAGCCCTGTAACGAAAAACTCCCCTCCGGCCAACGGGGGACATCCACACCCCCGAAAAGAGGATCAGCATTGGACAATAAAGGGACTAACCTTTTTTCCATTGCTGCATCAAATGAGTGTTAAAAATCGACCCCAACGCAGTTGGCCGCGCTTGATCGGCAATATTTTGCTGATTGTCGGCACAGGCTTCTTTTTAATCAATCTCTTTTTCCCCCAACTCTTTACTCCCGCCCCTACCCGCGTCCCCTATAGCCTGTTCCTCGATCAGGTCAACGATGGCGAAGTGGCCCGGGCCTTTGTGGGCCAAGACCAAATCCGCTATCAACTCAAACCCGAAAACGGCGAGGAATACGGTGCAATCCTCTCCACTACGCCCATTTTTGACCTCGAACTTCCCCAACGCTTAGAAACCAAAGGCGTTGAATTTGCCGCCGCTCCCCCGAAGGGAAATAACTGGTTTGGCAGTCTCCTCAGTTGGGTGATTCCACCGTTAATTTTTGTGGGGATTTGGCAATTGTTCCTCGGTCGGGGCGGTGGTGGCCCGCAGGGGGCATTGTCGATTAATAAGAGTAAAGCCAAGGTTTATGTTGAGGATGATGCGACGAAAGTTGGGTTTGCCGATGTGGCCGGTGTGGAAGAGGCTAAGGCGGAATTAGAAGAAATTGTCGAATTTCTCAAAAATCCCCAACGCTATACCAATATTGGGGCGCGGATTCCCAAGGGGGTGCTGCTGGTGGGGCCGCCGGGAACCGGGAAAACTTTGCTGGCTAAGGCTGTAGCCGGTGAGGCGGGGGTTTCCTTCTTTAGTATTTCGGGATCGGAATTTGTCGAGTTATTTGTGGGAGCCGGGGCTGCCCGTGTGCGGGATCTGTTTGATCAGGCCAAGAAAAAAGCCCCCTGTATCATCTTTATTGATGAGTTGGATGCCATTGGTAAATCCCGCGCTGGTAATGGGTTTATGGCGGGGGGCAATGATGAGCGAGAACAAACCTTAAATCAATTACTCACGGAAATGGATGGCTTTGCGGTGGGGGATGCGACGGTGATTGTGTTGGCAGCCACCAACCGCCCGGAAACCCTCGATCCGGCTCTGCTGCGCCCCGGTCGTTTTGACCGCCAAGTTTTGGTCGATCGCCCCGATCTTCCCGGTCGCTTAAAAATCCTCGATATCTATGGCCGGAAAGTGAAGCTCGATCCAGGGGTGGATTTGAAGGCGATCGCCACCCGTACCCCCGGTTTTTCCGGGGCAGATTTAGCCAACTTGGTGAACGAAGCGGCGTTATTGGCCGCCCGTAACCACCGGGAGACCGTCACCCAACCGGATTTTGCGGAGGCGATCGAGCGGGTCGTAGCCGGTTTAGAGAAGAAGAGCCGCGTCCTCAATGAGAAGGAAAAAACGATCGTTGCCTACCATGAAGTGGGCCATGCCCTCGTGGGGGCTTTAATGCCCGGCGGCGGCAAGGTGGCGAAAATTTCCATTGTGCCGCGTGGGATGGCGGCCCTTGGTTACACGCTGCAAATGCCCACCGAAGACCGCTTTTTAATGTCTGAGACAGAATTGCGGGATCAAATTGCGACGCTGTTAGGGGGTCGGGCTGCGGAAGAGGTGGTTTTCGGCAGCATTACCACCGGAGCCGCCAACGATCTGCAACGGGCCACAGATCTCGCAGAACGGATGGTGACAACCTACGGGATGAGCAAAGTTCTCGGGCCTTTAGCCTATGAAAAAGGTGGCGGCAATAGTTTCTTGGGTGAAGGGGGGATGATGAACCCCCGCCGCAATGTCAGCGACACCACTGCCCAAGCCATTGATGGGGAGGTGAAGGAAATTGTCGAGCAGGGGCATCAGACGGCGATCGCCATCCTCCAAAAAAACCGCGACCTCCTCGAAACCATTACCCGGCAAATCCTGGAAACCGAGGTCATTGAAGGGGATAGTTTACAAAAACTCCTGGATCAGGCCCAAGGCTTAGAACCTGTGGCGGTTTAGGGAGATCTGCCTAACGGTACGTCGGACAAGATTTGATCCGCAGTTGCAGGGTTAAATCATCCGATGTACCTCACTTTTCAATTTTTCCTATAACCTTAAACCGTGAAAACCGATCCACCTGAGATGGATATGTACGGCAAATACGCCCTGACAGTTACAAAGGCAGTTTGAGTAGAATTTAAGAAGGCTCAAAACAGCCTAAATTCTTTACAAACACATACTATCCTGACAAAACTATGGACATGAATGGCGGGCTAATCGCTGGAATCACTACACTGGCTAGTTCATCTGCGTTAGGTTCAATCACAGTTGCTACTGTCCCTACAGTTGTAACTGCCACAGTACCTGCAACAGGTATCGCCGGTTTTCTCGGTATTACAACGACGGTAACAAGCGTTGTTGCTGCACCTGTTACTCTGCCAGTTGGTGGGATTATAGCAGTAGGAGCACTTTTAACCTATGGGGGATATCATGCTTATAAATTTATGTCTAGGGAGAGCTAAACTTTTCGTTAACTTGTAATTCCATCCCTAATTTGGCTCTGCCTAGTAGTGCGATCTCTGAATCCACTAAGCAGAGCCATATTCATGCTACGGCAGGGCTATGACAAAAGGGGGCGAAAGATTTTTCGCCCCTACAGTTGATCGGGGTCGATGCCCAAGCTGCGGAGATGGGCGGCGAGTCGTTCGGCCCTTTCTCGCTCTACTTCAGCCCTTTCCCTTTCTGCTTCAGCTTGAGCCTGTGCTGCTTCGGCCCTTTCCCTTTCCGCCGCTGACCGTTCCCGCTCTAAGAGCAATTGCTCCCGCTCCGCCTCTGCTGATAAGGGCATGAGATTGCCTTCGGAATCGTAGAACCGTAGCCAGATTGCCGTTTCCCGATAGAGTTCCCCTTGCCAATTGCCTAGCCAAAGTTGAAGGCAGGAAGACCACAGCCAACCCTGATCATTGGGGGTTAAGGGTTCATAATCCCCTTGGGTGGTCAATTGCCAACCTTGCAGGGATTGGGGATCAAAGGGGTCATAGACGAAATAGTTACGGGTGTGGAAGGTGTGAGCGTACAAGTGTTTTTTCTCCCCTAAATCCACCGCAGCGGTGGAGGGAGACATCAATTCAATAATTACATCGGGATAACGCCCCTCCTCTTCCCACACCACCCAGCCCTGGCGGGGTTCGGAGCCATCCACATCTAAGACCACAAAAAAATCAGGGCCGCGAAAATCGCGATTTCTTGCTTGGGTGCGGCTGTAATAGATGAACATATTGCCACCAACAAAATAGTTGGTGCGATCGCGCCAAGCTTGATGAATCGTCTCAATCAAGACGTTCATCGCAATCCGGTGACGATTACTTTCCAAGGGTTCTCCATCATCGAAAATCAAATCATCCGGGGGGAGCGGCACATCACAGGGATGAGGAGCCGCAAGGACTTCTGAAGGAGGGGAGGGATAAGCCATAGGGAAACGCCCAGCAAGGTTTGCCCCAATTGTAGCGCGGGGACAAACAAATAGGGGCAAATGTACCGATCTAACCCAATCTAACCCTCACGCCGGAAACTCTGTCATGGCGGCGATCGCCTCCAATGTCACCAAACCCTGCTGCACCGTCAGACCCGCAATGATGAACTTTAACCCCTTCAACTCAAAGCGGCGTAAATTAAATACGGCTTCCCCTTGGGTACGGAGCAATTCTGCTAAGGGTTGTAAGGCAGGAGCAATGGAAGATTGAGCGGTTAGGAGCACCCCCCCGTTCGGCCGGATCGTTGGTAAAAATTGCCAGGTGGTAGCGGGGATCTCTGCCCCGCTCAAGGTCATATTCAACGTGCCATTGGCCTGGAGTTGGGTGTGAATCTCGGTGCGGGAATAACCGAGAGCCGTGAGGCAATGGCCCAAATCTGGAGAATGGAACGCCCCCTGAAAATCTTGATCCGTCAACACCATACAGCCCCGCCCATGACTGGGTTGGGCGAGTTCAATATTCCCTAACAAAGCTTTAAAGGGCTTAACACGAATCCCCGTCATCTGAAGCTGCATTTGCTCCAACCGCAAATCTTGCCGCATCACCAGGCCCACCCCATCAATATGGAGGGATTCCAATTCTCCCTGGGCCAAAAGCCCCGGATTCGTCTTCACTCGCACCGTCAACTGCTCTGCTGTGTTGATTTGGCTGGCAAAGGCAAATTCGGCCATTTTATTGAGGGCACTTTCCCCAAGGCGATTCGAGTTAATCAGCAGCACAGTGTTTTTACGGGGTAGGACTATATCCCCATAGTATATACATTTGTTATCATTTCGTGGAATTTATTCACAATTCCCAAGGCAGGCACTAACTATTAGAACCAAATACCCGGGGTTGGTTGACGGAAGCCCGGAAGGAAGCCACCGATTCATTAAAATCAATAGGCAGCACCGCCACGACATTTTCATGGGGGCGAGGAATAATCACCCAGGACTCCAACGTGCCACCATAGGCCGTTTCCACCGCTGCGATCCCGGCATCCATGGCCGCCTTCACCTCAGAAACATCGCCCCGGATATTCACCGTAAACCGCGCACTCCCCACCCGGATATAGCCCACTAAGGTGACACGCCCGGCTTTCACCATGGCATCCGCTGCGGCGAGTACCCCCGGAAAACCCTTCGTTTCTAACGATCCAACTGCCTCGGGCATACCAAATAACTCCTGTGAAATGACTTAAAAACAACGCAAAGATTAGAAAATCAAACAAAAATCAAACAATGGGGGCGATCGCCCCCTTAGCGGAATGGCTCCACGGACTCAGAATAGTCGATGGGCAACACCGAGACGACATTTTCTGGAGGGTTCGGAACAATATAGTGGGTAATCACTTCACCCCCATAGACATTTTTCGCCGCTGCAATCCCTGCGGGGTGAGCCGTCTTCACCTCAGAAATTGGGCCACGAATGGCTACCACAAAGCGACCACTCTCTGCTTTATCACACCACACCACCGTTACCCGGGCTGCCTTAACCATCGCATCGGCGGCGGCCAAAATAGCCGGGAATCCTAAGGTTTCGATGACGCTAACAGCTTCTGGCATAGTGGTTTGAAAATGGGTAGCGGAGAAAGAAGACGCTTCTCACTTTACCGTAAATGGGGTTCTCCATTGGCATTGGGATCAAGCTGTTCGAGGAGTTGAATGGCTTGGTTCAAATGTTTTATAAAATCCCCCTGGCGTTGCGCGATCGCCTCTGGCTTGCGGGCGGATTGCAAAAAAAGGGCTTGGGTTTCGAGGAGTCGCCCCAAACGATGGATTTCCGTGAGGAGCGATCGCTCCCTGCCCCCAAATAGATCGAACTCTAACGGGGAAATTGTCGTCTGATATACTTGTCTAACCTTTAAAAAATGCTCATACCAATTCGGGGGGATTAACCCCGGTTCGCGTAAAGACTTTCTTAAATTAACAAAGGGTTTTAAAACCGTTGCATATTGTTCACGATCAAAAGGAGACGGCATAATAGGAGTAACAGCCAAAGTATAAATTTTTAATACAAATATCTTGCGTATTGAGCGCATTTATGGAGGAATGCCCAAGGCATAGCCCATCTCAAGCTCTATTGTGTTTCTGCTTCCCCTCAGCCCCGTCCCGCTGCCTCTACTGCCGCATGGAGGATATCCAGTCGGCCCTACTCACTATTAACTCACGATTAAAGGACTAGCGACCATGACTCCCCCGATTTTAACCCATCCCCACCTTACCCCCGTTAACCAGGAGGCCATCCGCGATGGGCAGAGCACGGTCGGAGACCATCGCGCACCGATCGCCCCCATTACCCCGCTACTCCCCACCGACATCACCCTACCCCCTTGGCTCCGGGATTGCCTACTCAACCCCACCCTCGGGAGTAACGAGGATGCCCTGTTAATTTGTCGGGCCTTTAACTTTGCCTATCAACTGCACGAGGGCCAACTGCGCAAATCCGGAGAACCCTACATTGCCCATCCCGTTGCTGTCGCCGGGTTATTGCGCGATCTAGGGGGAGACAGCGCCATGGTTGCCGCCGGTTTTCTTCATGATGTGGTGGAAGATACCGATATCACCCCAGAAGCCATTGAAGCAGAATTTGGCTTTGAAGTTCGGCAATTGGTGGAGGGAGTGACAAAGCTTTCCAGCTTTAACTTCTCCAGTAAAACCGAACGACAGGCGGAAAACTTCCGCCGTATGTTCCTGGCCATGGCCCAAGATATTCGCGTCATCGTTGTCAAGCTTGCCGATCGCCTCCACAATATGCGCACCCTCGAACACCTCAGACCAGAAAAACAACAGCGCATCGCCCAGGAAACCCGTGATATTTTTGCCCCCCTCGCCAACCGTTTAGGGATTGGTCGCCTCAAGTGGGAACTCGAAGACCTCTGTTTTAAATACCTCGAACCCAACGCCTATCGAGAAATTCAGGGCTTAGTGGCGGAGCGGCGCATTGATCGCGAGGCACGGATCGAAAAAGTGACAGAAACGATCCGGGAGCGGTTAGCAGAATTGGGGATTGGCTTGGTTGAACTCCAAGGCCGCCCCAAGCACCTCTACGGCATTTATAAAAAAATGCAGAGCCAGCATAAAGCTTTCCATGAAATCTACGATATCGCAGCGGTGCGGGTAATTACGGATACGAAGGATAGTTGTTATCGCGCTCTCTCTGTGGTTCATGATCTATTCCGTCCGATTCCGGGCCGCTTCAAAGATTATATCGGACTCCCCAAACCGAACCGCTACCAATCCCTCCATACCTCCGTGGTGGGGCTAACGGGCCGCCCCCTGGAAATCCAGATCCGCACGCTGGAAATGCACCATATTGCGGAATATGGGATTGCGGCCCATTGGAAATACAAAGAATCCGGCGGCAGTGTGGCGCAACTCTCCTCCGATGATGAGAAATTCACCTGGTTGCGGCAATTGCTGGAATGGCAAAATGATCTCAATGACGCTCAGGAATATGTAGAAAACCTCAAGTCGAATCTGTTTGAGGATGATGTCTATGTGTTTACCCCTGGGGGGGATGTGGTGGCTTTGGCGCGGGGGGCAACGGCGGTGGATTTTGCCTATCGCATCCATACGGAGGTGGGCAACCACATGAAGGGGGCGCGGGTCAATGGCCGGTGGTCGGTGCTGGATACGCCTTTGCAAAATGGGGATATTGTTGAGATTATTACGGCCAAAAGTAGCCGCCCCAGTTTGGATTGGCTCAATTTTGTGGTGACTCCTAGTGCGCGGAACCGGATTCGCCAATGGTATAAGCGATCGCACCGGGACGAGAATATTCTCCGGGGTCGAGAAATGCTGGAAAAAGAAATGGGCAAGAGTGGTTTAGATGCGCTGCTCAAGTCTGACCCAATGCAGGCGGTGGCGGAACGGTGCAATTACCACACCGTTGAGGATTTGTTAGCGGCCTTGGGCTATGGGGAAATGACGCTGAATTTGGTGGTGAACCGGATTCGCGATGCGGTGAAGGCGCAGCGACCCCTAGAGGTGATGGAACCTCAAACCACCACCAGCACGACGATTGATCTGCCCACGGTGCGGGTTGCACCGGCCCATGGGGAGGTGAGTCAATATCCGATCTGTGGTGTGGAGGGGTTATTGCACCATATTGCGGGCTGTTGCCATCCGATTCCGGGGGAGTCGATTATTGGCGTGGTGACGCGGACGCGGGGGATTTCGATCCATGGCCAGGGTTGTTTGAATGTGGAGGGGGTGGAAGGCGATCGCCTCATTCCCGTCAGTTGGAACCCCACTGCGCTCCAGGGCAATCGCCGCCCCAGTTATCGCGTCAATATTCAGGTGGAAGTGTTGGATCGTGTCGGGATTATGCGGGATATTTTGGCCAAACTCAGTGATCAGAATATTAATGTCTGTCAAGCGGAGGTGATTACCCATCCCGGCAAACCAGCGTTGATTAATTTAGGGATTGAAATTGGCGATCGCCTCCAGTTGGATCAGAGCTTTAACCGGATTCGGCAAATGAGCGATGTGTTGAGTTTGCGCCGGGTCTCGACGGTGGAGGGGGAGAAGTAGGAAGTAGGAAGTAGGAAGTGGGAAGTGAGAAGTGTTGAGTGGGTGCTGTACTTTACGGCGGCGGCTGCTCTCTGGAAGGGGGATCGGTTATTCTGGAGCGAGAGACTTTTCCAGAGTTGCGCCAGACATGATCAAAAATTGGTTAGCCGTAATCGGGTTGGGTTTGGGGATGGGGGCGATCGCTCTTTTTGCCCCCAGTCGAGCCGAAGCCAGCCCGACGGATGTTCAAGGCCATTGGGCGAGGCAATGTATTGAACACCTTCACCGTCAGCAGGTGATGCCCGCTTTCCCTGATGGCACGTTTCGCCCCAGTCTCCCCGTCACCCGCACAGAGTTTGCGAAAATCCTCACCCGTGCTTTTCCCGATTCTCCCTTTATTCGGGATTTTCAGGCCGATACCTATGTGGATGTTTCCGAGGGGCATTGGGCGATCATGCCGATCCGCTATACCTATGAAACCAATTTCCTCTCTGGCTTTCCGCAACGCACCTTTGCCCCCCAGGATAATATTCCCCGGATTCATGTGGTGGTGGCGATCGCCTCTGGTTTAAATCATTTCTTCCCTGCCCGCAACAGTGAGCAAATCTTGAGCGAAACCTTCCAGGATGCGGGATCAATCCCCGACTATGCCCGCAACTTAGTTGCCGCTGCTGTTGAGCAAAACTTGATTATTGCCTTTCCCATTGTCCGGCAATTCAACGGCAATCAAGTGGCCAGTCGTGGGGAAGTTGCCGCTTTTATCTGTCAAGCCACCAGCAGCCGGGGCATCGTTCCCCTTGAATATGTGGTGGGGGCAGGGGTGCAACCGCCGCCCGCGTTTCAGCCGTTGCCCTATGATCCCCTCTTTTAAGGGTTTGACGGGCCAGTGCGGGGTGTGAGTTCGATCACATCGGCTTTAATCGCAATATCGTAGGAACCATAAACATTTTGGCCCAAAAGCCCCAATCCGCCTAGGGCTAATTCGTCGGTGCTTTCCGTAAAGGCAACCATGACATCGGTGAGGGATAAATCCCCCAATTGGAGCGATCGCACGGTGGCAAAGGTTGTGGGCAGGGTGCGGCCATCAGCCACCGTCACTATGCCTTCCCCTTGAATGTCCGGCTTAATAGCATTAGCCATACTCGGCAAGATCATTGTCGTGGAGGCTCCCGTGTCAAAGAGCATCGGAAAGGTTTTGCCGTTAAATGTCACCTCAACAACGGGAATATTGCCCTCCCGTCGGATAATCGGAATCGTGAATACTTGGGGCATTGGGGCCGTGGCGGGGGCATCTGAAGAGGGGAGTTCACCACTGGCGCAACTCCAATCGGTGATGAAAATATTGCGATCGGCCAAAACTTGCAACCGGCTTTGATAGGCAGTCAATTGTACAGCCCGTTGGGGAGCTAGTTGTTTCATTTCTTGCAAAATGGAAACCCCTTGCCGCCAATTTTGCCCACAGATGGCCTGTTGCAATCTGGCATTGAGACCATTGGCGGGGCTACTGGGGGGGAAGAGAAGAGAGAGGGCGGGGGTCAGAAGGGCGATCGCCAGAACCCGAATGTGCATCACTGTTTTCCGTTGCTGAAGGGGAAATTCTTTTTCCATTATGGGAACCCCGACAGTAAATCGCCAACAAATTCCGCCCACCAATCCCAGGGTGAGACGAAATCCGTTGATAGCATTGATCTGCGTAGGGGCGTTGGCGTAAGCCTGCCGGAGGCACAAAAATTTTTCGCCCCTACATCAACTAACGACTCATCTCTAGCATCCGTTCAATGGGCCGCAACGCCGCCTCACAGGTTGCCAACGGCAAGGTAATTTCCGGTTGCCGGTGTTTCATGGCTAAATACAACTTTTCCAAGGTATTCAAACGCATATGGGGGCATTCATTACAGGCGCAATTTTGCAACGGCGGGGCAGGAATCAGCAACTTATCGGGGCAAGTCTTTTGCATTTGGTGCAAAATTCCTGATTCTGTCGCTACGATTAAGGTTTTGGCCTCAGTCTGGTGGGCATAGTTGAGCAACGCCGTTGTGGAGCCAATATAGTCCGCATGGCGTAACACCTGCGGCTCACATTCCGGATGGGCAATCAGCAACGCTTCAGGATGCTCCACCTGCAACTGAACAATTTTTTGCTCCGAAAACGTCTCATGAACAATGCAACTCCCTTGCCATAACACCATCTCCCGCCCCGTTTGCTCCATGACGTAACGGCCTAGATTGCGATCGGGGGCAAAAATCAGCGGTTGATCCGCCGGAATTTGCTCCACAATTTTAACGGCGTTGGAACTGGTGCAGATAATATCGCTCATGGCTTTGATCGCCGCTGAACAGTTGATATAGGAGATCACCAGATGATCAGGATATTGGGCTTTAAAGGCAGCAAACTGATCCGGGGGGCAACTATCAGCAAGGGAGCAACCCGCATCAAGATCCGGCAACAGGACTTGCTTATCAGGGTTGAGGATCTTGGCGGTTTCCGCCATAAAGTGAACCCCGGCAAAAACGATCACCTCTGCTTCTGTTGCTGCCGCTTGCCGCGCTAAACCCAGAGAATCGCCAATATAGTCGGCACAATCCTGAATATCCCCCTCTTGGTAATAGTGGGCAAGGATGATGGCGTTCAGGTCTTCCTTGAGGGCGGCGATCGCCCCAAAGAGATCCTCAGGAATGGCAGGGGTTAGGGGTCGGACAGCAGTAGTAAACACGATGGCTCTGGGGATAAAGTGGATTCTGGTTTAATTATAGTGAAAATTACCAAAATTACCAAGGGGCGATCGCTGTTCGGAAATCCCCCCTGGCTAATAATCAAACCTAAACCCATCAATCAGCAAAGCTAATCAGAAAATGAGTGCAATTTTTAAAAAATGTAAATATACTGAAAGCTAATGCAAGACTACCTTGCAGTTTTTAATCATCATTTAGTTGCAATCATTCAAACCATGACGACAACCCTTCAAGCTCAACAAAGCGCCTCCCTCTGGGAACGCTTTTGTCAATGGGTGACAAGCACCAACAACCGCCTCTATGTGGGCTGGTTCGGCGTTCTGATGATC